>Ga0114967_10004503_pt1 | contig 11196 bp, 6 predicted proteins | sample M_130628_MF_Meta_FD_92639 | JGI IMG/M metagenome (GOLD analysis project Ga0114967, IMG submission 92639) | Freshwater microbial communities from Lake Montjoie, Canada to study carbon cycling - M_130628_MF_MetaG | ecosystem: Environmental > Aquatic > Freshwater > Lake | place: Lake Montjoie... | reverse complement strand
TTGGTAAAAAGAGACAAAAAGGGATAAAGTGCATTTTGTGGATCATTTTGTGCGCGTGTAAGCAGTTCCTGACGCCAGCTGTCCAATGTACGCGACTCTAAAGGATAGCCTAACGTGCGTACATGGTCGAAGATATCATTCCAGGTAATCATATCTTGACTGATCAGATGAAATATATGACCGAAAGGCAGCGTCTTTTTCGATAGATGCACAATTGCTGTGCTGACAAAATCAACGGGAGTGAGATCAATCGTGCTGTTTACTGTTGGTGCAATCTGAAGTTGGATGCAACTTTTAATTTGGTTCCAAAGTAGATCAGACGTATGACAGATACCAAGCTGACTATGGCCTGTGATGTGACCCAAGCGGTAAATGTTTGCAGGAATTCCACGCGTTTGTGCTTCCATGACCAGGCGCTCGGCGACCCACTTACTTTGTGAATAACCGTCTAAAAGTAGAGGGGATAGATTAAGTGGCGTTGATTCATCAATTTGTTCAAATTGCGTAAAAGCTGCTTTGGGAAATACGCTGAACGTCGAAATATGATGCACGGGTTTTAATTTAGAGCAGCAGGCAAAACGTAGTATTTCCACTGTTCCTTGCACATTCGTCGGTTTTAATAGCTGATACGGATATACAAAATTAACCCATGCCCCATTGTGATAAATCGCGTCAATCTGGCTAGCAAGCTCATGGAATTTTTGTTCGTCCCATCCGAAGAAGGACTCCGACAAGGTTCCAATGAGCGGAATGATTCTGGGCATCCATTCTTCTAATCCTAACTGATACCTACTCATATTTTGATAAATTTTTTGCATCGCTGCTTCAGCATCCGCTGCACGTACCAAACAATAGATGTTTGCATGCGTTTGTTCAAGTAGTTCATGTAATAAATGTGCTCCCACAAAACCGGTAGATCCTGTTAGCAAAAATGATTGAGGCTCGTTTACGATCGGTTGTAGATTTGTTGATGGAATAATTTTCGCATCCAGCTTTATCTCGCTTTCCCAGTCAATAAAATTCACTTTTTTCATCGGATCAATAGCGGTGCTTTTTTTACTCAGATATTCTGCCAATTTAGCAATGGTTTTATAGTCAAAAATATCCCTCACCTGACAATTAAATCCGGCTTGCGTAATCCGATTGGATAGTTGAATACTTAAAATAGAATCGCCACCAATCCTGAAAAAATCATCGGTTATGCCTACTTTTTCTAGGCCAAGTACATCTTGCCAGATAACACTTATTAGTGTTTCGATTTCTTTCTTTGGGGCCATATATCCCGCTGACAACAACTGGAAGTCTGGTTCTGGCAATGCTCCTTTATCTAATTTTCCATTGACCGTTAATGGTAAGGATTCTATTTCTATAAAAGTATGAGGTACCATGTACTCAGGTAATATTTGTGATAAGCGATGCTGAATGGCCTCTCGACTTAACCAGGTGTATGAAAAATCTGAGCTTATTAACTCTCTCTCTTCTGGAGAGGGTGGGGGTGAGGCTACATAATATGCTACCAAGTATTTCTGGCTACCTGTTTCTAGTTTTCGCTCTTTGGCTAATACGCAGGCTTGTTTAATCCCCTTCGTCTGTAGCAATGCATGCTCTATCTCGCCTAATTCAATTCTATAACCTCTAATCTTGACTTGATTATCATACCTCCCAATGAATTCAAGATTTCCATCGGGCAACCAGCGTGCCATATCGCCAGTTTTATATAAGCGCGTGTAACCTTTTTTCTGATCTGCTTCCGTAGCAAATGGATTTGGAATAAAACGAGTCTGTGTCAGCTTTTGCTGATTTAAGTAGCCCCGCGCCAATCCAGCACCGCCGATGTATAACTCACCTTTGACTCCGATGGGCACAGGGGAATTGTTGGCATCAAGTACATACACTTGTTCATTAAATAGTGGTTTACCAATAGCAGGTTTAGTAGCCTCTTTAATCTCATAGGCCGAACTCCATATCACTGTTTCAGCAGGTCCATATACATTGAATACCTTTTTAAATGATCGGGTTAATTTCTCTGCGATGGATGGCAATAGTGCTTCGCCTCCCACCAAGCAAATTATATTGGATAATTGATCAGGGTATTTGATCACTAATTGTAATAAGCTATTGGGAGTTTGTTGTACGACTTGATTGGCTAAAATTTCTTCGGCCGTCACTTGATTGATGGATGATAATGTAATGGCATTGCCTGTAATTAATGGCCATGCATATTCTAATCCAAAAATATCGAACACATAATTGGTCAAGCTCAAGAGGTTGTTTGAGGTAGTATTTAGTTGATCACGTAAATAATCGTTGAAATTATAAATGAACTGCGAAAAAGCTTTGTGCTCCACCATTACTCCTTTGGGTTTACCTGTTGTTCCTGAGGTATAGATGACATATGCTACGTCAGTTGGTTTGCTATACGGTGGCAAATCGGATGTATCTTCTTTTGTGTACAAATCTTCACTCACATCAATTTGAATAAGCTTGTTTTTGGGCAACTGGATGTGTCTGTCCTTGCTTAGGTGACTTTGAGTGAGAATGAGTGCTGCTCGAGTATCGTCTAATATGTAATCGATTCTTTCCTGTGGATAGTTGATATCGATAGGCACATAAGCTCCTCCCGCTTTCATGACGGCCAATATCCCGATCACCATTTCTAAACTTCTATCGAGATATAGGGCAACAAGCGTATCAGGCTCCAGTATTTTTTTGGTTCGCTTTTGATACTGCTCTCTGATATGCTGGGCCAATTGATTACTCTTTTTCATGGAGCTTTTGGTAGGTTAATTTTTGCTTTTCAAAAACCAAGGCAGTTGCATGAGGTGTCCGTTGTGCCTGTTCTTGAAAAAGCTGACCGATCGTTTTATGTTTCGGATACTCTTTTTCTGTCGCATTCCATTGGTTCATGATCTGGTCATATTGTACGGAGCTGAGCAAGGAATGCTGACTGTAGGGTTGCTCGGGTGCTTCTGCAAGTTGCGTGAGGAGGTGGGTGTAATAAGCAATAAGCCGCTCGATCGTGTCTTTGTGAAATAAACTGGTCGCATAACTCATTTGCCCGCTAAGCTCTGGCTGACTATTATCTATCGAGATGGAAAGGTCAAATTTCTCTATCTCATACAAGTTTTCTATCTGAAATGGCTTTAGATACGATGGTGGTTCATCTGAAGGGACTTGATTCAACCTATTCAAGTCGTGCATTGCGAACATAACTTGAAAAATTAGATGACGAGAAGCATCCCGTGTCACTCTTAGCTCACTCACTAATTTCTCAAATGGTAGATCTTGGTGTAACTGCGCTTGTATTTGCTCTTGATGCACCTGTTGTATCAGATCATCATAGCTTTGAGTTTGGTTGAGCACGACCCTGTTCACCTGTGTATTGACAAAAAAACCGATTAAATCTTTCGTTTTTCGAATATGTCTGTTCGCAATCACACCACCTATTACAATATCTTCTTGGCCGGTATATTTACTTAATAAAATATAGACGCTGCTTAATAGTATGGTATGCATGGTAGTCCCATGATGCTTAGCCAACGCGCTTAATCGCTGACTAAGCTTCTTGTCGAGTGTAAAGGATTGGCTTGAACCACGGTAGTCTATCTTATGAGGCCTAACGTAATCGATGGGTAAGTCTAGAGTTTGGTATCCCGATAGGTACTTCTTCCAATAGCTTAATTGATTTTCCAAAATTGTGGTCCCATTCAAATATTTTCTCTGCCAGACGGCGTAATCTTTATACTGAATCTCCAATGCAGGTAAATCTGCTTGTTGTGCCCCCTGAGTTTGTCGAAGGGAGGCCGATAGTTCTCGCTGAAAGATATCCATTGACCAGCCATCGCCTGCAATATGATAAAGATTGATTAATACAATCGTTTTAGATGCTTCTTGTGATTGGATGGTGTAAAATTTAACACGTATCGGATATTCAGCACTTAAATCAAAAGGGCGGAGGATGTCTTCTTTTAAAATGGATTGGAAATCCGTTTCATCTGGCACGATTACTTGCTCAATAGGCAGGGGTTCGTGGTGCACTTTCTGGATGCCATGCCCCTGGTGATTTGCCTGTTTAATCGTACTTCTTAATACTTCGTGTCTGGATACGATTTGCTGAATAGCCTGTTTTACTCTGGCTACATCGGTATTGACATCCAATTCATATACTTCTGGTAGATGATAGGCATGGGTACCTTGCTCATATTGCTCAATAAACCATAAACGCTCCTGTGAAAAAGATAATTCAGTTTGAGAGGCATCTACTTTGGGTATGTCTGTCTTCGTTTGAATACGCGTATGAAGCAGGAGTTGCGATATGCTTTTATACCGGAATATATCAGCCACTTGTATATCATATTCCAATACTTTACTCATTCGATGTGATACCTGTATAGCTAGAATAGAATTTCCCCCTATTCTGAAAAAATCATCAGTGATGCCCACTCGTTCTAATCCCAATGCCTCTTGCCAGATGTTACATAGTTTTGTTTCTATTTCAGTATTGGGGCTAATATATTCCTCATCTGATAAACCCGAAAGAGGGTTCGGTAATGCCAACTTGTCTACTTTACCGCTAATGGTTAAGGGGAATGATTCCATCGGCACAAAAATCCGAGGTACCATATATTCAGGTAATACTTGTAATAACTGATGTATAAACTCCTTCTCCAGAGGAGAGGGCTGTGGTGAGGCTACGTAATAACCCACTAAATAGGTGTTTGTGTCTGTTTTTAGTTGTATTTCTTTCGTTAATACGCAAGCTTGTTTGATGTCTTTGATTTGGGATAATGCATGTTCTATTTCACTCAATTCAATCCTATACCCGCTAATCTTTATTTGAGAATCCTTTCTTCCCACATATTCTATTTGCCCATTTGGTGTTAGTTTTCCGTAATCTCCCATTTTATACAATTTTTTCCCAGGGATGAAGGGGTGCTCACAAAAGGAGTTCTGAGAATTGGAATCACCAATATATCCTGATGATAAACAAGCGCCTGAGATGCAAATTTCACCTATTGTATTGTACGGAACAGGTTTTAGATGTTCATCTAGAATATATACTTGTACATTATCGATTGGGACTCCGATGGGGAGCCTCACCCCGACCATCTCTCCTGGAGAGCGTCGGGGTGAGGTCTCATACGTATCAAAATAAGTGGCATCTGCCGTGACTTCGGTTGAACCATAGATGTTCAATAACCTTTTGGTATCGGATTGAAATGTTTCGTAAAACTTGTTGACCAAATTGTATTTTAATTCCTCTCCACTACATGACCAAAGGTTTAATTTCTCCAGACGTGAAAGATAAAACCGGTCGTAATTTAAAATCTCATTCAATAAGGAGGGCACCAAAACAATTCGAGTAACGTTGTGTATAGCTAATTTTTCGATTAGTTTTCGAATGTTAAAAATTTCTTCCTTTTTGATCATCACTGATGGGATACCTCTTAATAGGGGGCCGAATATTTCCCAAATATGATCCACAAAGCCGATCGAGGTTTTGATACAACATACTTCATTTTTCTGAAAAGGGTACTTGTTCCACATCCAGTGTAGCCTATTCATGATTCCTGCATTATTTATTTTGACTCCTTTGGGGTTGCCTGTTGATCCAGAGGTATAAATAATGCATTCGATTTGGTCCACATGATCTGCTGTTTTCTCAGCATTAAGAAGCTCGTCAGGCTGAAGTAAAATTTCTTTGAGACTCTTCTTTAACAGATATTCATCAAACAGAAACTTGGATTCACTATTCTGCATGATATAATCGACTCTTGACACAGGGGTGGCTACATCAAGGCAAACATACATACATCCAATGCTTTTGACAGCCAATAGTGTTGCTATTAAATATTTTGTATGCTCAAGCTTTACGGCTATTGGTTGATCATCTTTGCATTTATTGAGGATTAAATAATTGGCTATTTTATTTTTTAGCTGATTTAATTCATGGTAGGATATTTTTTCTTCCCCATCAATCAATGCCGTTTCTTGAGGCGTCTTCTTTACTTGCTCTCGGAAGAGACGATCAATACTTTGATGCTTTGGATAATCTTTTTCTGTAGCATTCCATTGGTGGATGATCTGGTTATATTCTTCCGTGTTGAGCAGGCCATGTTGCATAGGTATGATTTGCTTTTATTTTAGGAACTGATGTTACGCGCTTTAATAAAAAATTAGTTGTCCGTAGAATTTTTCTATGGACAGATGAAGGTGCTAAATGTTAGCTTTCTATCGAATGATCCCCACTCTTTGATGCTCAAAACCATGAAATAATTGATCGGTCATGATTTGTCTTTCTACTATTGGGCCTAATATGTGGCAAACAGTATCGAGGTAAATTTGATGATCTAAGTCTTCAACAACAGAAATGCGCGAAAACTGCTTTAATAATATACCCGTTCCCGCCAACACCCCTGCTGCTACTTGCATCAAGGTTGCGTTTGTATCATAATGAGTTGCTTCGTGGTGATAATTTCTATAACCTAGCCAATAAGCCCCGTAGCGTGTTGTTTGCAATAAAACCCCCACTGTATCATACCCATCTAGTTCAAAATTCTTTGGCACCAATAATACGGGGTTAATCAATTTTAGATTTCTAACCTTTGGAAGGTGACGAGCGGTAATGTCAGGAATGGAGTAGATAAACCCACTGGTGACGTTTGGATATTTTTCTCCGATGGTCACCGCTTCTTCATGAGGAACAAGTATTCCATTGATGACCTTATCATTGCAAACGACATCAAATTTACAATCAAGAGGTCTCGAGTTGATCCATTGTACACGCCCTTGACTTACATAACCTGTTGATTGCTCGGTAAATTCTGCAAATGCGTGCTGCGGGTTCCAGGTGATTGGAAAATCTGAGTCATTGAATTTTGATTCTGTTGGTATTGCCGTGGTATCTTCCTCCGTAAAAATAATGTACTTTAAATCGGCTGCTAATTCATCTTTATCGATAAAATTTAAGTTGGCTAAGCGCTGGATACCTCTTTCTACAAGTGCATTGACGATACCGGGGTTCATTCCGCTTCCTAATATAACTCCTGTGTTAGATTTTGCCCCCCCCCCGATTAATGATTGCATTCCGTATTTCTAGTGCCCGAACTAACATGAGACACCGCGGATGTTCTCTTGCATACACGTCTGGCCAAACGCCATAACCAGAATTTAAGTAGAGAACCCCTAAGCTGGTGCACACCCGCACAAATTCGATGGTTTCTATATCAGCAACTTCAATTAGTACATTGATCTGATGTTCAATGAGAAGCTTTTCTAGATCAGAATGGCTTGAAATATTTACATCAGAAATAAAAGAAACAGCATACTTCTTTTTGAGCTGATCACTGACCACAATATCTTTGCATCGATCTACCAAAACCAATTTTGTCCCGTGAGGAATAATTGAATTGGATATATCATTCTGTGCTAAAATGTTCATAAAAGCACTTCCTATGCCACCAGAGGATCCCAATAGCATGACTTTCAATAAACTTTCCATAGGCTTCGTTTGTACTGTTAATACTGCATGTTTTTATTAATATGTTCCGATAAATACCCCTCCATGTGTGCTCGTCCAGTGATCATTTCATGTACTTTTCCTAATGGAATTAACTCAGCATCGGGTTTCGGTAACGCCATAAAAGGATATGAAATACGAGCAGATTTTTTTTCCGAAAGTCTGACTCGGTGTTTAAGCGCGGGGATGTTTCCACCAGAAAGAAACTGAGTTAATTTTCCCGGGAAAACAATAGGATTTCTTTCAAAGTCCTGAGGTGTGCTCCATACGCCTTCCTGTAATACCTCAAAGTCGTATATACTGCGCCATGCGGCATCGTTGTAAATAAACCTTCATCAATATGTTCGCCCATTCTGAAAGTTCTATTCGTTTCTACTTCAGTCGGATTATATGGATAGAAATAATTGATTAGCATGGCAAATTCAAAATCCTCAAGAGATAGATTAGCGCGTTTCAAATGTTCATTTTCTAAGATATTGTGAATGATTTTTTCACCCAGATAACATAGTTTTTTAAAAAGGAATTGATGTAAAAAGTCTAGTTCTGGAGGCACTAATTCGCTGCTCCGTGTAGTCATCGTATACGATTCCTGCATATCAGGAAGCGTTGGATCACCTGAATGTTCATACCCCCTTTCCAGATATCCACCAAATCCGTAGGAATACGTTCGTTTATACTCCACCGATCTGTTAAAAAAATCTGAAACACATTGATCGTACCGTTGATCGTACAAATCCTCTTGAATATAACTTACATGTCCATGAAAAAATTTTTCTAAATCCATTTCATTTTGATTTTATGACCTATATAATATTATATTTTTTACAAGTTAATATAATTTCTAAAAAAATACATTAACTTAATTTTGTGATAATTTATAAAATATAAATAGATCTAGTAATAACCTTAACTGCTGTAGTATGAAAGACAATTTTGAAAACTTATTCTGCGGAAGTACAGATGTATATCCCGCAGATACTCAATTTCAACCCAAGTCGATTTTATGGAGTAGTCACGAGCTGATAGGACAGATCCAGAGAAACGATATTCGCTTAGACAGCAATATGATCTCAGAAATGAAGGATGGTTTGTGGAATGATCTATGTTCGGAATATGATGCCGAAAACTTTTGTAATTACCTGAAAACATCTGGTATCAAGCTAAGCAGTGACTTTAAATCTTTTGAATATGTTTGGCGTCGTGATGAGCTTAATCATTACCTTGGCTTTAGGCAGATCTATTCTTTGTTGTATGATATCTCTGAGGATGAAATTACCAGAGAAGTGAAAAGTAGAACCGTGAATTTTGAACCACTCCAATCAATGCTCCAAGACGAATTTAAAATCTGTCTTCTTATTGCCTATGATGAAATAGCTACTACAAAGAATTATGCCTCTGAATATGAATTTTACACTTCATTTGGTCCTATTAACTTTTTGAGATGGGTTAAAAATGTAACACGAGATGAGGCTTATCATTTCAATAATTGCATGGAACTTATTGGTAAAAATTTCAAAAATAGAATCAGTGAAATTCCAAAGCTAGTTGACTATTTTATTGATTGGGATCTCAATGGAGGAGCGTATCATGGCACATTTGTTCTTGACCATGATGGACCCTATTTTACTAACGAAGTTCTAAATGCCTGTGGAGATACCATGAAAAATTATTTTTTCAGGAAATAATAAAGTAGGCGTATATGACAAATTTGCATTATTTAAAACTTTTATTGGTACCCTTAGCTTGACGAAGTACACTTTCCAATATTTAATACTATGAGAAAAGATTGGCTACATTTTTATCAAATGGACTTTGTTCAGGAACATTCAAACTATCCAAAAATAATCACCCGAGCTCAAGGATGTTATGTCATGGACAGTGATGGCAAATATTATTTTGACAGCTTAAGCGGTGCATTCTGTGTCAATCTAGGATATGGTAATACGGAGTTGTTGGATGCAGGATACGAAGCCGCTAAAAAATTACATTTTGCTTCCCCTTTTTCAGTTGCCAATGAGCAGGCAATAGAATTGGCGGATAAAATTTCAAGCTCGCTTCTCAAGGTCTTTAATCAAGAATCCCAAGTTTTTTTTACCAATAGTGGATCTGAGGCAATCGATACGGCTCTTAAAATAGCCCTTACTATTTTCAAAAAACAAGGTGAAAATCGAAAGTTTTTCATATCCATGGAAGATAGCTATCACGGAACTACCTTCGGCGCAGCTTCTGTTTCAGGCTATGAGGGTTGCAGAATCCAAACGGGGAATCTATATAAGGAGGTGCTTTTCGCACCTAATAGCTCCTCTGGTCCTCCTTATTCTTCCCAAACAACGGATCATACAAAACTTGATGTGTTTCTTAATAATCTTTCCATTAATCCCAAAGAAATAGCAGGCTTTATTATAGAACCGACGGAGAATTCAGCGGGTAATTATCCTCTTTCTCAAAGATTTATCACAACCATTGATAGGTTTTGTAAAAAACATGGCATTTTGCTCATTGTGGATGAAGTAATCACTGGATTTGGTCGTCTAGGATACCAGTGGGGGATAGAAGAGTATGGAATTGAACCTGATATTGTTGTTTCAGCAAAGGGCTTAACTTCCGGCTATGAATCGTTGGGTGCAACAGCTGTCAAAAAAAGTTTGGAAATGAATTTTAGGGGAGATGATGATAGTTGTCTGATGCATGGAGCAACCTTTGGCGGTAGGCCAGCCGCTTGCGCCGTGGCAAATAAAGTATTTGCCTTGCAAAGCAAATATGACATCTTCAATCAGGTTAAAACCAAAAGCAAGCTAATTGAAAATAGACTACGTGAGTTTGAGGATGAATGCTCACTTATTCGGGATATTTCAGGAAAAGGATTTCTTTGGTCCATTCATTTTTCTGATAGCATCGATGGAAATTTAATCAATCAGCACATCACTGAAAAATTATGTGCCCTCGGAGTCCTTCCATCATTGTATCAATCTAGAAAGGCCCAGTTTTTAGAATTTGCACCTCCTTTAGTAACAACTGAAGCTGAACTAAATGATGTGCTGGATAAATACCATTTGGTTTTCAAAAATTTAACCACCAATTCGTTGCCAATTGGCCAGCAAGACAATCGAATATATGAGGCAGATATTTAGTGGATAGCTATATGCACATAATTGGTTTTAAATATGTTGTGTATTTGCTAAGCTGTTTTCTCAACTACAACAGCAGTTCCATATGCGAGTACTTCAGTTAGGCCAGTCATTACCTCATTTGCATCATAACGCATACTGATTATGGCATTAGCCCCTATTTCTTCAGCATGTTCAATCATCAAATGTAAAGCCTCCTCTCTCGCTTTTTCGCATAATTCCGTATAGATGGCACTTTTCCCTCCAAATAGTGTCATGAATCCGCCTACTAAATTGCCTACAATACTTCTAGATCGAACGGTAATTCCACGAACTAATCCTAGCTGTTTAGTGATTTTGTACCCTTCAAGTGAGGTGCTTGTTGTAATGAGCGCTTTGTTTTTCATAAGTTTATTTTTTGTTATCGGCCATAAAGCTGTTATGAGCTGAATTAATCATTAGGGTTTGTGAGCGGAAGCTCATGACGGTTTCATGTATTTAATTTTTGAGCTTCGCGATGGTTTAATGGCACTCAATAGATCTTCTTGATTATTAGTTATAAAACCATCA
>Ga0114967_10004502_pt1 | contig 11197 bp, 6 predicted proteins | sample M_130628_MF_Meta_FD_92639 | JGI IMG/M metagenome (GOLD analysis project Ga0114967, IMG submission 92639) | Freshwater microbial communities from Lake Montjoie, Canada to study carbon cycling - M_130628_MF_MetaG | ecosystem: Environmental > Aquatic > Freshwater > Lake | place: Lake Montjoie... | reverse complement strand
TTGACGTTGATATGATCCGTAGCGATAGACCTTGTAACGGAGCCCTTTTGCTTTGACAATAGATTCACATAACTCTAGAATGCTTGGATGTCTGGCCTTAAAATATAGGATACAATCATATTCATATTCGGTAGTCTGCTTAGATTGAATATCTTCAAGACCAAATGGAAGAGTAACAAATGGAATATTTGAATTTGATATATCTGCAAATTCTTGATACGTCTTTTTATTCCAATCACTAAGACACGTAAAAATACATCGTTCTTTATGTTCTGGCTTTGATTGAGTAAATAGAGGATGTAAAGGATCTGGGAATACAGAAAAATGTGGACCAAAAATGAATTTGGAAGATGGATAGAGATCTGGATTTATCCAGTTAAATGGTGACCATATAATGTCGTATTGATTATCGGATGGTTGGGATAAATTTATCTGATGATATTCAATATTAAATAATTTACAGGCCCTTACAATAAATTCTGCATTACGCGGATGGGGTTGGCCAATTTGAAGTAGTTTCATTTCTATGAAGAATAAATATATATACCTTTAGGCTAATTACAATAATGAATATATATAAAAATTATTAATAAAATAGACCAATAAGATAATTATATTATTATAGGATATTCATTATGCATAAAAAAATCAGTATTTGGTATATTTTTATAACCTAAATTGCCTAATAATTCTAAAAGCTCCTTAGTAGATAAATTAAAATTTTTTTCAGCAAGCCCATTCATTTCTGCTTGTATAAAAGGTTTATATGTTTTTATAATATTTATAGCACTTTTAATAACTAATAATTCCGCGCCTTCAGTATCTATTTTTATAAAATCTATATCTATTAAACGCGGGTCTTCATCTAATATTTTAGTTTGAATATCCCCAGTTGTGTCTTCTTTAAAATATATACATCCAGTATTACAAGTATTATGGTATAATGTTCTACCTACTACACGTTTATCAAGAATAGCACAATGTTCAACTACACAATTTTTTACATTATTATGAGCTATATTTTTAACACAAAAATTGTATGATTCTGTATTTGGTTCAAACCCATATACATTATTAAAAATACGCGAATAGGGTAACATAGTTGTACCTATGTGAGCACCAACATCAATCATATTTCGCTTTCTATCTGGATATGTGCTTGTATATATTTTAATAGTATCTAATTGTTTTCCACTAGCATATGGTTCAGATTGACCAATTCTAATATGTTTTAAAAAATCATTATCATTGGTAAAATATGTAAAATTATCCCATTCTGCAGATGACATTTATACTATATTATATTTTCACTTATTTAGGCTCTTATAGGTTTTAAAACAGCGTTAAAACAGCATCAAAACAGCATCAAAACAGACCCAAGAACTTCTTCCTCATTAGTTCATCTGGCGGGGGTCCAGGATTGGCAGGGAAGGTATAGGTCATTTCATCACCCCCCATTCGGCTCGTGATGATCTCAATAGTGAGACCATATTCTTCCAAGACAAAGGCCATCTTATTGTAGATATCCAGCTTATCGGATCCCATCTGTTTTAGATGGCTCGTAAAGGGTTCTGTGAAACCAGCTTTGGGCGCGAGTTCCTTGATCTTGGCAATAATGGCGTTGCGGACGCCCTTACTGCTGACCTTAATGGGCTCCTTGAAGATGAAGAAGGGATTTGAGGCGGTTACTTTGGACTGCACCGTTGTAGTAAGTTTGGGTTCAGAAGGTTTACTGAGCATCTCTGTTAGTGTTTAAAGAGATTATATTTATATTCAAATTTAGATTTAAAAATTTGAATATAAATATGCTGCATTAGACTGCCAAAATGCGTCTTGAAGAGTGGATCATCGGTGCAACTTATTCATTAAAGGAACGGGGAGGAACGGTCACGCTGCTCGGGAAGCTGATGGAAAAGCGCCTTATAGATGGACAGGTGGCCCTGGACTTTCGGAAGGAGGATGGACAGGAACACCTATACTTTGTGGAGACAGGTGTTACATACCTTAAGCATAGTGAACCTCAGGCGGCTGAGGATACTCGGAATATAATTGTGCCTTTGATGTTGGCCGATCCAGTTTGAGGAGTTCTTGGAGTGCCTCGAGGCGCCGTTCTAGAGGTTGAAGATCCTTGTATTCTTTTTTACGACTCAGACTCTTCCAGCGCCACTCGAATTGCAGGGCGGCGTGGTTATCGGGAAAGCCGGTTACATAGCAGTGTTGGATCCAGTCACCAGGGGTTCTAGAGGTTGCTTTTGCGCCTCCTTTGAGTTGTCCGTTGTGTTGCCTGAGTCTGCGGTCTTTGTCCACGGTGGCTCCGACGTAGGTGGCTCCTTTTGAGTTTATGAGTAAGTAGACGAGCCAATGATTTGTGTTTGTGTTTGGTATGTCTTGTTCCATTCTTCTTAGAACGTTTGGATTTTTTAGATGGTCGATAGCCGCCACCTTGACCTAGTTTATCTCTAATTAAATCAACATGCTGGCTTGAAGTCCATATTACTCTATAAGGTTGGGAACCATTAGGACCTACTCCATTTGCATAATGCGGGGTTATTAATAGAGAGCATTGTATTCTTTCATCATTAGTAATATTCGTAATATAAGTATAGATTAGAATATCTCTACCTTTACTACGCGCATACAAAATCATATCTTGTTCTCTTAAGCCAGTAGCTGCAGGAATAGGTATTGGACCAACATATCCAGGGATTTGTGTAATTTCATTTTTAATACGTGTAGCTTCATTATTTTCTTGCTCACTAGTCATATATTCATTACCTGGCTCTTGTTTTGCTAATGCTATTGCAGCACAATTACCTGTATTAGCTGTTGATTCTATATAAATATCTGGAAATGCAGTCATCCTATTGTCCCCAGTTAAGCGTTCGTAAATAAACCCATCCAATTGTGCACTTTGAGTAGCCTCGTTTGCAGATATAAAATTACTTGGTAGGCTAACAGGGTCTGATCTATATTTTGCCCCATCGGTCCCAATAGGCACCCCCGTCCGTTTAAAAAAAAATCCTGTATTTGATAAACTTACTGCACCTGATGAACTTAAACTAAAATCTTCATCTTCATCTTCATCTTCATCTTCATCTTCATCTTCATCACCTCTAGGTAGAATAAATATATTATCTTCATACTCATATCCAAATGGTGTAGCACCTGATGAAGATGATGAAGATGATGAAGATGATGAAGATGATGAAGGTGGTGGTGATGCTGTATATCCAAATCCGACAGGTGTAGCACCTAAAGAAGGAGGAAGGACCTCCAAACTTGCAATAAACATACTATCATTTTCCTGCAAATAAATTCGTGTGTGGTTAAGTATATCTACTAATAATACAAAATCTGCACCCGTCATATTTAAACCATCGATTGCCTTATAATTGCCTATAATATTTTTTGCAAAATCTGGAATTTTACTGCTATCTATTAATCCCGAAGAGGATGAAGAGGATGAAGAGGATGAAGAGGCTGGGGATGATGGTTGACTTATTAATAGTTGTATACAAGTCATAAAATTATTTATTAATGATATAGGGTCTGTTAATTTACCACTTTTGCTAGCACCATAACGTAATAGATGTCCTAATTCAAAACCCATCTTCCTAGTAGGCGCATTTAATTGAAGTAATAAACGATACAGTTTAGTAAATGATACTAATTGTTCATTAAAACGATCTATTTGTCCAGTCCTATAGGTTGATAGTGCTCCAAATTTCGAAAAATCTTTAATTATAGATGCTAATTCTCCCAGTTTTGATGTAAATTCATTCAATGCTATATTTACTCCATGTGCTTTTTCTAAAACATCATCTATATTTGTAAATAATTTTGGATCCTTTTCATACTCCAAATTTACAGTGGTAGGTAATAAAGATTCTGCTAAAGCTGCTGCAATATTTTCCCCGCCTGTTAATTCTGTAGGTGAATAATTATCCATTCCAGCTGCTAATAAATTTAAAAGTCCTCTAACATTATCCTGAATAGGTTGAAGTAAGTTCTTTATACCATTTCCAAATCTATTTAAATACAAAATACTTGCTTGTTTAATAACTAGATCTGCACCATCAACTGGTTCAGGCATTAAACTTATAATTTCATATTTACCTTTTACCATCCATATACTATTTGCATTAAGAACAGCCCCATTCATAACAGCTAATGCATCTAGAGATTGAGTAACAGTGGTAGGGTTAATTTTAATTTTTAATGCGTCTCCTAGTGCTTTTAAATGTGCTAATATAATTGCTTTTACTTTACCAGGTATTTCACCCACAAAGTCTATAATAGGTACACCTCCTGGGTTTGTTACATTTCCTCTCCCTTTAATGCTAGGGACACCTAACGCATCCATTGCCCCTACCATTTCCATAGCATATATTATACCATTAACAGATGGTTTTGTATTTTGAACCTTTGCAAGTAAGTCACCTTTTGAACTATAAATATGTTTTTCATCCTTTAAAATTACAGTAATAAATCCAGGTAATCCTAATGTTGTAATATAAGATCCAGGATATCTAGATCGTAATGCTTCAATTATATCCCTTTCACAATTAAATGGACAACAGCCAATTGATGTTGCTGGAACAGTGGAGGCACCTGGCCATTCCTCTAATTCTCCCTCTAAAATTAAATTAGTCGATAATGTGCATATAGTTGGTGGTGTTGCTAAATCTGCGGGCATATGTCCTGATGTAGCACCATCCGAAATTTTTGCAAGCATTGATGGTATGAGTATAGGTATACCACAGTCGCGTTGTGCGTTAAATACATCCCTTTCAACATAATCTGTTGCTTCTATTGAAAAGTTTAGACCAGCATTCTTTAATTTTTTAACAGTATTTTTCAAATTATCTACTGCTTCAGTATTAGTTGTTGATTTCTCTACATTGCTACCTTCTGTATTTATTTGCTGATTTAATAATTTTTGCGGTGCACTTCTAGTAAGGCGTGGTAATATACTAGGAGTTAAACTAGGGGATCCATCTGAATTTGTTATAATAGTGCTAAAAAATGTAGATAAGCCTGTGCTAGCCCTATCACTATCTATTTTTAATAAGTTTTTTACAAATTGTTCAGATAACAATTCTGCTTCTACTTCTAGTTCAGTTTGATCTGGAATACTACTACCAATCATACTACGTTGCCTCCTCATATTTTCTATGACTGGCCCATAATCAGGTAAGTCTAGATATGTAAGGTAATCTATTTCTGCATCTATTAACACGCCAGCAATTGCCAATAAATCGTGACTATTATCAGCTACTTCAAATGACCTTTCATATATTGCCACAGCGTGTGTGATTCGTGGATCAACTAACATTCCATCTATTAATCTCTGTCCCATTGTTCTATAGGGAGGAGGAGCACCAATGCTAGCTAATATAGCGGGATCCGCCTGTAAACTATTAAGTTTCTCTTGAAATTGACTAGATCTAGATAATCGTAAAACTGGAACAGTTTCATATAAAGTTAATAAATTTTCTACTAAATAGCTTTTAGAATGTTCAGGATGCAACAATGCTGTAAAATTAGGTAATTCCAACCCATCTTTCCAGTCTTTAATTATTGTGCTTGTTCTCGGGGCTACTGTTGAATTTGTGGTGGGGGGATCTAAAGATGTTGATGCTAGAAATGCACTTATTTCATCATCCGTTAATAAAATTAATCGTGTATTTACAATATTTTTAATAGGAATTAGCTCGCCTTCTGCTGCTTCAGAATTAATTCCAAGATGACGAAGTACAGAACTAGGAGGAGTTCCGTTACCCTCATATAAATATGTTGCGTGTGAATCTAAAGAGTGAATCCATCGATATCCTTCTGGAGGTATTACCATAAATACATCAACATCTGGTCTATTATCATATGGAACTAAAGTTGGTGGACTAACAGTAATATTCACCATTAAAAATGTAATAGAAGGACGATCACTTACAGCTAATGCCTTGTTTATTCTATTTGTCGGCTTTATTGCCTCTTTTGCAGCTTTTGTCGCTGCATTAGCGGCTTTATCCTCTTCCAGTTTTTTTTCATGAACCTGTTTAAGTGCAGTTAATCTCGTTCCTAATTCTCTAGCCTGTTCTGTAAGATAGGCATTAAATTTAATTAATGTTCCAGGATTATCATTATCAGCCTTTCTAGCAAAATCTCTGGCATAGAAAACAAGACCCTTTAATTCACCACTCGTGGTTTTTCTTTGAACTGTTGTAAAATTCTTTATATTTTCACTTAGGCTGTTTTGCTCACTTTTAGGTGCATCTTTTATATATGTCTCTAAATTGCTTATTGTTTTTACTATTCCACCCTTTAGATTTACTAATTCTTGACTAATTCTCCTTAAAGCGCTCATATTTGGATTTCCATCAGGGCCATTCGCATGTATAGGATATAGAGTGGTTGATAGCTCTTTAGGTTTCTTTGGTTTTTGTATACGAGGAGGTGGAGGGGCAATTATATCAGAAATGGCAGAAGTTGCAGAAGTTGCAGAAGTTGCAGAAGTTGCAGAAGTTGCAGAAGTAGGGACCACAATTCCTTTAGCAATCATTGCATTTCTTAAACCCTTTCTAAAAGCATTTTCAGTTGGTTTTGGCATATTCTTTGATTTATTCTTTGGTCTTCTTCCATTACCACTTTGTTTTCTTGTATATGACATCTATATAGCTCTAGTAATATCATTTAATTAAAATTTGACTCCTCCAACCTCAATAACTCAACCAACAAAATGGTCTACTTGATCCAACCTGACCTATCCAAAGTTCCTACCGATCTCCCAAAATCTCCCCTCCCTTATCCACTTGATCCCTTCCAGCAATATGCCCTCGAAGCTATCCATAAACAGAACAATGTATTTATCTGTGCGAAAACTGGCTCAGGAAAGACCGCTGTAGCAGAACTCGGCATTTACCGAGCTCTCGACAAAAAACAACGTATATTCTACACCACCCCTATCAAATCCTTGTCAAATCAGAAGTTTTCTGATTTAACAAAGCAATTTCCCCACGTATCCGTTGGAATTATGACCGGTGATATCAAGTTCCAGCCTGATGCACAGATTCTCGTAATGACAACAGAGATCCTCCGTAATCTCTTATACAAACAAGGGACTAAGACGCAAACTCTGGGCCTCACAGCCTCCTTATCACTAGACAACCTCGGTCTCGTCATCTTTGACGAATGCCACTATATCAATGACCCAGATCGCGGCAAAGTCTGGGAGGAGACAATGATCCTCATTCCCCCCCAGGTCCAACTCATCCTCTTGTCCGCAACGGTAGAAAAACCCGCCATCTTCGCCCAATGGCTCGGTCAACTGAAGAAAGTCCCCATCTATTGTATTGAAACCCAGTATCGCATTGTGCCCTTAACCCACGCTATCATTAATCCAACGACTGATGAATTCCAAACGACATTAACTGCAGGGTCCGAGTTATTCCAAGACAGAATCTACCGTGATTACCTTACACAACTGAAAGCGATTAAGGATGGTCACGCCACCTTCAAAGAAAAGGTGCACAACAAGGTCCTATCCGGCGAAAAAGGGGCCGTGGAAGGCAAAATCCGTCCTAAGACCTTTGTGCACCAGCTCAATCACACTCTCCAGCTCCTCCTGAATCGCGGCCAGCTCCCGGCGCTCTTCTTCGTCTTCAGCCGCAAGGGCTGCGAATCCCTCGCCTCCAAGGTGGAACACAACTTCCTAGATACCAACGAGTCCTCCCAGGTCCTCCATACAATGAATTACCATCTCCATCCCTTCAAGGAGTCCCTCGAGTCCCTCCCTCAGTATCACCAGATCCGAGATCTCCTCCTCAAGGGCATTGCCTACCATCACTCCGGTCTCCTCCCCCTCCTCAAGGAGATCATTGAGATCCTCTTCACCAAGGGGCTCGTCAAGCTCCTCTCTGCCACCGAGACCTTTGCGGTCGGCCTGAATATGCCAACCAAGACCGTCGTCTTCACGGGCCTCAGCAAATACGATGATCTCACGAAGGGCCAGCGACTCCTCCGCACCGACGAATACACGCAGATGGCCGGCAGAGCTGGACGCCGCGGCAAGGACAAGGAGGGTCTGGTGCTCTATCTCCCCGAACGAGATCCGGTCTCCGTCTACGAGCTTCAACAGATTATGAAGGGATCCAAGCAGCCGGTGCTCAGCCGAATGGACTTCGGTTACGACTTCCTCCTGAAAACCCTGAATGCAGGGAACACGAGCTGGCTCCAGTTGATGGAACAGAGCTATTGGTTTCAGCAGCGTCAGGCTCAGCTCCAACAGAACGAAAAGGAGGCAGCGGCAATTCAGGCCAAGATCACGACAGTCAGTAACTGTCTCAGTCCTGAACTCATTGCCATTTGCGAGGAGAAGAAGGCCCGGACCGACGCCATCCGGGACGCCAAGGGCAACAAGTTCAAGAAGCTCCAGCAAGAGTTCAATGCCTGGTCCGCGGCTACTCTGCAAACCTCGCAAGTCCAAGCCGCCCTACTGAACTACCAGTCGCTCCAGGACCTCCAGACCGAGCTCCGATCGGCCACCAACTACAATGCCTATCTGAAGGACCACGCATCCGGAATGGAGCCCACGGTGGCCTTCTTAAGGGGCGCAGGCTACTTAAAGGAATCTTTAAGTCCCCTGACTGCGCTTTCTGGCAGCGACCCCTCCCAGCAAGCTTCGCTTACTGGGAGGTATGGCTGCCAGAAAGTAGAGCTTTCTAGCAGCGACCTCACCCTCCGAGGCACCCTGGCCACGGAGATCAACGAGGGCCATCCCCTGCTGATGACGGAACTCTTCCTGAGCAAGGCAGCGCACGGCCTCTCGGGCCCGGAACTCGCCGCACTCCTATCCGTGTTCCTGGAGGACTTTGACAAGGATTCCCCATATTCCCTGGATTCTATTGGTGTTTCAAAGGAGATCAAGGATATAATGCGCTTAATTAATGCGGATGCCAAGCGCCTATCAGATCTTGAATACGAGCATCAGGCCTCCAAGTCGGAGGATGACTGGACCCTGTCGCTACAATGGGCCGAACTGGTCTACAGGTGGCTCACCGAAGAGGGCGTGCACATTGCGACATTGTGCCAAGACTATGGGACCTTTGAGGGAAATCTGGTGCGCGGCTTCCTCAAACTCACCAATCTCCTGGATGAATGGTCTTCTATCGCAACCTTCTGTGAAAATGCGGATCAACTGGAAAAAATAACGACAACGAAGGCTGTATTAGTCCGAGGTCTCGTGCAGCCGACCTCGCTGTATCTACGCCTCTAACACAGAGACACGACAATTCGATCCTTCCAGCGACTCTGGTCCAGATTCAGGCCGCACTGGATACGCACGGTCTGTCCCTCGGTCAGATCCACTTCCTTGGATTCATCGGCCAACAGAATACGGCATCCCGTTGCATTCTTTTTCACGAGCGTATACCGGCACCTGATTTTTTGTTGCCATTCTCGGATCCAGAACACCACTTTTAGTCGCCCTCCTTCCTCTTCCACCAGATCCAAGACCAAGGCATCAAACTCACGTTGACCCTTTCCTAACAGTGACTGCAAGAAGACCCGATCACGCTCATAGCCCTTTGAGATCTTGGACCGATCATTTAGGTCGGAAACAGGCACAGACACCACGAGTCCCTCTTTATTCCCACGAATCAGCTGCTTCAGAATGCGCTGATTCGCGAGATCTGCGTAACGACGAATAGGAGAGGAGGCGTGGCAATACGCTGCCGCATCCAGGCCCCAGTGCTTGGTTGGCATATCAGATCCGATGAGGCAGTATTTGGCCGCATTGGATGCAAGAACACCGAGGGCGGGATCCATTTTTGTGTAGCGCTCCAGAGTCTCCAGGTCGGGAGCCTCGTGCGCCCTCAGAATCCCCACACCCCCTGTCAGTAGCAACTTGGCCGCCTCAGTATTGTAGAAGACCATCAGAATCTCAATCCATTCGTGAGGGTCTCTCACAGAAAGCTTTGCTTTCTGTGAGCCATACATCTCCTGAGTCTTTAGCTCAGGAGATGGGTCTTCAATTTTTCTTTTAGCCAGCCGAGACACAAGGTCTGCAAGCACCTTTCCTACATCAGAATCGGCATTACACTCGTCATAGCTATAGGAAGCCCCATTAAGAATGGTAGTCTCGGACCAGACCGGAGATTCTTTAAGTCCCCCTTCGGATCCTAGGCGCAGCGTCAAACTAACGCCGCGTCTCGGCACGCCAGGCAACAAGGAGCAGTGCTCCTCCGAATAATAGGGTGGCAGCATTGGCCGAACGGCCTGGCCGTTCCTATAGAGCGTCTGGCCCTGGGCGGAGGCCATACAGTCCACGGCGCCCATCTCCTCAATACAGGAGGCCACATCGGCAATGGTGATCGTGAGCAACCAATCCTGTCCGTCTTTCTGCAGTGTGATGCAATCATCAATGTCCTTGCAGCCCTTTGGATCAATATTGAAAGTTGTTCCTGTAAGTATCTTACGACTAGGACAGTCATCGTCCAATAGGGTGAGGTCCTTTGTAAGGTTGGTCCAAGGACAGGCGTTCCAGAGGATGCCCTCTTCTTCTGCTGCGAGATCCCCTGCAGGTCCGAGAATTCGCTTCAGAGATCCACGGGGCAGAACACGGTCCTTCCATTCTAGGAACTCAATGAGTGCGACCACCTTGGAGGATTTGTTGGTCTCATTGGATCCGACAATGAAGGATGGATAGGCTGGATTCAGCGGAATAAAGAGATAGATGGGGAAGCCGCGCTTCGTTAAGCCATAGGTTGTTTTGCTGTTGAGCTCCAGGTATCCGGCGATCACATGATTAGCTCTGGATTTGAGCAGAATGGATCCCGATGCGTCCAGGTCTACCTCATCTCCTGGGAGCGCTTTATTGGCCTTCGTGGCGCCTTCAAACGCGAGCACAACACTGTCCGTGGTCTCATCGATTACCTGGAACTCCTTATAGTTTTTCGTTCTTAGGAATGGCATATTGGTTATCTGTTTATTTGGCTTAGGCTTAGTCAAATTTTCTACTGAGAGAGTAGGGGATGTCGTCCAATGCGACTAATGCGACTAATGCGAAAACATTAGCAGACGCACAAAAAGAGATTAATAATAAAGATAGTTCTAATGAAAAATTTAGTGTAATAAATATAGGAAATAAAAGACCTACTTTATATAAGTTATTACAAGATAAAGGTAAAGATGAAAAATGGAA
>Ga0114967_10004501_pt1 | contig 11198 bp, 11 predicted proteins | sample M_130628_MF_Meta_FD_92639 | JGI IMG/M metagenome (GOLD analysis project Ga0114967, IMG submission 92639) | Freshwater microbial communities from Lake Montjoie, Canada to study carbon cycling - M_130628_MF_MetaG | ecosystem: Environmental > Aquatic > Freshwater > Lake | place: Lake Montjoie... | reverse complement strand
GCGTTATACCCAATCTCAGGCCATCAAACCCATGACCTAACAACACTATGACATTAACCAAACGCGATCTGGTCGTTCGCATAAGCGCAGAGACAGGACTGACCCAGGCAGAAGTGTTCGTTGTCGTTCAGAGGACGCTCGATCATATTGCTGAGTCATTATCCAAAGGTGACAAGGTTGAACTGCGCAACTTCGGCGTATTCGACGTGAAGACCCGCAAGGCGCGTGTGGGACGCAACCCGAATGAACCTGAAACCGACGTGCCCATCCCGGCGCGCTCCGTGGTGAAATTCAAACCCGGCAAAGAGATGGCTGAGCATGTCATCAAGATTCCGCCGAAGTCGGCAAGGAAATAGTCGGAGTGAAATTCCAGAGGCGCGGCTGAATGCCGCGCCTTTTTCTTTTTATTCGGCGGGGCGTCTCCTATCCTCGCTACGATTTATGGAACGTCTCCCAGGCTTTCGCGATTTTTATCCTGAACCGCTTCCACACAAAGACGTGTGGAGTGCTGATGCCAGACAATATATTTTCTCCAAGTGGCGCGATGTCGCCCGGCGTTATGGCTTTCGCGAATACGATGGCCCGCCGCTCGAATCCCTTGAGCTGTTCACCACCAAGAGCGGCGCGGAAATCGTCGGTCAACTCTACAACTTCAAGGACAAGGGCGACCGCGAGATCGCATTGCGCCCCGAGATGACGCCCACGCTCGCGCGCATGGTGGCGGCGCATGAGCGCAACTACAAGAAACCTATTAAGTGGTTCGCAATCCCACAACTTTTCCGCTACGAGCGCCAGCAGAAAGGCCGGTTGCGAGAACACTTCCAGTTCAACGCAGACGTCTTTGGAGAACAAGACCCCGCCGCCGATGCTGAACTGATCGCCCTCTTGATTGATACGTTGCGCTCGTTCGGCTTGACCGCTGAGGATTTCGTTATCCGATTGAGCAGCCGCAATGCGTGGAATGATTACTTTAGCCAACGCGGTGGCAAGACCGGGCAGGAATACGACTTTTTCCAGATCATAGATAAATTGGAACGCGCCCCCGCCGAAGAATCACAGGCGAAATTAGCGGCGCTCGGTTTCTCTCTTGACGACGTGAACGCGTTCATCAAATCCGGCACGCCCACGACGGAACTCGCGTCAATAATTGCCAATCTCGCAGCCCGCGGCATGGGCGATATTGTGAAGGTGGACTATCAGGTCATTCGCGGTCTAGCGTATTACACAGGGCCGGTGTTTGAGGCGTTTGATTGCAAGGGGGAATTCCGGGCCATCGCCGGTGGTGGGCGTTATGACAATCTCGTGAAGCTCATCAGCGGTGGTAAAGTAAATCTGCCGGCGCTCGGCTTCGGCATGGGCGACGTGGTGTTGTTTGAACTGCTCAAGGCGCGTGGACTGCTCCCGCAATTCAACGCTGGCGTGGATGTGTTTGTGATAGTCGAGGACGAAACCCTTCGCCCTCAATCGCTCAAGCTCGTCCAAGAGTTACGCGCTGCTGGCCACGTCGTGGAATACGCGCTCACGCCCACGAAACCAGAAAAACAATTTAAACGCGCGCAAGAGCTGAACGCGAAGCACACGATGAAAGTTGAGGCTGAAGCGGTGAGGGTTCGCAATCTGCTGACGCGGGAAGAGCAATCTGGTCCAGCAGATAAGATTATTCCGCTTTTGTCCATGTGAACAAGGTCCCTCAGATTTTTCTACACAGCGCTAGCCGCCTTGATTTTTATTTTTGGGCTGGTAAAGCTGCTGTTGTGGCGAATGTTTGACTCAGAGCTGGTTGAAAAACTTGGCGATGCCTCATGGGCGGTGCTGTTTTTCTTGATCTCGTGCGTCTGAAGCCCACAAGCGACCGTGGGCGTTGGGTTGGCAGTATCCATGGTTTCAGCAGCGGTAGAATGCAGTCAACTTTGTAAGCCCCTTGGATAGAGCGGATTCTTAAGACGACTCTGGGTGGTTTGCTGATCGGCTGGGGGGGGGGCTTGCTTGGGGCGATCTCGTGGCCTATGCGTGCGCGTTATATCATGGGATGCCTCTTGTAGTAGCGTCATTTCGCAAGGATGCAAGCTGAGGGTGCTTCCCTTATGAGTGGTGCGAAGAGATTTTAATTGAAACGCGGCAGCGCTTGACTGAACAATTTAAATTATGCCGGGCGGAAAACTAGTTGTCATCACGGGTGCCACACGCGGACTGGGTCGCGCGATGGCGGAGGAATTCATCCGGCTCGGTCACACGGTTCTAGGCTGCGGACGATCAGGCAAAGAGATTGACCGATTGCGAAAGGCGCACGGTGCACCACATGATTTTTATCCGGTGGATGTGGCGTCCGACACGGCGGTGAAGTCCTGGGCGAGTCTCGTTCTGACATCGCATGGCGTGCCGGACTTGATCTTGAACAACGCCGGAGTCATCAATGCCAACGCTCGTCTGTGGGAGATCGAGGCGCGTGAGTTTGATGAGGTGATGAACACGAATCTGCGGGGCGTGGCGAATGTCGTCCGTCATTTCGCGCCTGCGATGGTTGAGCGCAAGAGCGGCGTCATCATCAACATGAGTTCCGGTTGGGGGCGTTCGGCGGATGCGGAAGTCGCGCCTTATTGTGCTACGAAGTGGGCTGTTGAAGGGCTGACACAATCTCTCTCGCAGGAATTGCCGTCGGGCATGGCTGCGGTAGCGTTGAATCCGGGCATGATTAACACCGACATGTTGCGCAGCTGCTTTGGTGGGGGCGCGTCAAGTTATCCGTCGCCGGAAGAGTGGGCGAGGGTTGCCGTGCCGTTCTTGTTGAAGATCGGGCCCGGAGATAATGGACGACCGCTCAACGTGCCTGGGCATAAGGCCTGATGAATACTGAAAATTTCAAAGATGCCACACTGGTCATCCTCGGCCATGGCACGACCCTCAATGACGGTTCGGCGCTGCCTGTGATGCAGCACGCTTCTGAGTTGCGCCGGCGCGGAATGTTCGCAGCGGTGTGCGAGGCGTTCTGGAAACAAGAGCCGCAGATCAAAGCCGTTCTCGCCGAGATCAAAACCCCGCGCGTTTACGTCGTCCCGTTGATGATCAGCGAAGGATATTTTGCTGGCGAAGTCATCCCTCGCGAACTGGGGCTGGACGCGAACTCCAGAGTCCAAACCCCAGAGTTCAGCCTGATCTACGCCAAGCCCGTCGGTACACACCCAAGCATGACCAATGTGTTACTTGCCCGCGCCCGGGGCGTGGTGGAACAATTTCCCTTTCCGCATGCGCCGAAGCCCAAGGACATCACACTCTTCATCGCCGGACACGGAACAGAACGCAGTGCGCAATCGCGCCTGGCTATCGAGCGACAGGTGGAATTGATCCGCACGCAAAATCTCTATGCGGATGTCCAGGCCATTTACATGGACGAAGACCCACGCATCAAAGGATGTCAGGCCACCGCCACGACCCGCAACGTCGTCGTTGTGCCATTCTTTATCAGCGATGGCTTGCATACAGCCGAGGATATTCCGGTGTTGCTGGGCGAACCCGAGCGACTGGTCAAAGAACGTCTCGCCGCCGGGCTGCCGACGTGGCGCAATCCCTCGGAGAAACTGGGCAAGCTTACGTGGTATTCGCAAGCCATCGGCAGCGAGCCGCTCATGGCGGAGGTGGTTTTGGAACGCGCGCGCGAGGCGGCAATCAATTCTAAAGACAAGGTGTGAAGGAGGAATTCAGGAACTCACGAATGCATGTTTTGGAGTTTCTGAGTTCCTCCTTTGTTGTTTTTGGTAACTTGAACCCATTACCAAACTCCGTTGGGGGATTCTCGGCGCGGCGAGCATCGCCCCCAAAAACTGGAAGGCGTTCTTCAATTCCGGAAATGGCGTCGTCGCCGCTCTCGCGGCCCGCGACGTGGCGCGTGGTGAACAATTCATCCGCGAATGTCAGGTGCAGGCGACTTTCGAGCCTGCGCCAAAAGTTCATGGTAGCTACGAAGCATCGCTCGCCACTCCCGAGATTGATGCAGTTTACATTCCGTTGCCGACGGTGGTGCGCAAGGAATGGGTCATCCGAGCAGTCCGAGCCGGCAAACATGTGTTCAGGGAAAAACCCTGCGCTGCGAACGCGGCAGACTTGCGCGAGATGCTCGCCGTCTGCCGGCAATATGGCGTGCAGTTCATGGACGGCGTCATGTTCATGCATCATCCGCGCCTCGCCTTGGTGCGGGCGGTGCTGGATGACGCAAATCGCATTGGGCCGCTGCGTCGCATCGCGTCGGAGTTCAGCTTCCTCGGCGACAATCCCAATTTCCCAGCGAACATCCGCGTGCAGAGTTCGCTCAAACCCTACGGCTGTCTCGGTGATCTCTGTTGTTATTGCCTCCGGATCTCATTGTTCGCGATGAATTGAGAGCTGCCGACCGCCGCCGGACGCATCTTAGCAGTCGCGGCTGACGGCGTGACGCCAACGCTGTTCTCCGGCGAACTGCTTTTCGCGAATGGCGTCTCTGCTGGCTTCCATTGTTCCTTTGCCATTGCGGCTCAGCAATGGGTCAGCTTTATGGGCACGCAGGGAACGCTGCGCATGGCCGACTATGTGCATCCACGCAACAGCTACGAGTCCGCGTATGACATCAACGCGACCGAGCATCGTATCCCTGCGGCGACGGGCACAGTTGTGCCGCTCGACGCCGGGGCATTGCCGCAACTCGGCCATCCCACCGCGCAAGACACTCTGATGATCCGCAATTTTGCCGCCTACGTTCAGTCCGGTAAGCTGAACGAATTCTGGCCGGAAGTAGCCCTGAAGACGCAACTCGTCCTAGACGCATGTCTCGCTTCGGCGCGCGATGGAGGCCGATTGGTTCCGGTTCAAAAGATTTAAACTCACGCCGGGCTACTTTCCATCTTCCATCTTCCATCCTCCATCCGCTATCCTTCCCGTGTGCGTTGGAATAAAATCACACTCGTAGGCGTGGGCTTGCTGGGCGGTTCGCTCGGCTTGGCGCTGCGCCGACGTAAACTTGCTAAAGAGATTGCGGGATACGTTCGGCGCGAGGTGAGCATCAAGGAATGTGAACGCGCGGGTGCGACAGATTACGCCACTACTGATCTGCTCGCGGCGGTTTCCGGCGCCGATTTAATCGTGCTGTGTACGCCGTTGTCGCAGATGAAGCCACTGATGCGCCAAATGCTCCCCGCAATCAAGCGCGGCGCAATCATCACCGACGTCGGCAGCGTGAAGGGCAGCGTGGTGCGCGAGTTGGAATCGCTTGTCGCGAAGGCCGGAGCGCACTTTATTGGCAGCCATCCGATGACGGGCGGTGAGAAACAGGGCGTGCTGGCGGCGCGTGCTGAATTGTTTGAATGCGCGGTTTGTGTGGTGACTCCGACGCAGAACACTAATCCAGCGGCGTGGCGCAAGGTGGAGACGCTTTGGAAAGATGTCGGCGCGCGGTTGCTGCGTGCTTCCCCCGATGAGCATGATGCGTTTGTCAGCCGTTCCAGTCATCTACCGCACTTGATGGCAGCCACGCTGGCGAATCTCGTGCTTGATCCCAAACTGCCGAAGGAGCAGGCGCTGCTTTGCGCCACCGGCTTTCGCGACACGACCCGGGTGGCATCAGGCTCACCGGAAATGTGGCGGGACATCGCGGTGACCAATCGTAAACAAATCGGGCGGGCGTTGAGTGGATTTATCGCCGAGTTGAACAAGTTTCAATCTGCCCTAAAACGTGGCGACGCGAAGGCCATCGCGAAGTTTTATGAAACCGCCAAGCAGCGTCGCGATAACTGGTGTGCCTGCTGCGCGTCGCCTTCCCTAGAATGAATTTCAGCCACAAATTCCTACAGATGCTGCTCAGGTGGCTTTCTCCGAGTCGGCATTCTTATTTGTGTTTCATCTGTGTTTCATCTGTGGCTTAACGAAGCATGGCTTTACCCGACCTCATCGAAATCGTCCCTCCCGACAAATCCGTGCGCGCGGAAATCACCGTGCCGGGTTCGAAGAGCATCACGAACCGCGCTCTCATACTCGCGGCGCTTGCAGAGGGTGAGGTGACTTTGACTGGCGCGCTCTGGAGCGAAGACACGCAGGTGATGACCGAGGCGTTGCGGACGATGGGCTTTGATGTGCGCGTGGAGAATGATCCGGCGGAGTTTTGTAATCGCACTATCACGGTCCAAGGGCAGGGCGGCAGAATTCCCAAGGCGGGTACGGCGGAGAAGCCGCTAGAATTGTTTGTTGGCAATGCGGGCACGGCGGCGCGATTTTTGGCGGCGATGGTCTGTCTCGGTGCTGGCGTGTATCGATTGAGCGGTGTGTCGCGAATGCACGAGCGTCCGCAGGCAGCGCTGTTCCAGGCGCTTCGCGAGCTTGGCTATCGCGTGGACGCAACGAATGAAAAGTTGCCCGCGGTAATTCAAGGGCAGGTGCGAGGAGAGAAAGCGGAGGTGAGAAGCTGCACAGTGAGCATCGACGAAAGTTCTCAATTCGCTTCGGCGTTGAAGCTTTCTGCCAAACACGGCTGTTGGCATGTCGATTTGGCTGGCGATGATGACGAGGAAGCACCATACGTGACCATGACCGAGCGATTGGTAGAAGCATTTCCTTGGGGTGGCGGTAAATTCCAGATTGAGCCGGACGCTTCGGGCGGGAGCTATTTTTTAGCGGCGGATTGGGTGGCGTGGATTGCTCGAAAGAACCCAGAGATGGGTTGGATTACCGTTGCGCATTGGCCTAAGACAACCTGGCAGATCGACTCTGACTATCCCAAGTATTGTAATCTGGTAGAGCTGAGCGGTTTTCTATCGCGAAAGGTTCATCTCGGCGACAGTATCATGACTGCGATCGCCAAAGCGCCTCTCAATCAAGCGCTCGGGACAACCGGGATGGCTGAACCGATTCGGTTTACTGATCTTGGTCGATTGCGAGTTCAGGAGTGTGAGCGCGTTGTGGCTTTGCGCGAGCAGCTAACAAGAATTGGCGCTCATGTTGTCGAGAATGGCGATGCTTTGACGGTATATTCTGACCAAACGCTCCACGGCGCAGAGATCGAGACCTACAACGACCATCGTATGGCGATGTGTTTCGCAATTCTGGGATTGAAAGTGCCGGGCATTCGCCTCAAGAATCCTTCCTGTGTAAAGAAGACGTTCCCCAATTTTTTCCAGAAGTTGGCTGCCGCGCCGCCGAACGGCTTAGGTGTAGAGATTTGGGAAGTCAAAGACGGTCAACGCACCCGGAAGTTGGCCGGGGAAGATTTGTTTGCGGATTAAATCAGGCAGAATTAACCGAATTCACAAAATTCAATTCTGAAAATGATGTGAATTCTTTCTAAGCTCAGTTTTTTGATTGTGAAGAAACATCCTAATGTCATCGCCATTGATGGCACGAGCGCCAGCGGCAAGAGCACCAACGCCAAGTTGGTCGCGAAGGCGCTCGGCTACGTCTATGTGGACACCGGCGCGATGTATCGCACGCTTGCGTGGTATTGCCTGTCCAAGCGCATTGATTTCCATGACGCCAAAGCCGTGGCTGTGGCGTGTCGCAAGTGGAATACTAAGTTGGAATGCGTGGAGGCCAAGGTGCGCCTCACGGTGGATGGTTATTTTCCCGAGAAAGAAATCCGTCTCGTGGAGGTCAGTGTGGCCGTTTCGATGATTGCCGCTGTGCCGAGGGTGCGCGAGTGGATGAAGAAGGCGCAGCGTGATTGCATCCAGTTCGGCAATATGGTGATGGAAGGTCGCGACATCGGCACGAATGTTTTCCCCGAGACAGACTACAAATACTACCTCGACGCGCATCTTGAAGAGCGCACGAAGCGTCGCGTGGCAGAGGGCGTGAATGAAAATCTCGCCGATCGAGATCAACGTGACAGCCAGCGCGCCGCCGCACCGTTGATGATTGCGCTGGGTGCGAAGGTCATCAACAACTCGAACATGACGAGCGAGCAGACGAGCTGCTTGTTGATCGAAGACATACAGGCACGGCTCAAGGCAGACGGACGATGAACCCTGTCTATTACTGCGGCTGGCGGTTTTTCCGCACGGCTTACAAACTTTATTGCCGCGCAGAGTGGTTCAACGCGGAGCGCGTCCCTAAATCTGGCCCGGTCATCCTTGCCTGCAATCACGCCAGCATCATGGACCCGCCGCTGGTGGGAACGGGGTTGCATCGCGGTATCAGTTATCTTGCGCGGGAGTCGCTGTTTCGTTTCTGGGGCGTCGGTTGGGTCTTGCGCAATTGGGACGCTGTTCCAGTCGATCGCGATGGCGGCGGCGCGCGTGGACTCAAGGCCATCATGGACCGTTTGCTGGCGGGCGGTGGAATCATTCTATTTCCCGAAGGCACTCGGACGACGGATGGGAAACTTCAGCACGCGCGATCAGGCATCGGATTGACCGTGATCAAGTCAGACGCACCAGTCGTGCCGGTGCGCGTGTTTGGGACTTTCGAGGCCTACGGCAAGGACGCAACGATTCCCAAGCCCCGCAAGATCGCAGCCAAGTACGGCAAACCGATGGATTTCGCAGCTTTGCGTGCAGAGGCGAAGACCTGTTCCAAGGCACGGCTGAAGGAGATCTATCAGCAAGTCGCAGACGAGATCATGGCTACGATAGCTAAATTAGAGCCGTGTGAGGAGAAGGAAAGCTTCGGGTGAGCGCCAGCGCGTGAAGCTTGTTCACGTGTGATTCGAAGCAAATAAATCCGCAATCGCCAACTGAAACTTCGGCAGTAGTTTCTCCGTGAGCACGTCGGAACCAGCGAGGATGTGTTCTAGTCGCATCCCATATTCTGTGGCGTGATACACCTCCACATTTTTGTAGCGTGGGTCAATCATCCAGAGACGCGGAAGTTTCATCGTTTCGTAGATCTGTTTCTTTTCCACGGTGTCAGCGTGATGGTCTTCCGAACTGACGACTTCTGCGACGAGCCAGATTTTGCCCGTGGCGGCGGTCGCGATAGCGATGTCTGGACGCAGAAGATTGTTAGCGTCCACGCGCATCGCGCTGCGAAGTTCGTGTAACTTTGTGCCCGGAAAATCAGTAACGCTCGCAGTCAACGCTGTTTGAAGTCGCGTGCAGATCAATTCATGTCGCCCGCCTAGCGGCATTCGTAACGTGGTCTCGCCTTGAATCGTTTCTTCGTAGGGATCGATCATGTTGTTACGATTAACTTACGTAAGAACCGCCCGGTGTGCGAGTGCTTGTTCTTGGCGATGTCTTCGGGGGTTCCTTCGGCAATAATCTGCCCACCACCCGCCCCACCTTCCGGGCCGAGATCAATCACCCAATCCGCCTCTGCAATCAAATCCAGATTATGTTCGATGACGATAACGGAGTGTCCCGCATCCACGAGTCGTTGCAAAACCCCGACCAACCGCCGCACGTCCGCCATGTGCAGACCAATAGTCGGTTCTTCGAGGATGAATAGATTTTTTTTTGCGATGTTGGTTCGGCGATTCGCCATTTGTGCCAGATCCAGTCCGGGCTTCAAGCCGGTGAGGAGGTGGGTCACCAGTTTCACGCGCTGCGCCTCGCCGCCGCTCAGCGTCGGGCTTTGCTGGCCGAGTTTGAGATAATCCAGTCCGGTATCGTGCAAGGCTTCGAGCGCGCGCTTGATTTTCTGGACGCTAGCGAAAAACTGAATGCCCTCCTCCACGGACAAGTCGAGCACTTGCGCGATGTTTTTCCCGGAGTATTCGATGTCGAGCGTTTCGCGATTGAATCGCGTGCCGTTGCAGGTTTCGCAACGTACAAACGCAGGCGGTAGAAAGTTCATCTCCAGCTTGATCTGGCCTGCCCCTTCACACTCGGGGCAACGCCCTTGCGAGCTATTGAAGGAGAAGCGGCTGGCCGAGTAACCGCGCATCCGCGCCTCGGGGACTTGTGAGAACAACGCACGGATGTCATCGAAGAAGCCCACATAGGTCGCGGGAATCGAGCGCGGAGTGCGGCCGATAGGGGCTTGATCCACTTCGTAAACGGACTTGAGCGATTCAAAGCCAGACAGGTTTTTGCTTTTCCCCGATGACTTCTGTGCCACGACTGCCTGCAACTCCGGCAGCAAGCATTCGCGGATCAAGGTGCTTTTGCCTGAGCCGCTCACACCGGTCACGACAACAAACCTTCCGAGCGGAATGTTCGCCGTAAGCTTTTTGAGATTGTTCAATGCCGCATTGCGGAGGGTAAGCATTGCCCGCTCTCCCTTTCTCCCTTTACCGTTTTCAATGCTTCTCCGTTCACCCCGCGCAGGAAATTTCTTTTCTGCCCGCAGGCATTGGCCGGTGACGGATTCAGGGTGTTTTGCCAACTCGGCAAGTGTCCCGCTCGCCACGACACGCCCGCCATGCACGCCTGCGCCCGGCCCAAGATCAATGACGTGATCAGCGCGGCGCATCGTGTCTTCATCGTGCTCGACGACTACTATGGAGTTGCCGCGCCCGCGCAGTTTCTGGAGCACGTCGAGCAGTTGCTCGTTGTCGCGGGCATGGAGGCCGATGGTCGGTTCGTCCAGCACGTATAGCACGCCACTGAGATTTGAACCGAGTTGTGCGGCGAGGCGGATGCGTTGCGATTCACCGCCGGAAAGAGTGGGCACGGCGCGGCCGAGCTGCATGTAACCTAGGCCGACTTCCTTAAGAAACCTTAAACGTTCACGGATTTCAGGAATGATGTCGCGGGCAATCTCGGCGGAGCGATGCGTAAACTTCAGCTTGCGAACAAAATCGAAAGCCGCTTCCACATCGAGCCCGGAGAAGGCATCAATCGTCGGCGACTCAGTTTTGCCGCTTCCGAATCGTAAACGAACAGCGCGCGCCACTGGATTCAAGCGTGCCCCATGGCACTCGGGACATACTTCCCGCTCCGTGGCCCAGCTCCACCAGCTCTCTTCAATAGAATCGGCGTCCGCGCCGCGTTCCACATCGGGCAGATAAAACAACTCGCCGAAGCCACGACATTTAGTGCACCAACCTTGCGCGGAGTTATAGGAAAAGTTTTTTGGGTCCAATAGAGCGAAAGACTTATTGCAACCTAGACAGGCGCGTTCGGTCGAATGAATAGTGAGCTGCTTCTGATTATCCAGCGCGTAGAGCGTGCCGTGACCCAGCTTGAGCGCCTCGTCTACCAATTCCTGTCCCACGCTACCTTTGCCTTTCTCCACAACGCCGAGAATGATCTCTACATCGTGTTCCTTGAATCGATCCAGGCGAAAGGCTTTGCTTGAGTCGT
>Ga0114967_10004499_pt1 | contig 11199 bp, 11 predicted proteins | sample M_130628_MF_Meta_FD_92639 | JGI IMG/M metagenome (GOLD analysis project Ga0114967, IMG submission 92639) | Freshwater microbial communities from Lake Montjoie, Canada to study carbon cycling - M_130628_MF_MetaG | ecosystem: Environmental > Aquatic > Freshwater > Lake | place: Lake Montjoie... | reverse complement strand
TTGGACAAATGTATTATGCCGGATTACGATTTAAAATTAAATAATTTAAAAAAACAATAATATGAAAAATACAATTTTAGGAATGTTGTTACTGTTTGTAGCATTTTCAACTCAAGCACAAGAAAATCAAGGCGAAGCCGGATTAAACCAAGCTAAAAAAAGCAAAAATGCCAAATATACTTTTGAAGTTAATGGCAATTGTGAACAATGTCAAAAAAGAATTCAAAAAGCAGCATTTTCTGTAGACGGTGTAAAAATGGCTTCGTGGAATATAGAAACTCATGAAATGACAGTAATAATCAATGAAGAAAAATGTACGCTTCTTGATGTTGAAAAAGCCATTGCAAATGTTGGCCATGACACAAAAGAAGTAAAAGCCAAAGATGAAGTTTATTCGAAACTTCACGGTTGTTGTAAATACGAAAGAGAATAATTTTGAAACTCCCAAAACAAAAATTGGGAGTTTTTTTATTCTTATTTTTATCAAAATTTTTAAAATGAAAAAACTTTTTCTCACTTACAATCTACTTTTTGTTTTTTTCGCTTTCTCACAAGAATACAAACAACATCAACGTGTTTGGTTTGCCTATACAGGGCAATATAAAGTTTCAAATCATTGGGGTTATCACATAGAAGCACAATTTAGGATGGATAATCAATTAAAACAAAATCAACAAAATCTTTATAGAATTGGAGCCATTTATTATCTTAATTCAAATAGTGTTTTCACAGCTGGGTATTCTTTGATTAATACTTTTAATGCTAATGCAGGAGAGTACTTTAAAGAAAATAGACTTTGGGAACAATACCAATATAATAAAAAATGGCAAGAAGGAAAAAATACCATAATTCATAGATTTCGTCTTGAAAATCGTTGGGTAGAACAGTTGACTAGGGTTAATAATTCAGTAGTTTCGATGGGAAGTAATTTTCAAAATAGATTGAGATATTTGAATAGAAATTTATTTCATATAATGAATTTCAAAGCGACTAATGAAGAATTGTATGCTGTGCTTCAGAATGAAGTTTTTTTAACAGTAGGTGATAATATGATAAACACAAAATTTATAGATCAAAATCGATTTTTAGTTGGACTAGGAATAAATTATAATAACAATATAAGGTTAGAATTAGGTTATATGAATCATTATATAACATCTAGTTTTTCTAGTGATGTAATGAATCATACGGTATCAATTTCATTAATTCAAAATTTGGTTCTACAGAAACAAACTCCATAAAGTTAATAATTAATGATTATTCATAATTTATCATTAATTTCACGCTCAATTTTTATTATAATCCATGAGTAATTTTGATTGGACACAATTAGTAAATCCAGAGTTTTACATTACCATGACAATTGGTGGTGTCAAAATAGGGATGTGGATTGTATTGTTTATTGTTTTTGCTGAAACAGGCTTGTTTGCTGGTTTCTTTCTGCCAGGAGATAGTTTACTTTTCTTATCAGGGATTTACAGTCGAGACTTAATTGAAAATTTTACTTTTATCGAAAACGATATTATTAATGTTGTTTTACTGTCAACTTTAATAGCAGTTGCAGGTATTTTTGGAAATATGGTTGGGTATTGGTTTGGAGCAAAAAGCGGTTATTATTTATACAAGAAGGAAGATAGTTTTTGGTTCAAGAAAAAATACCTAATTCAGTCGAAAGATTTCTTTGAAAGATTTGGAGGGAAAGCTATAATTTTTGCACGTTTTTTGCCAATTGTTAGAACATTTGCTCCCATTGTAGCCGGAATAGTTACTATGGATAAAAAGAAATTTATGTTTTATAATGTAGTAAGTTCATTTCTTTGGTCGTTTGTTTTAATCTTCTCCGGTCATTATTTATATGGAATGTTTTTAGAAAAATTTGACATCGATTTAAAACATCACATTGAGAAAATTGTCATCGGAATAATATTAGTTTCAACTTTCCCTGTTTTCCTTAAAATGATAAAGAAAACACCAAAACATGAAGAATAAAAAACACGCCTCAAGAAATTGAGGTTTTATTTTAATTCCACTAATTTTTCTTCATGAAATAAATTTCCTTCACTGTCCATTCCATCAATGATTATTTTAGATTTAGTTTTGTTATAATCAATAACATCAAATCCAAAATCACCACTTTCATTAGAAGATATTCTTGGAAACCAACCTAGTATAGCAAAGTTGTCAAACCCTATACCCTGTGTGTTTAGATATTCTTCATTTTTAAAAAACACGGTATCAGCAAATCCTTCCTTAATAAATAAAGAATTTGGGTTTGGCTTGCTGAAATATCCTTTTTTTGGTTTTTTAGTGTAAATCTTTATTATTCCAGCATTGTTATTCATACTTGCAACAATGGCTCTAGAGTCGATAAATATTTCATCAATTTCAATCATTTGCATAAATCCCAATTCATCAAAGGAAGAAAATAATTGTCGGTCATTAATATAAACCAATGGAGTTGGATCAGGCAAGTTTAGTGACATTCTTTGTCGAGAACTAATATTAATCTTTCCCTGATTTCGCGTAACTACAAATCCATTATATTCAATAAAATTAAGTAGGCTATTCGTAGTATATTTTTCATCTATTTTATAACCTTTTAACATGGTATTTGATAAAATGTTACCATAGGTTAGGTCTGACATTTTCTTATTTTTTACAATTACTTCTTTGAGATTAATTATTTTGCCTTCAAATTTTGGAAGGTCAAGATCTAAAAGGGGTTCGTATTCAAATATATTATTACAGATTTCAGGAGAAATACCAGTAAACTTTTTGTTGAAACTTCTTTTTCTATTTATAATCTGTGGGATTAATTTTTGTGGGATACCTTCAAAATTTGGCAGTTTTTGTAAAGATAAATCTACTAAAGTAGAATCTGTTAATAGTAAATTTTCAAACTGATATTCACCTAGTTCTGATACGTCAGAAGTTGACATAATTAAGTCTTTATTAACAACCAATTTTACCTTGTGAAATGTTTTATTTTTAATTAAAGGGTCGATTTTGCCTTTCAAATTAATTCCAACATCAAAACTATAATTTGATTTTGGTGGATTTAATTTCATATAATCCCAATTGTATTTTAATTTTTCTTGATTTAATAAAAGGAGATCCAATTCATATAATTTCAATCTATTTTGGGAGTTTAAATAATAGCTAGCGTTTTCAAGATATTTATTTAAATAAGGATTTATAGTGATTCCAGCAATTATAGAATTATTCTCACCTATGCTTTTTGTGTCTTCAGGTAAAACGGAAACACTCATTATTGCATTTGGTGATTTTGAGTAGCCAATTAAACTTATTTTATCCTCATTTCTTTTGTTTTTAGTAATACTGAACTCGCTTTTAGCTGATGAACCCACATAAATAATTCGCTCAGCCCACTGCTTTAAGTTGCTATCTATTATTCTAATAGTATTAATTCCTATTTGTAAATCATTATTTTTTACTAAGAAAGTTTGATCCAAATTATTAGAATCAAATATAATAGGGTAGACGATTAGTTTTTGATCTTGATGGATAACCAAACTTAATTTTTTTGATTGGAAGTCGTCATAACTTGTTTGGTTTGTCTTAATTTTAATTGCTACACTATTCTCTAATGAAAATGAGTTTACTTCTAAAGACATCCCAATTAAATCTGGTTTGGGAAGGATTTTCTCTAAGATTTTAGTTTCATATTTAACTGATACTTTAAACAAATCATTTGATGGAACTATATCAAATTTACCAAAACCAAATTGGTTTAATTTTATTGTTTTTATAACTTCTCCACTACTATTTTGAATGTTGGCTTCCAAATTTTGTGGTGAATTGCCATTACAATCTTTTACTTGAATTCCAATAGTGTTTGAAACACTACTAATTAAACTTTTTCCTTCTGGATTTATAAAAATATGTAAAGACTCTGTATCTATTTTTTTATAGTTTTTTATTCCTTCTGTTGGATTTATTACTGTAATTTTTATTATAGTAGATTCGTTTTCGCTAAAATTATTCATCCAGTTAGTATAAACCTGAATATAATAATTGCCAGATGCTAATTTGGAATTCAGTTTTATTTTACCAGCGAAAGTTCCATTACTGGCATATACTAGCTTTTCTGATATTTCTTTGCCATTTTCATCAAATAACAATACAAAAACGTTTGTTGTAAAGTAAGGTTTGTTAGTTTTTCTATTGATTACATAGCCTTGATACCAAATGGTTTCGTTGTTAATAAAAGTTGTTTTATCTATATTAAGGTGAATAGCCTCTCTTTCTAAATCAAAATAATTGTCTAAAACAGTTGTTATTTTTGTAAGGTTTTCATCAGTTTCATTTTGACTAAAAATAAAGGAAGAAAATAAAAAGCAGAAAAAAGTTAAGAGATATTTAGAATTAATCATCAAGTATATTTTTTTGCCGAAATTATAAAATTTAGTTGCAAAACAGAATAAAAAAACGCTTCAAATTATAGAAGCGTCTTTTTAAAAATAATAAAAAGAAGGAATTACATCATTCCTGGCATTCCACCACCCATAGGCATTGCGCCACCAGCGTTTTCTTCTTTAATATCTACTAAAGCACATTCGGTAGTTAATATCATTCCGGCAACGGAAGCTGCATTTTCAAGAGCTACACGTGTTACTTTTTTAGGATCAATGATTCCGGCTTTTAGCATGTCAACATATTCATCTGTTTTGGCATTGTAACCAAAATTAGCTTTTCCTTCTGCGACTTTTGCCACTACAACTGAACCTTCTAAACCTGCATTTTCAACAATAGTTCTCAACGGAGATTCTACAGCACGAGATACGATTTGAATTCCTGTAGCTTCATCAGCATTGTCAGCTTTTATTTTGTCTAAAACAGATTTAGCTCTTAATAAAGCTACACCACCGCCAGCAACAATTCCTTCTTCAACAGCAGCACGAGTAGCGTGAAGCGCATCATCAACACGGTCTTTTTTCTCTTTCATTTCTACTTCAGAAGCAGCACCAACATAAAGTACGGCAACACCTCCAGCTAATTTAGCCAAACGTTCTTGCAGTTTTTCTCTGTCATAATCAGAAGTCGTTGACTCCATTTGACCTTTGATTTGGTTCACACGATTTTTAATCATGTCAGCTGTTCCTGCACCATTAACCAAAGTGGTATTGTCTTTATCGATAGTTACTTTTTCAGCTGTACCTAGCATTTCTAAAGTAGTGTTTTCTAATGTATAGCCGCTTTCTTCAGCAATTACAGTTCCACCGGTGAGGATAGCAATATCTTCCAACATTGCTTTTCTTCTGTCGCCAAACCCTGGTGCTTTTACCGCAGCAATTTTCAAGGCGCCACGTAATTTATTCACTACCAATGTAGATAACGCTTCTCCATCAACATCTTCTGCAATAATCAATAACGGTTTACCTGATTGTGCTACGGGTTCTAATATTGGTAATAATTCTTTTAGAGAAGATACTTTTTTATCGTATAAAAGAATGTATGGTCTTTCTAATTCCACTTCCATTTTTTCCGGATTAGTAACGAAATATGGCGAAAGATACCCTCTGTCAAACTGCATTCCTTCTACAACATCAACATAAGTATCTGTTCCTTTCGCTTCTTCCACAGTTATAACCCCTTCTTTACCTACTTTTCCAAAAGCTGTGGCAATCAAATCGCCAATCACTTCGTCATTATTAGCCGAGATAGAAGCAATTTGTTTTATTTTTTCAGAATCGCTTCCAACAACTTGAGCTTGTTTTGCCAAATCAGCAACAATAGCATCAACAGCTTTATCGATTCCGCGTTTTAAATCCATTGGATTGGCACCAGCCGCAACGTTTTTTAAGCCTTCTTTAACGATAGCTTGAGCCAAAACAGTTGCAGTCGTAGTTCCATCACCAGCTAAGTCATTGGTTTTTGAAGCCACTTCTTTTACCATTTGTGCACCCATATTTTCTAATGGATCTTTCAATTCTATTTCTTTTGCAACGGTAACCCCATCTTTGGTAACGTTTGGTCCACCAAATGATTTTCCGATGATTACGTTACGACCTTTTGGTCCCAAGGTTACTTTTACTGCATTTGCCAATGCATCAACACCACGTTTTAAACCGTCACGTGCTTCAATATCAAATTTTATATCTTTTGCCATAATTTTTTTGTTTTATTTTTTTTATTGCCTAATTAAATAATTGCAAGAATATCATCTTCTCGCATGATTAAATAATCTTTACCATTGAACTTTAAATCGGTTCCGGCGTATTTACCATAAAGCACGGTGTCACCTATTTTTACGGTTAATGGTTCGTCTTTTTTTCCGTTTCCTACTGCTACAACAGTTCCTTTTTGGGGTTTTTCTTTTGCAGTGTCAGGGATAATAATTCCCGAAGCAGTTTGCGTTTCAGCGGCAGCAGGTTCAATAATTACTCTGTCTGAAAGAGGTTTAATGTTTAATGCCATAATTATATTTATTTATTTTTATTAGATTTTTTTTTTGCTTTTCAGAAATTATGCCATCTACTTAAAACTGTCATTTTTTCTAAAAAAAATGCCAGCATGTCAGTGCTGGCATTATATTTTTTTGATATAAATTATTTTATAGGTTTCTCCACTGGTTTAGCAGGAGTCGCAGTGGTTGTTTTAGGCGCAACGTTTTCTTTTTCGTCAACGATTTTTGAATTAGAATCGCTGAAGCTACCTGAGAAACTCAAACTTGACAACAAAATTAATATAATTAATATAGTTGCCAAAGTCCAAGTACTTTTATCTAAAAAGTCGGTTGTTTTTTGAACGCCCCCCATTTGAGTTGATCCGCCTAAAGAAGATGATAAACCGCCACCTTTTGGGTTTTGTACCATTACTACTATGATTAATAAAAAACAAACTATTGTTATTAATACTAAAAAGATTGAAAATGTGCTCATTACTTAATTATTATTTTGTTGTAAAATTTTAATGTCCGAAATTCGGTTTGCAAAGAAACTACTTTTTTCTGGATATTTCAAAATTAATATTTCATAGGCTTGAATTGCTTTTGAATATTTTTTTTGTTCCAAATACACTCGGGCTAAAGTCTCAGTCATTAAGTGTGAAGTATCTTCTGTAATGACATCTACAGCCGAAATCGGAGCATCTTTTGCTATTGGCGTTATCTTTGGGTTGTTTTCTATAAACTTGTCAATTAAATCTAATTTTCTCTTTTTTTCTTCTGATGAAATAATTTCTTCTCTGACAATTGGTTTTAATCGAGATAGTTGTAGCCATTCCTGAAACGAATGTTTTTCGTTTTTTGAAAACTCTAATGGTTTTCCGATAGCTAATTTTTCTTCAGCTTTCTGTTCTTCGCTTAAACCAGCTTCTTTTATAGAAGTTAAAATCGACAATTCCAATGTGTCAACAACTGGTTTTTTGGCTTCCACAGTGATGTGTTCACTTTCAATGACATTCATGTTCATTAACTCCTCCAGTTTTTTTTCATATAATCCTTTTTGGACACAAACAAAGGAATCAGAAGTTATAAAGTCGAATAATATACTTCTGTCTGTTGTAAATGCAGCAGAAACTTTTAAAGCATAATTATAATTAAAACTGTCTTGATTATACAGATATTTTAACTTCAATACACGGGCACTTTGAAAAAAAGGGAACGCACTTAGAACATTGTCCAATGTAGCAGCATACCTATCATTGATAGCGTCAGGTTTGTTTAGTAAATAGGTATAATCTGTTAAGTTCATCAAATTACCATTTGGCCAAAGACTCATTAAAAATGTCTTGCGTTATACGCTCAAAAATTTCATCAATATAGTCATTTAATACAGAGCCCGTTGGGAGAGAACTTCCTTCATAGTCTCTGTAAAATGAAAAACGCTTCTCAAAATTATCGGCTTCTTTATTTTTATTGCTAAAACGAACATTAACTGAAATCGTCAATCTGCTTTCAGCGGCAGTTTGAGCAGCCGTTGCTTGCATCGGCGTAATTCGGTATTCTACAATTTCACCTTCATAAAGCAAATCTCCATTGGAATTAGTCAAATTCAAATTGGTTTGATTTTGAATGATTTCCTGAAGTTTGATAGTAAATCTTCGTTCAATTCCGGGTTCAATTAGTTCGGCATTATTTTGAAAATAATTAACCTGAAAGGTCTTGGCATCAATTGGCTTAGCCCCTGTAAAGTTATATACAGAACAACTATTGACGCAAATTGCCAGAATTAAAAAAGAAAATAATTTTAAAAACTTCATGAAAACAATTAAAGACTGCTAAAGTAATTCTTTATTTTGAATTATGGAAGTACATCTCCCTGGTAGTAGTAATGAGAATTTGTAAGGATAGATTCTAAAACGCCATTAGAATAATTTTCTTGTGAGAGTAATTCTATTTTATTACTTGGGTTAATTAGGATTCCAAAAGAATGAGACTCAGAATCTCCTAATGCATAACTTTCATATTCTTTTGTGTGATTGGAAGAAATTCCCGAATTAAAAAAAATAGGTTCTAGTATTGATTTTATTTTTAATACTGGGAGCGTAGCAAATTTTAATGGGTTTATAACATTTGAATAATTAAAATTTACTTCAACATCACTCATGGTATTTCCTAAACCTGACATGCTTAACAGATTGCCATTTTCATATTGAAATGAAAATTCAGTTAGGATATCGTCACCTTCATTCGGGTAATCAAAAAAATCTAAATAATGCGTTGCTATGCCATCAGTATTTAAATCACAAGAAAAACTTTCGTTTCCTATCGTGTAGTAATAGCGATTTTCAGAAGCACTGTAATTATAATGTTTTCCATTGATATCAGTAATCTTGTTGCTTGAATCATAGGAAATAAGATAGTTTTCTGTTGCAGATCCATTTTCATATTTAGTATACTGAACAACATTGTTATCGGTATCATAAGTGAATTTTTCTAAAGGAGTTCCGTCAGCTTTAGTTATATCAGTTAATAAACCATCAGAATTAAAAAGCCATCTTTTTTCAAAAGATGTCCCGGGATAAAAATCAACTCTTTGTAATAAATTCGAATTAGTATTAGAACTACTGTCATCACTACTGCATGATAATACTGTAGTGGCTAAAACAAAAAGAAAGATAATTTTTTTCACGCGTTATAATTTGGGTAAAGTAAACTTAAAAAGGTATTTATTAAATAAAAAATTTACAGGTCATACTGCTTAATTTTTCGATAAAGTGTTCTTTCGGAGATGCCCAACTCATCAGCCGCAGCTTTTCTTTTACCTTTATGACGTTCTAAAGATTTCTTTATAAGTTCAATTTCTTTTTGTTCTAATTTCAGTACTTCTTCTTCTTCGTCAATAGTTTCTGCCATTAAATAATTAGTCTCGTCGTCATCGTCAAATTCCTCTTGTTCTGCTTCATTTTGAGAAGGTATATTGTTTAATCTAGGTTCATCCACAAAATTGGGAACACTTTCCTCTTTTTGACCAAACACTTTTTGAATTAAATTTTTATTCATTTCCTGCACTTTAGAACTACCGTTTTGCATTAACTCCATAGTTAATTTCTTTAAATCATGTAAATCACTTTTCATGTCAAAAAGAACTTTATATAAAATATCTCTTTCGGTAGAAAAATCATTTTCAGATTTTTTTCCTCCAATAACCGAAGGCAAATTGCTGCCTTCAATTGGAAGATAAGATTGCAAAGTACCTAATGATATATCTCGGTTAGTTTCCAAAACCGAAAGCTGTTCGGCAAAATTTCTAAGCTGGCGTATATTTCCGCTCCAGCGGTATTTTTGCAAAAATTGTATTGCTTCATCTCTCAGTTTAACGGAAGGCATTTTGTATTTATGCGCAAAATCGGATGCAAATTTTCTAAATAACAAATGGATGTCATCTTTTCTTTCACGTAGTGGAGGTAGAGAAATATCTACGGTACTTAAACGATAGTATAAATCTTCCCGAAATTTCCCTTTCTCGATAGCGTCAAATAAATTTACATTGGTAGCAGCAACAATACGAACATTGGTTTTTTGTACTTGTGATGAACCCACTTTGATAAACTCACCGTTTTCTAAAACTCGCAGTAATCGTACTTGAGTTGTAAGAGGCAATTCGCCGACTTCATCTAAGAAAATTGTTCCGCCGTCAGCCACTTCAAAATAACCTTCACGTGCAGCATTAGCTCCAGTAAACGATCCTTTTTCGTGTCCGAAAAGCTCGCTATCAATGGTTCCTTCTGGAATAGCACCACAGTTTACTGCAATGTATTTTCCGTGTTTTCTATGAGAAAGCGAATGAATAATTCTGGGGATACTTTCTTTACCAACGCCACTTTCACCTATAACTAATACCGAAATATCAGTAGGAGCAACTTGTATTGCTTTTTCAATGGCACGATTCAGTTTTGGGTCATTTCCAATAATTTCAAACCGTTGTTTTATGTTTTGAACTGTTTCCATTTTAATCAATTGATAATTAATTAATGGACAATTAATTTCTACTTTTAAAATTATCAATTATCCATTATTCATTGTTTTTAATTCATATCACTATATCCAATCGCTTCACCAATCAAGGTTCCACTGGTGCAATTTGTAATTTTTACATTCACAAAATCTCCAATTTTATAGTGTTCTTTAGGGAAAACAACCATAAAACTTTGTGAATTTCTTCCTGATAAATCTTTAACTGATTTTTTTGAGACTTTTTCAACTAAGACTTCTACGATCTTGCCTACAAACTCCTTAGTTCTGATGCCACTGTGAATACGTTGTAAGTCTACGATTTCTTGTAGTCTGCGTAACTTAGTTTCTTCTGCTACATCATCTTCCATTTTTCTTCCTGCTAACGTTCCTGGTCGTTCTGAATAAGAATACATATAGCCAAAACCATATTTTACAGCTTCCATCAAACTCAAAGTATCTTGGTGATCGGCTTCTGTCTCCGAAGGAAAACCAGCAATCATATCTTGGGTAACGCTAACTTCGGGAATAATTTGATGAATTTTGTCAATCAGATTTAAATATTGTTCTCTTGTATGTAAACGATTCATTTCCCTTAAAATTCTATCACTTCCGCTTTGAACAGGCAAATGGATGTGTTTACAAACATTAGGATATTTGGCTATTACATGCAATACTTCCTCATGCATATCTTGTGGATTAGATGTTGAGAAACGAATTCGCATTTTTGGGAATTGCATCGCAACCATTTCTAATAATTGGTCAAAACCAACAGCAGTCGC
>Ga0114967_10004498_pt1 | contig 11199 bp, 11 predicted proteins | sample M_130628_MF_Meta_FD_92639 | JGI IMG/M metagenome (GOLD analysis project Ga0114967, IMG submission 92639) | Freshwater microbial communities from Lake Montjoie, Canada to study carbon cycling - M_130628_MF_MetaG | ecosystem: Environmental > Aquatic > Freshwater > Lake | place: Lake Montjoie... | reverse complement strand
TTTTATGCATGCATGTAGATGAAAGTATTTTAAATGAAGCACACACAATGATTGATCAAACAAAACTTAATACAATCGCAAGATTAGGTGGCGATTGGTATTGCAAAGTAGATGCTTCCAATTTGTTTGAAGTAGAAAAACCGAATACTAAAATTGGTATTGGAATTGATGCTTTACCATTAAGCATTAAAAACAGTTTAGTTTTAACGGGTAACAATTTGGCACAATTGGCTAACGTGCATTCCTTACCAATTGTTGACAATACATTTGAAGACCAACGTTTGAAAAATATTGTGCAGTATTTTTCAATTAATCCAACTGAGATGGAAATGGAGTTGCATACTTTTGCCAAAGAGTTGTTGTTGCAACATAAAGTGCAAGACGCTTGGCAAGTATTATTAGCAGGAGAAGTTTTATAAAATAAGATTAGATATGCCTCAGATTAAAACATGGAATCAGCTATTGTTGTTGATAGGACTGCGTTATTTTATTATTGCAGGAATTGCATACTTAATTTGGTACATCATTCGCAGACGCAAAATTGCCTTTAAAAAAATTCAATTGCGATTGCCTGCAAATAAAGATTATCAGCGTGAAATTTTTTATTCCATACTGAGCATTTTTATTTTTTCATCGGTTCCTTATTTTTTATTGAAATCATCCGTTCGACAGTATACTTTGTTTTATGATGAAATAGACAAGTATGGAATGCTTTGGTTTTGGTTTGCATTTCCCGTAATGCTTCTTGTACATGATGCCTATTTCTATTTTACCCATCGTTTAATGCACCACCCTAAATTGTTTAAGTGGTTTCATTTGATACACCATAAAAGCACCAATCCTTCGCCGTGGGCTGCTTTTGCTTTTCATCCTTTAGAAGCTGTTATAGAAGTTGGTATAGTTGTTCTGTTTCTTTTTATTATACCAATTTGCAATTTGCATTTATTCTTCTTTTTCTTTATCATGATGGCGTATAATGTATACGGGCATTTGGGCTGGGAATTGTATCCAAAGGGATTTAGTACTTCAAAAATTGGTAAATGGATTAATACAAGTGTAAATCATAATCAACACCACCAATACTTTAAGGGCAATTATGGGTTATATTTTTTGTGGTGGGACAGGTGGTTTAAAACCATTCGGGAAGACTATGATATTAAGTTTGATGAAGTAAAAAGCAGAACAGACAATTTAAAAAAAGTATAGTGCTTTTTACAAGATATAAACCCCATAAAAAATCCCGCTTTTTATAAAGCAGGATTTAAAAAAGTTGATAATTACTTCTAAATTATTAAGAAGCTTTTACAGCAGCTGCAGGTTTTTTATCGATAGCAATTTTGTGTGGTCTGCTTTTACCAAAAGAACCTTTAAAGCGTTTGCCTTTTGCTGTTTTCTTGTCACCTCTACCAATGGTAATATTTTTTATTTAAATGATGTGAACTGCGAAAATAAAAAATCCTACCCAATAAGGCAGGATTTTTTAATAAAATCTGAGTTTATACTTAGATTTTAGCGCTTAATTCTTTCCCAGCTTTAAAACGAGCTACTTTTTTAGCTTTAATTTTAATAGCTGCCCCTGTTTGAGGATTGCGACCCATACGAGCTGCACGCTTAGTAACAGAGAAAGTTCCAAAACCTACTAAAGTAACTTTATCACCTTTTTTCAAAGTTTTTGTTACTGTAGCAATAAACGAATCCAATGTTGCATTCGCTTGTGTTTTTGTAAGTCCTGCGTCTTCTGCTAATTGTGCAATTAATTCAGCTTTGTTCATAGTTTTATTTTTTAATTTTTAAATGCAAAACAAATTTATCGGGTTTTATCAATCATCAAAATTATTTTATTCAATATTTAATTTGTATAGTAGTAACGAAACTCTTATTGGTAAAGGGTTTGCTGAATTTTTTTTACAAATAAAAAATAAAAATTACTATTGTAATTCGCTGAAACCCTTTATTTCATTGGCTTTCAGGTTTGTTGGTATTGAAAATCAATGCTGATGTGCATTGTAGATGAATATAGGGATTATCGTCATTTGCAAAAACAATAATAAAAATCTATCCACACTCAATTCACAACCTGCATTAAGCTGCGAAATGCTATGAATTGGTTGCCCCACAATTCAAAAGAATCCTTACGGAATATTGTTGCAAAATTTTGGATGTAGTTATTATAGTGTTCATAATCTGCTGCATAATATTGAGCCGCATAGGTAACACCTTCTGTTTCATCAACCTCCAGTAATCTTACCAACTGACATTTTTCAAAGCAAAGGGTATTCATAATTTCAGGCATGTGTTTTTCCTGCATCCATTTTACCCATGCCTCATGTATGGAATGTTGTAATTGAATGGTAACGTTATAAATTAACATACAGGGTTATTTTTTAATCGTTAAAAAAACTGGGCAATGGTCACTGTGTTTTACGTCGGGTAAAATTCCTGCATCTACAATTTTATTTTCCAATGTACTTGTAACACAGATATAATCTATACGCCAGCCTTTGTTTTGTAAACGCACAGTGGGAAACCGTTGACTCCACCAACTATACGCACCAGTAACAGTTGGATGTTTGTATCTAAAAGTATCGATCCATCCGCTATTTAAAAACTTATCCATCCAGGCTCTTTCTTCGGGCAAAAAGCCGGAAGAATTTTTATTTCCCTTAGGATCATGAATATCAATAGGGGTATGCGCAATATTATAATCGCCAAGTAAAATAATATTTGGTCGTTGTTTTTTTAACTCTTTTAAATAATCAAACATTTCATCCAGCCATTGGTATTTATAAGCCTGTCGCTCATCTCCACTTGTACCACTTGGAAAATAGGCATTGATTAAAGTAATGTCTTTAAAATCAAGACGAATGGCCCTTCCTTCAAAGTCACTTTGATCTACCTTGTGTCCGTATTCTACAAAATCCGGTTTAATTTTTGTAAAAATGGCAACGCCACTGTATCCTTTTTTTTGTGCAGAAAACCAATATGTTTCAAAGCCAAGTGCTTCAATATCTTGATATGGAACATCTTCTTTATTAGCCTTCGTTTCCTGTAAACAAATAATATCTGCATCACTTGTTTTCATCCATTCTAAAAACCCCTTTTTTAGTGCCGCTCTGATGCCGTTGGTATTATAAGAAATAATTTTCATGTGTATTTTTTCATCTGCAATATAGTTAGGTTTGTAATATGAAAATGGTTTCATTTTTGTTTTGATGTAACAATAGATCTATGGCTAAACAGTCTAAAATAATTTCATTTGAACAAGGTCCAAAGTCAAGATTTCATGAGTTGAAATTTGCATGGAGTGTTTTTTTTCAATTCATCAAAGGCTTTAGACAACTTCATTTTGTAGGGCCCTGTATTACTGTTTTCGGGAGTGCAAGATTTACAGAAGAACATGAATATTATATTGCTGCAAGAGCATTTGGAAATCGAATTGCTAAATTAGGATTTACAACAATGACCGGCGGCGGTCCTGGAACAATGGAAGCTGCAAACAGAGGCGCATTTGAGCAAGGCGGCAAATCAATTGGGTGTAATATAAAATTACCATTTGAACAAAAACCCAATCCTTATGTTCAAAAAACAATTACGTTCAATTATTTTTTTACTAGAAAAGTATTGCTAGTAAAATATTCCTACGCATTTATCATTATGCCGGGAGGCTTTGGTACAATGGATGAATTATTTGAAACCTTGACATTAATACAAACCAAAACAATTCATGATTTCCCGGTTGTATTGTATGGTAAAAAATATTATCAGCCATTGATGGATTATATTCACATTATGGAGCGGGAAAAAACGATTTCTCCCGAAGATTTGAAGCTGTTGTTATTAACGGATGATATTGATGAAGCAATTCAACATATCACTACTTATGTAGACAAAAATTATAAAACCATAGTTGCCAGAAAAAAATGGTGGCTTTTTGAAAAAGTTTAATGCAATCATTTAAGGCCAATATTCCCGCATTCAGTAAACGTTTGTCAAATATAGATGCCGCAAGCATTACAGCGGATGCTTATGCGCAGCAATACTTGAATATTCTGCTGAAATACAAAACATATTATTTAAATATTTATGCTACTGTTTTAGATGCTGCATTTGCCGATATTCAAAAACCCATTGACGAAGTTTCAATGTTAGATTTTGGTTGTGGTAATGGCTTGCTTGCTTTATTTGCCAAATTTTCAGGAATTGGTTTTGTAGCTGCAAGCGATATGAATGTACCTTTTTTATTATCGGCACAGCAACTGAGTAAAGAATTTGATTTGCCCTTAGATCAATGGGTTATTGGCAATGAAAATACGTTACCACAAGCTTTTCAATCCCATAAATTAGACATTGTAATAGGTACCGATGTTATTGAGCATATTTACAATCTCGATCATTTTTTTACAATCATCAGTCAATTAAACAACAACATGGTTACAGTTTTTACAACTGCATCGGTTGCCGAAAATCCAATCAAATCAAAACAGTTACAATCATTGCAACGCAAAGATGAACTTTCTCAAAGCAATGCGATGCACAGCAATTATCAAAATGAATTTGTAGGGTTGTCTTTTTTAAATATCAGAAAAAAACTCATTCAACAGAAATACAAACAATTAGATAACGATACTATTGATTGGCTTGCAAGCGCAACAAGAGGTTTGCAAGAAAATGATATTTATATTACTGTAGATGATTTCATTCGGAATAAAACATTACCAATACCTATTCAGCATCCAACCAATACTTGTGATCCGATTACTGGCAGCTGGACAGAGCGATTGTTATCACAAAAGGAATACAAAACATTGTATCGTAAATATGATTTCAAACTCAAAATTTCTTACGGTTATTTCAACGAGTTTGAATCGGGATTCAAATCTTGGGTTGCCAAACAGCTCAATCTGCTCCTATATTTATTAGGTAACCATGCAAAAATTCTGAGCCCATTTATGATTCTGGTTGGCAAAAAGTAACGTAAATTTTTGTAGTTAAAATCAATTTTTTCTTTGCTTAACGAGATGATATTGTGATTGGAAAAAGGTATATCCAAAATTTACAAACTCCTTAATTCTATTTATTATACCAATAACCCGCTCAAATTGTTACTTTTGCAGCCATCAAAAGAATGTGCATCATGCAGGATTTGATAGATAAGATTGACAAACAAAAATTACCACGACATATTGCCATAATAATGGATGGCAACGGAAGGTGGGCGGAAGAGAAAGGTGAAGACCGCTTGTTTGGGCATTTTCATGGTGTGGCGAGTGTAAGAAATATCATTGAAGGAAGCGCAGAGTTAGGCATAGAATACCTTACACTATATGCTTTTAGTACCGAAAATTGGGATAGGCCTCAGCAAGAGGTTGATGGGTTGATGTCGTTATTAGTAGATACAATCAGAAAGGAAATTTCTGTGTTGAATAAAAATAATATTAAGCTGCATGTGATTGGTGATATGCAAATGTTACCTGAATTTGCAAAAGAAGAATTGCAAGAAGCATTGGAAATGACGAGCCAAAATACAGGGCTTAATTTAATTATGGCATTGAGTTACAGTAGTCGTTGGGAATTGGAAAATGCAGTAAAAAATATTGCTTTTGATATTGAAGCCGGAAAAATTAAGGCTTCGGATATTAATCAAAATACATTGCCGCAATATTTAACAACCAGTAATTTCCCTGATCCCGAATTAATGATAAGAACGAGTGGAGAATACAGAATTAGTAACTTTTTATTGTATCAACTGGCCTATGCCGAATTGTATTTTACCATTACAAGATGGCCAGATTTTAGAAAAGAAAACTTATATGAAGCAATTCTGGATTTTCAGGGAAGAGAAAGGAGATTTGGTAAAACCGGCAGACAAATTCAAGCAACAGAAGAGCCATCATCATAATTAAAGTACAAACTGATTATTTAATTTAACAAAGAGTTTTCATAAATGCCTTTAATTTGCCCTTCTTTAACCAAATAAAACTGCTGAAAAAGCTATAATGCAAATTCAGTTCCAAATAAAAACTTATGCGGATGCCTAAAATGTACAGAATTTTAGTACTTACAATCGGAATGGCTTTTGTGTCATTGTTTTCATATGCCCAGGAAAAAAATACAGATACCACGATTACTTCTGTTGATGTGGATTTGGTAAATCTATTCAACCAAAAAGTGCCTAAAAAATACAAGGTTGCCGGAATTTCTGTTACAGGGAACCGTTTCTTTGATGAAACATTATTGATTTCAATTGCAAATATTTCTATTGGCGATGAAATCATTATTCCCGGTGGCGACAACTTTGCAAAAGCAATTAACAAGCTTTGGGGTCAAAATTATTTCAGTGATGTACAGATTTATGTTACCAAATTAGAAGGTAAAAATATTTGGCTAGAAATAAACGTTACCGAAAGACCAAGATTGTCTAAATATGAATTTACGGGCATTAACAAAAGCGACAAGGAAGACTTGATGGGCAAATCGGGTTTGGTACCCAATCGTATTGTTACAGAAAACATGAAACGTAGCGCTAAAGAAGCGATTGAGAAATATTATGCGGAGAAGGCGTACAAAAATGTACAGGTCAATATCAACGAAAAAAGAGACACTTCTTTTGGTGATGCTGTGGTATTAATTTTTGAAGTAAACAGAGGGCAGAAAGTTAAGGTAAACAATATTGATTTTGCTGGTAATACCCTTGATCCTTTAAAGTTGAAAAAACAAATGAAGGACACTAAGGAAATGAGCAGATTAACACTTCATAAACCCGATGATATAAGTGCTTTTGGCTCAGGAAAAACATACACATTCAATGAATATCTTGCAGAAACAGGTTATCTAACTTATAGCAAAACAAAAAAAATATTAGATCCATATTTACGAATCAAAATATTTTCTTCTGCAAAATTCAATCAAAAAAAATATGAAGAAGATTTAGATAAATTATTAGAGTTTTACAATGCCCAAGGATTTAGAGATGCCGCCATTAATAAAGATTCTTCAAAAATAAAACCTAACTCAGCAGGAAATTTGAATATTAGTATTAAGGTAAATGAGGGTCATAAATATTATTTCGGAAATATTCAGTGGAGAGGAAATACTAAATACTCTGATTCTATACTTACCGCAATTTTGGGCGTTAAAAAAGGAGATATTTATAATTTAGATGTACTGAACAAAGGATTGGGGAAAACACTTTCTCCTGAAGGTGGGGATATCAGCGGGTTGTACATGGATGATGGATATTTGTTTTTTAGAACAGACCCAATTGAAACCGCAGTTTATAACGATACCATTGATTATGAAATTCGTGTAATTGAAGGGCCTCAAGCAACGATCAAACATATTCACATTACAGGTAATGATAAAACCAAAGAATATGTTATCAGAAGAGAAATCAGAACAATTCCCGGTGAAAAATTCAGACGCAGTGATTTAATTCGTTCTCAACGTGAAATTGCTCAATTAAACTATTTCAATCAGGAAAAAATTGGTATCAACCCTCGTCCAAATCAGGAAGATGGAACGGTAGATATTGATTACTCTGTAGAAGAAAAGAGTAGCGATCAATTAGAATTAAGTGCGGGCTGGGGCGGCGGTATTGGTTTGACAGGAACTGTTGGGGTAACCTTTAATAACTTTTCTTTGAAAAATATTTTAAAGAAATCGGCTTGGGATCCATTGCCAATGGGAGATGGCCAAAAGTTAAGTTTGCGTATTCAAAGTAATGGACGTGCTTTCCGTAGTTATAATTTTTCATTTACCGAACCATGGTTGGGTGGTAAAAAAAGGAACGCATTTACATTTTCTATTTTTGATACCAAGTTTGCCAATGCATACGACCCTTACACAGGAACATATACAAGTGATGCTGCAAATAATTCTTATATCAAAACAACAGGGGTTTCTGTTAGTATAGCCAAGCAACTAAAATGGCCTGATGATTATTTTTCTTTGAGTGTGGGCTTGAGTTATTCTAGATATCAATTGAAAAATTATTATATAGATCAGGTGAATTTGCCCGGTTTTAATAATGGGTTTTCCAATAATTTAAATCTAAAAGTTGCATTGCAACGTTCATCTGTTGACCAACCATTGTTTCCAAGAACAGGATCAACATTTTTGTTAAGCTTACAAGTAACGCCTCCCTATTCCTTATTTGATAAAAATATTGCGACATCCGATAACCCTTATCAATGGATAGAATACCATAAATGGCGTTTCAATACAGAATGGTATGTGCCATTAGGTCGCCCTGCTGGTCCTGAAAAAAACAAACAGTTTGTTTTGAAAGTTGCTGCAAAATTTGGCTTCTTAGGCAGATTCAACAGCGACTTGAAAATATCACCGTTTGAGCGTTTTCAAGTGGGTGATGCAGGTTTAAGTAACCAGTTTGCTTTATTGGGTTATGATATCATTGCTCAACGTGGTTATCCAGTTTATCAAAATTCCAATCCAAAAATTAATCCAGATCAGCAAGGTGCGTCAGAATATTTTACCATGTTTAATAAATATGTTTTGGAGTTGCGTTATCCTTTAAGCTTAAATCCTAGCAGCACTATTTATGCTTTAACATTTTTTGAAGCAGCAAATGGTTGGTTCAACTTTAAAGAATACAACCCATTTCAATTACGCAGATCAGTTGGTGTAGGTATGCGTTTCTTCTTGCCAATGTTTGGATTACTTGGTTTTGATTATGGCGTAGGATTGGATAGATTTACACCTAATAATAAATTTAAAGATGCTGCAAGGTTTACCTTTATGTTAGGTTTTGAACCGGAATAGTATTTAAACAAGACAAACTACTAAACATATTTAACATGAAAAAATTTGCTTTGCTTTTCTGCAGCCTATTATTCATAATGGTTTCAGCCAATGCCCAACGATATGCGGTAATAGATACAAAATATATTTTGAACAAAATGCCCGAATACAAAGAGGCAGATAAAAAACTACAGGCAACTACAGAATTATGGCAAAAAGAAATAGACGACCAGCAAATTCAGTTGGATAAAATGTATAAAAATTACGAAGCAGAACAATTTATGCTAAGCGATGAGCTGAAAAAGAAACGAGAAGATGAATTGTTTAACAAAGAAAAAGAGCTGAGGGATTTGCAAAAAAAGCGCTTTGGTTACGAGGGTGATTTGTTTAAAGAAAGACAAAAATTAGTAAAGCCAATACAAGACAAAATATTTACAGCCATTCAAAAAATTGCAACTAGCCGCGGATATGATTTCATATTAGATAAAAGTGAAGGAATTACCGTTATATTTGCCGACCCTAAAATTGACAAGAGCGACGATATCTTGAAGGAATTAGGAATAAAAATTTAGTTAATTAGATTTTTTAAATAAACCAAACAATGAAAAAACTCCTATTCGTAAGCATGGCTTTTGCATTAAGCCTTTTTGCTACAACACAAACAAATGCACAGGTAAAAATTGGAACATTTGATGAAGAAGCCATTTTATCCTTAATGCCCGGTATTCAAAAAGTAGATACCCTTTTACAGAAATACGTTGCCGATTCTTTAAAACCGGAGTATGAGTATGAAATCTATCAGTTTCAAACAAAAGACAGCACTTTTAAAAGAGATTCAGCTAATATGAATAGCTCTGTAAAAGCAATTGTAAAAAAAGAAATTGGTCAGCATTTAGCAAAAATTCAAAATTGGCAACAATACCAACAACAAATGTTGCAAGCGAAACAACAAGAGTATTTAAGACCATACTTAGAAAAAATTTATGCTGCCTTACAGGTAGTATTGCAAGAGCAAAAATATACACACGTGTTTAAGAAAGATGTGTTTATTTATGCCGACAAATCAGATGAGTTAATGTTAAGAGTTATTCAAAAATTAAAAATTCCTGTACCTAGAGATGTTGAAGAACAAATCAAAGCTTTAGGTGGTGCAGCTCAAGGTGCTCAGGCTCCTGCAAAAGCTCCAGCTAAAAAAGGATAATTTTTATTCAAAATAATTAAATATTTTAGAAACCATCACCATTTAGTGTGATGGTTTCTTATTTTTATACAATGCAAACAAAAGGACCAATTGGTGTATTTGATAGTGGCTATGGCGGCTTAACAGTTTTGAAAGAAATTGTACAGCAACTACCACAATATAACTACATGTATTTGGGCGACAATGCCCGTGCACCTTACGGAACAAGAAGTTTTGAATCCGTTTATCAATACACATTGCAAAGTGTTCGGTGGTTATTTCAACAAGGTTGCCCATTGGTAATATTAGCTTGTAATACTTCATCTGCAAAGGCTATGAGAACAATTCAGCAGAATGATTTACCACAATTAGATCCACACAAACGAGTACTAGGTGTAATAAGACCAACTTCTGAAACGGTAGGCAATTATACCAAAAGCAAACAAATAGGCATATTAGCCACCAATGGAACCGTACAATCCAATTCATACATATTAGAAATTGAAAAGTTTTTTCCGGATATAAAAGTGTATCAACAGGCTTGTCCAATGTGGGTTCCGTTAATTGAAAACAACGAATACGAAGCCGATGGTGCTGATTATTTTGTTGAGAAATACATACAGGAACTTTTACAACAATCTCCTGAAATTGATACTTTTTTATTGGCTTGTACCCATTATCCTTTGTTGCTGAATAAGATTAAAAAGCATACTCCATCGCACATTAATATTATTACGCAAGGATCCATTGTGGCTAAGAGTTTGGAAGATTATTTACAACGACATCCCGAATTAGAAAACCTGTGTTTGCAAGAAAACAGCAACATTTCTTTCTTCACTACCGATGCTACTGAGTTTTTTGATGTACAAGCCACCAAGTTTTTTGGTAAAAATATTCATTCTACTCATGTACAATTAAGCAATCACAAAGAAGAATAATTTTTATTTTACAGGGCCAATTAAAGGAATCCACATTAGGTCATATTTCAATGAATAGCAAATGTTTCATTAATTGTTTCAATTGCTGTTTGCAATCTTTCTGCATAATCACCATTGATTTGAACCCAAGGAACATTTTGGTGAATCAAAATATCTTTATAAATATTGAATAGCTCGAGGCGGGGTTGCTCATCGGGGTATTCCCTTAATTCATCTTGCTTCCAGGGCAGATCGGTGTTACACAATAGATACAAGTCGTATTTGCGGGTAACTATTTCATCTAATATCAATTGATGACATTTCCCGAAAACATATTCACACCAA
>Ga0114967_10004497_pt1 | contig 11201 bp, 12 predicted proteins | sample M_130628_MF_Meta_FD_92639 | JGI IMG/M metagenome (GOLD analysis project Ga0114967, IMG submission 92639) | Freshwater microbial communities from Lake Montjoie, Canada to study carbon cycling - M_130628_MF_MetaG | ecosystem: Environmental > Aquatic > Freshwater > Lake | place: Lake Montjoie... | reverse complement strand
CTTGCCGGGCGGCTTTTTGGTTTCTAGCGAAGACCTGTGGTGAATGATTCAAGACACTTTTCAAGGTCGGCGCGGCGATGACGAACGATCTTCCCTGACAACCGGGTGACGGGAAGGATTCCCCGGGCGGTCAAGTTGCGAATGGTTCGGGTTGATACCTGAAGAAACTTTGCTGCTTGATCAGGTGTGAATAGCGCGGAATGAGATTCCGCATGGGTTTGTTTTGTTGTGGTCATATAGGCGTTGATTCTGTCAACTGCCTTCATTGAAAACTACGACACGTCGTAGTCAAAATATATTCTGGCGCATTTGCACTTTTGCTACTGTCGTAGTTATGGATAAAAAATCACGTCACCGCTCCCTCTGTCGGCTTCGTAGTTTATGCGGCAAAACCGCTGAGGAATTTTCCCGCATCACCGGCATTGGATACGCTCAACTAGTCGCTGTGGAGCAGGGTCGCCGGGAATTATCACAATCTGATGCGGAGTTGATTAGTGCAGCCACAGGCGTTGATCCTGCCTTTAATTTAAACAAGAATCTGACCAAGATTCTTTCCGTTTCTGGTGATCCATACACAGCAGAATCATTCACGCAATGGACACAGAAAGAGTTGCCACTAATCCGTGAGCAACTGGCAAGACTCCGCGAAAATGGGCAGGATGTTTTAGAAGAGGTTCTGTCGCATAACGTCCTTGAGATTCTTGCGGCGGCGCGGGTGCAAGGGAAAGACCTTGCTGTGGCTCGTCAGGTCGGGAGTGCCTTAAATGCGATTCTTGATCGCTTCAATCTGCGCCAATCCATAGCGAGTCTGAAGGCGTTTGAAATCTCAACCAATGGTCACATGGTTGTGAGTGAAGATGTCGGCGAAGGCGTAGGACGGGCAGCAAAGCCCACGCATAGCTCAGCGCGGGTTGTAACCGCGCCGGGCGGCGGCGTTGGCAGCATTTACGTTAAAACTACACAGCGCGCATCCTGACAATCTTCGCGCCCTCGATAGCTGGCGGCAGGATGTTCCAGAATGCGGTTGCTTCGGCTTCGCTAACGTCCGTGCGGTAGTGACGATCAAGAAGTTCTCCTCCTGAGTGACCTAGCTCCCGGATCGCGGTTTCCTTTGACTCGGAGCGCGCAACATATGAGGCGAAGGATTTTCGAGTGCCGTCCTTCAGTCTCTTCACCAGTTGCACTTTTTCGCCGGGCTTGGCTTTTCTTCCCGTCTTCACTTCGCTTCTCAGAATCGCCCAAAGGCGTTTCTTAAAGGTTTCTCCTGGTCGCTCCACAACCATCCCTTCGGCGTAGCCTCCATTCGAAATCCAATAATTCAACCATGCCACAGCGGGCGCGCGTAGGCTGATCGTCCTGCGCCGTCCTTTCTTGGCTGCATGGGCAGGAAGCTCAAGGCGCGGCTTCTCGTCATTTAAAAGAATGTGTCCCCATTCCACTTTGGTAATCTCCCCGCTGTTGTGGTCTGGTCGGACTCCACAGAAAAACATGAGAGTGAGTGCCGGGAGAAGGTCAGGATCAATCTCGCGACACTTTGCAAAGAATCCAGCAATCTGCTTCGGCGTGTAAATCTCCGGCTCTTTCAATTTAAGAGCAAATGTCCTGATCTTGTCGGCAGGGTTCGATGTTAGCCACTCGCGTCCTTCCTGCATTCCAAAGTTAAAAACGGCGGCAAGATGCCTTCTTTTGAGATTGTGAGTGGTTTGAGCAAACGGCTCAAGAATCGGTGCAATCTGTGTATGCGTGATGTCCGAAACCATAACCGTATGAAGGGAAGTAAAGTTGTCGCGTGTTACTTCAACCGCTGTGATGTGAATCTCGCTTTTTTTCTCCTCCCGTAGTCGCTTGATGTAGGCGGTGAAATTATCCAGCAATGAAACGGACTCCTGCCGGGCTTTGTGCTGCTTAACGTAGGCGGCAACGATTTCTTGCAATCTCACGCCCTCGATTCCCGCTGCTTTGAGAATATCCATTGCGGCGGCTGCGTCTGCTTCAATTACTGCGCCTAAAACCTTGGCTCCTGTTCCGTGTTTTTCAACTCTTGTTTTGAGTCGCTGAATCTCCCCTTTTGCCTGCTCCTTGCTTTGGAAAAATCGTTTCTGACGTTTGCCTGTTTCGGAATGTCTGGCTGGAATATCTACCCACCAAGGCGAGGTTGCGCGGGTCTTGTCCTGTTTTACAGCAAAGGAAAATGCTTTCGGCATGGTTTACTTGTGACAGATAGTGACAAATAAAACAACAACTATCTTCTTTTAGATTCCGTGAGCTTCCGCATCGTTATTAGTGAGAACTGCTGTATTTCATCACTTTAAGAGTGGCTGCCTTACATGGATTCGAACCATGACAAAATGATCCAGAATCATTTGTGCTACCGTTACACCATAAGGCAAAATGGGGAGCGAGAATCTACGCTTTGCTCAAGCGTTGGGTAAAGATGTTTTTCGGATTTTTCACGCCTTGAGGACGACCCTGTAACGAGGGCTTCCATTCTCGAGGCGGTCGATGGCTTTATTGACTTCGGAAAGCGGAAACTCCTCCACCATGGGCGCGATGCCGTGGCGGGCGCAAAACTCAAGCATGAGTGCCGTGGTGGCTGGGCTCCCAAGTGGGGAACCGGAGAAGGAACGCTGCCCCATGATCAGTGGGAACGCCTCCAGTGCGACCGGTTCGGGAATAGCTCCGACTGTGTGTAGGCGTCCCTTGGGAGCAAGAGCCGCGACATAAGCCATCCACTCAAGCGGGACGGCGACAGTGCTGATGATGAAATCAAAACGACCCGCTTCGGCTTTTAGAGCTTCGCTATCGCGGGAGTTAACGACGCGATGGGCACCAAGCTTGGTGAGTTCGTCCGCTTTATCGGGCGTGGAGGAAAAGGCCGTGACTTCGCAGCCCCACTTATTGAGAAACTGGATAGCAAGGTGGCCAAGTCCGCCAGCACCTATGACTCCGACACGATCAGTCGGTCGGACATTAAATTCCACGATGGGACTGAAAACTGTAATGCCACCGCAAAAGAGGGGGCCTGCGCTGACGGCGGGTAAAGCTTCGGGAATTTTGATAGCCCAAGCCCAGTGGGCTCGTACGAGATCCGCGAATCCCCCATGACGACCTACGATCGTTCCTTCACCGGATCCACAGAGATTGTGATCGCCACCCATGCATTGAGGGCAAGTCATACAGCTCTCCGAAAACCAACCGAGGCCGACACGATCACCGACCTTGAGATTCTTGACCAACGATCCAACAACTTCGACTCGTCCGACGACCTCATGGCCGGGAACCAGCGGGTAGGTCGTGAAGCCCCACTCATTGCGAAGCATGCTCAAATCGGAATGGCAAATACCGCAATACTCGACGCGGATATCGACATGCTCGGCATCGATGGGCGGCAACTCGTATGTGAAAGGCGTGAGTGGCGAACTCGGTGATGCGGCGGCGTAGGCGTGAACAGTAGACATAAAGAGACGAAGATGACTTGAACTAGCGGATGATTCCGCGCTGACTTGCCGCAATGAAGTCTAGCAGGACCTGAATGACGTCAGGCCCGCTGTGATCGAGAGCGATTTTCTCGCACGCTTGTTTCACGTTGAGATTCGAACGGTAAAGCAGGCGGTAGGCCTCGCGAAGGGCTCGGGTCGAGTCTGCAGAAAAACCATGGCGCTCCAGACCAACTTGATTGATGCCTCGCACTTCGGCCGGATTTCCATCTGCTATCATGAATGGCGGGACGTCCTGAACGATCTTGGTGCAACCCCCGATAATGGAATTGCGCCCGATTCGGCAAAATTGATGAACTCCGGAAAGCCCGCCAATGATGGCATGATCTTCTACAGTCACATGGCCCGCAATAGTTCCGTTGTTCGAGAAAATAACGTGATCGCCGACAGTGCAATCATGGGCGATATGCGAGTAGGCAAGGAAGTTGCCATGAGAACCGATGACGGTCTTCGTTCCTGGAAGGGTACCTCTGTTGACCGTACAAAACTCACGAAAAGAATTGTGGTCGCCAATCTCGAGATAGGTCGGCTCGGCTGTGTATTTCAAATCCTGAGAACGTTCCCCGATCGAGGAGTGAGGATAAAAAACATTCTCCTGTCCGATGCGCGTGGGGCCAGCGATGGATATATGACTGATTAGACGCGTACCACTGCCAATCTCGACTAAGGGACCAACATGACAGAAGGGCCCGATCTCCGCATCGGGATGAACGACGGCGCTGGGATCAACGACAGAACTGGAGTGGATACGTGTCATCTATCAACAAGTCCGAATAGAAGGATCGCCTCAGAAACAACCTCGCCGTTGACGAGGCATCGGCAAGAGGCCTTGCCAAGGCGTTTTTTTGCACTGGTGAGCTCACACTCAATGAAGAGTGTATCGCCTGGCATGACGGGCTTGCGGAACTTCACTTCATCGGCGCTCATGAAATAACCAATTTTGCCGGCATTCTCGGTTTTCCTCATCATGACGATACTGGAAACTTGCGCCATGGCTTCGAGTTGAAGAACACCCGGCATGACGGGATGGCCAGGGAAGTGACCTTGAAAATAAGGTTCGTTGATCGAGACCGCTTTGACCCCGGTAGCCTTGAACTCGCCTTCGAAATTAATGATGCGATCGACCATAAGGAATGGATAGCGATGTGGGAGTGTCTGCATGACGCCCATGATGTCTAATCCGCCAGTAGTGGCAGGTGACGGGGTGACGGCTGGGACAACGAGAGACTTACAACGCTCCGCTAAGATTTTAGCAGCTTCCGTATTAATTCCGTGGCCGGGTTTGATGGCGATCACATGGGCCTTCAAGAAACGACCACAGAGGGAAAGATCGCCTACGATGTCGAGGATCTTGTGACGCACAAACTCATCAGGGAAGCGGAGCGGTTCCTTGCTAAGAACGCTATCACCACGTGCGACGATAGCATTTTCCAGGCTACCACCTTTGATGAGACCTTTATCCATCAGATGCTTCACATCCTCGTAAAAAACAAAGGTGCGAGCGGGAGCGATTTCTTTTTCGTAAAAATCGGCCGTGATCTCGGCGGAGAGAAATTGAGTGAATCGGCCTTCCGGGCCGACCTGCGTGCAGGAAACTCGGAACTTGGTATCGGGGAGAATGACGAGCACGGAACCATTAGACTCGACTGTGATTGGCTCCTTGATCTGAAGGTAGCGGCGATCTGCATCTTGGGTGACGATGCCAGCCTCTTTAATAAGCGATATGTAGGCCGAGGCACTGCCATCGCCGATCGGGGGCTCATTGGCGTCCATCTGAATGAGGGCATTATCCACTCCCATGCCAGTGAGCGCGGAAAGAACATGCTCTACGGTGTGGATTTTCACCGCCCCTTGAACAAGTGTGGTTGCACGTTCGACAGTCTTCACATTGCCTGCGGCGGCATCGACCACAGGCTCGTCAGGAAGATCGATTCGTTGAAATTTAAAACCATGCCCTACCGGTGCCGGAAGAATGGTGAGGGTCACATTTTCGCCGGTATGAAGTGCACTACCGGTGAGGCTGGCTGAGGAAGCTAGAGTGCGTTGTTTTTCCACGATACGAATGAGATTTTAGGCTGAGACCTCATCTGCAGTGAAGAGGAGGTCACTGTATTTGAGATTGGATTGATGGAAGCGTTGAAGATGTCGGCTCCTGACAGTCGATAACCGTGGGTCATCGGGCTGAAGAGGACTTGTCGGAATATGAGCGGATTTTACCATCGAGAATTTGTATGCGGGAGGTTGCGCGGGAAGCAACCGATTCGCTGTGCGTAACAATAATCAGCGTGGCAATTTTTTGGGAAGCAATCTTTGAGAGGGTTTCGCAAACAATGTCGGCATTTGCTGAATCGAGATTTCCGGTAGGTTCGTCTGCAAGGAGAAGTTTCGGGCTTCCGGCAATGGCTCGGGCGATGGCGACGCGCTGCATTTCACCACCACTAAGTTGATGCGGAAAATGGGTCGCGCGGTGGGAAAGACCAACGAGATCGAGCATTTCCGCCACGCGAGGCGCGGCCAATTTTGCAGAATCTCCCCTCAGAAGAAGCGGCAACTCCACATTTTCGCGAACGTTCATCGCTGGGAGGAGGTTGAAAAACTGAAAAACAATCCCCAACGTGTGACGGCGATAGTGAGTGAGTTCTTTTTCACCTGCGTTATGAAGAGGTATCCCATTCACAAAAACCTCCCCTGATGTCGGATGATCCAAGCCTCCAAGGATATTGAGCAACGTGCTTTTGCCGCATCCACTGGGGCCCGTTACCGAAACAAAGTCCCCATCCGGGATATGCAGCGACACATCATCCAGTGCGCGGACCTCGCCGGTGCCAGAGGAATAAATGCGTGAGACATTTTTAAGATCGATCATGCTTAAGGCGATACTCTCCGCGACATGAGCCACGATCAAGCAGACTTCGAGATCATCGGTGAAACTTCCGATTTGATTGCCGTCAACAAGCCGGCAGGATTGCTCGTGCACCCGACCAAACCTGGCGGACCTCGCACACTCTGGGATGCATTGAAGGATCTACTGGGCTACGAGATCGCCAATGGCGGGCAAGTTTCGTTGATCAACCGACTCGACCGAGAAACGAGCGGCCTCGTCCTTGTCGCTAAAAATGCAAGCGCTGCGCGGCGTGCTGCCATGGCAATGCAAGAGGGCAAAATCCAGAAAAGCTATCTCGCCCTAGTGAATGGCATTCCCTCCATGAATGAATTTAGCGTCGATGCTCCCATCATCCGAAAAGGCGAGGTCACGGAAACGAAAATCCACCTCCAACGCATCATCCACACAGCAGGAGCTCAGGCCCTCACCCATTTCAAAAAACTGAACCACTTTGAAAATACAACTGGGGCATTTTCTCTCCTCGAAGCCCGACCAATCACGGGAAGGACTCACCAGATTCGCGTTCACATCGCCTCGATTGGGCACTTTGTCATTGGTGATAAGATCTACGGGCCATCAGAGGATCTGTATTTGGAATTTGTGAAATCGGGATGGACCCCTGCCCTATCTTCGCGACTTCACTTTCCTCGTCATGCCTTGCACTCCGCCAGTCTCTCGATCGAATGGGATGGCAAACACCTCGAGTGGCAGTGTCCGCTTCCTCGCGATATGCGAGATTTTATGACGCAGACCTATTTTCCCCTCGCCGCAAGCAACAACCCTGCCGCCTTGTGGTAGGTTTCTTCCCACTCCATCATCGGATCGGAATCCGCTACTATCCCCGCCCCAACATGGAAATGGGCGCGATCGCCTTCAAATACGGCCGTTCGTATGGTCATCGAAAATTGGCTTTCTCCATTGTATCCAAAATACCCAATTGCTCCGGTGTAAAGACCTCGAGAAGTGGGCTCGAGTTCATGAATGATCTCCAGAGCGCGTTTCTTAGGGGCGCCGGAAATAGATCCCCCGGGAAAACAAGCACGCAAGGCGGCCACGTGACTCACCTCAGGGCGCAACTCTCCGACTACCGTCGAGACAAGATGGAATACCTGCTCATACGCTTCCAACTTGAGTAACTCGGGCACACTGACCGAACCATATTCGCAAACACGACCAAGATCATTGCGCTCCAGATCGGTGATCATGATCAGTTCGGCTATCTCTTTAGCTGACTCGACGAGCTCCATGGAACTGAGGTGATCACTTTGTTGATCCGCCTTACGGGGACGAGTCCCTTTAATTGGACGCGTGGAAATCTGCCTTCCCGCCATTCGCAAAAAGCATTCTGGAGAAGCTGAGGCAATTTTTATATTACCTCCGTTAAGGTAAGCTCCATAAGGCGCGGGTGAGTGTTCGCGCAACCGCTCGTAGTAATCCCAAGGATCACCATCGAAAGCAGAATGAAAGGGGTGACTGAGACAGACTTGATAAATATCGCCAGCGGCAATGTAGGATTTTGCACGTTCGACCATTTCGAGAAAAACCTCCCGCTTAATAGATGGTTGAAAATCCAAGCTCAGGCTGGAGGGGGCAGGAGCTTTGAAAACACTTTCCATCGGCGAATTTTTCCAGGATTTAGTATCGTGCGAGTAGGCGTGGAAGCGGTCATAGAAGGAAAAATGGTACTCCCCATCGAACCCAACCCAACCGATAGCCCCGCCGCCATCCGAGAATGCGGTCATTCTTTTTTGGAGTTCTTGCTCCAATTTTGTCCAGTCATGACCACTCAAGGTGAGATCAGGCTCACACGCTAGGATCGAGAGCGCACCCGCCATGGGGAGGGAGGAGTCGAGAAAAGCAAAGCCCTCGCGATGGCGCATCGCTCTGGCCGCTTCGATCGGCTTTGGCATGAAAGTCTCCCTGTAATTACTCATCCTCTTGCCAACTGATCTCAAAATTGCTGTATTTTCAAGTGCGCTGCTTTGCGCTTTTTTCCGATGCGATATATCCCGACACTTCTTTTTTGTGCGTTCATGCCGTTAGGTTTGGTTGGACAGGAGACTCCAGCGACTCCCGAAACCTCCCCCACCCCAGCAGCGACTCCGCAAGAAGCCGCATTGACATTGAATCCGCCTGCCGCAGCACCTAGCCCAACTAGCGACCGAGATTTCATCAAACTCCCAGAGGCATCCTCTCCCAACGATGCCGCAGCGACCAAGGATACTGATGTCACCCTCACGGGAGAAGTCCCATCAAACTCGGGCGAGTCTGATACCATTACGGATCCCAACGATCTCATGCCTCAGGACTCACCGACCCAACTGCCAGTCGATGCCGCCGCACTTGCCGCAGCCAGCGAGGAACAGGAAATCAAAGTCAAAATCCGCTACAAAGAAACCCGCCTAAAGGTCGAAAAAACTCCCGCCTTAGAAGCTCTCTTAGCCAAGGCGAAATCGGCTCGCAACTTTGAATCCGAGCGGGCCGCCTACCGTGAATATTACCGCGAACTTTTTCGGAGAATGAAAAAACTCGATCCGACGCTCACAAAGAAATGCGACGCCATGGAGACGGCCTATCTAAGCCGACTCGCCCAGACCCGCATCGAGCCGACTATTCCTTTGGAACCCCCGCCCAAACCCTCTCCCCTCGCGAACTAAAATTCAAAAGCCCAATCACACGCTGCAATAATCCATCATGAGTTTATCCACCATCCCGGAGATGAAAATATTTTCGGGAAACGCACACCCCGTACTCGCTCGCGACATTTGCCATTTCCTCGGTAGCGAGTTGGGAGATGCTACTGTCAGTTCTTTCCCCGACGGCGAGACCTTCGTTAAAATCAACGACAACATTCGCGGTCGCGATGTATTCATCATTCAACCCACCTGCCCGCCAACGAACCAGAACCTGATGGAGCTTCTGATTATGGTCGATGCCGCCCGCCGCGCCAGCGCTGCTCGAATTACCGCAGTGATCCCCTTCTTCGGCTATGCCAGACAGGACCGCAAAGACCAACCACGCGTCCCGATCACAGCGAAGCTCGTCGCGAATCTCATTGCCGCCGCAGGAGTGAACCGTGTGTTGACGATGGATCTTCACGCACAGCAATTGCAGGGCTTTTTTGATATTCCCGTCGATCACCTTCATGCCCTGCCCGTGATGGTGGACTATATTCGCAGCCTGAATATCGAGAACCTCATTGTAGTTTCTCCCGACGTTGGTGGAGTGAAAATGGGGTCTGCCTTTGCGTCCGCTCTCGGCACCCGTCTCGCCATCGTCGTCAAACAAAGAAAAAGCGCTACCGAGACCGAGGCCTCCCACATCATCGGTGATGTCGCAGGAAAAAACATCCTCATCATTGATGACCTTACCGAAACTGCTGGCACAATCACCAGCGCGGCAAAGATTTTAAGAAAACACGGGGCATTGGATATTTATGCTGGCGTTTCTCACGCCGTTCTGACAGATTTGGCCGTTGAGCGTTTAAAGGACTCCGATATCAAGGAGTTAATTTTCACGAATAGCGTTCCGGTTCGTCTCACACCTGGCAGCAGAGTGACAGGACTCTCTGTCGCAGAACTACTCGGTGAAGGCATCCGGCGCATCCACGACGATGAGTCCGTAAGCTCGCTCTTTGAATTGAAACCAAATAAGTAAGTTACATCTATGGCCAAGCAAGTTAAACTAATAGCACGTCCCCGTACCGAAAGCGGTCGCAATGCGGTGAAAACCGTCCGCGCCCGTGGAGGAGTACCAGCCGTGATCTACGGTGCACGCACCACTCCATCCAACCTCGAAGTCGTCCGCCGTGATCTCGAAGTCATCCTCTCTCACTCCGTGGGCGAAAACATTCTCGTCGATCTCGAAATCCAAGAAGGTTCCAAAGTTACCAACCAGCTCACCCTCATTCAAGAGGTTCAGCATCACCCGATCCGTCGCCAGATCCTGCACGTTGACTTCCACGCCGTATCAATGACGGACAAAATCAACGCTGAGATTTCGGTTGAGGCTTTTGGCGAATCCGATGGTGTGAAAAATTTCGGCGGCTTGCTGGAGCAAAACATGCGCTCATTGAGCATCAGTTGCCTGCCACAGAATTTGCCAGAAATCATCAAGGTCGATATCAGCGCCTTGAAAGTCGGTGATTCCCTGCACGTTCGTGACATCGTTTTGCCAGAAGGCGTCGAAGTCAACGACGATGCGGAACTCACTGTTTTCATTGTGGCTGAGCCGAAAGTAGCAGAAGCCACTCCAGCAACCACCTCCGCCGCAAAAGGCCCCGAGGTCATCAAAGAGAAAAAGGTCGAAGCCGCAGCCCCCAAGAAGTAGTCCCTTCTCCGCGTGGAAAAAACGGCAGCATTTCGTCTCGTGGCCTGCTTGGGAAACCCAGGCAAGGAATACGCAGGCACCCGCCACAATGTCGGGTTTCTTGTCGCGGACGAACTCGCCCGCCGCAATGCCGCCTCTTTTTCGTTCGAACCGAAATGGAACTCTGACACCGCTAAGGTCGGCGGTCGCACAATCATGAAGCCACAAACCTTCATGAACCTGAGCGGCGAAGCCGTGGGAGATTTTTCGAGGTATTACAAGATCCCGACAAATGAGGTGATGGTCGTCCTTGACGACGTTTCCCTTCCACTCGGGACCCTTCGACTTCGAAAATCCGGCAGCGCAGGTGGACACAATGGCCTAGAATCCATCCTCGTCCATCTCAGCACCGAAGCGGTTCCCCGCCTCCGTGTAGGAATCGGCCAACCCGACGGCAGCGCCCTTCACGATCATGTGCTGGGACGCTTTAGCAATGAAGAACTACCCGCCGT
>Ga0114967_10004496_pt1 | contig 11201 bp, 6 predicted proteins | sample M_130628_MF_Meta_FD_92639 | JGI IMG/M metagenome (GOLD analysis project Ga0114967, IMG submission 92639) | Freshwater microbial communities from Lake Montjoie, Canada to study carbon cycling - M_130628_MF_MetaG | ecosystem: Environmental > Aquatic > Freshwater > Lake | place: Lake Montjoie... | reverse complement strand
GTGCACTCCACGGCCATGCGGCGGTGGCAGTTGGCGACGCGGGCCAGTGGCGCTGTTGGCCTGCTCGTGCGAGGGCTGGCGGGGCGGCTGCAGGCGGGCGAGCCGACATGGGCCGACGCGAGGATTGCGGTGGCACCGGTTGCCGAGGGGGGAGCTGTCGCGGATTTCGCCGTGCGGCGGTTGCGGCTTTCACTTGTGGGTGGGCCGTGGTCGGGCGACGAGATGCTTGAGGAGCGGTCGACGGAGCTGCGTTTGGATCTGACGAATGGTCGCGAGTCCACTCGCCGCCATCGCCAGCCGGGCTGGTCTGGCCTGCCGTCCGCAGCGGGGCGTTTTCAGGATGGTCGTTTTCAGTTGGAGGGGGCGGCATGTCGCGCATCATGACGATCTGGTTGCCCCGATGGCCCGTGCAGCGGCGTTTGCTCGAATGGCCGGAGCTCCGCCAGCGGCCGGTGTTTGTCTGCAGGCGGGAGCGTCGCGGCGTGATGACGGTGGTGGCATGGGCCTGGGCAACGCCGCCGCGGAAGGCGGGGGCATCTCTGCCGCAGCCTGGCGGAGCATCCCGCTCCAGAATATCCCTGAGCGGGATTCAATCGGGCATGTCGCTCGCCGAAGCGATGGCGGTGCTGGCACTCTCGCACGGCTCCCGCGCCTGCCATATCGCCGAGGTCGATCAGGATGATCCCGCGGCTGATCTGGCCGCACTCGAGAACATCGCCCGCTCCTGTCGGCGGTTTGCGCCGATCGTGGCGATCGAGAAACCACTACCGCATGAGCATGGAGGCCCAGAGTGCCTGCAGGTTGATGTGACGGGCACCGCCGGGTTTTTTGGCGGTGAGGGGCCACTGGTCCGCACGGTCGTCTGGGCACTGGCCGCGCGGGGCATTCACGCCCGGGCTGCGATTGCCGATACCCCCGCGGCTGCCTGGGCTGCCGCACACCACACCGATAGCCTGCACGCCATCCTGCCTGCCGCAGTTTCGCAGCCATGGCAGCATCGCGCTGGGCTGCGAAAGAGGCATTGTCGTTGGGCGGTCGTGCCTCCGGGAACACACCGACAGGCACTGGCGGAGTTGCCGGCCACTGCCCTGAGGCTGGATGCGATTGTGGCGGCGCAGCTGCGGGATGTCGGCATCCAGACTATCGGCGGCGTCGCCCGTCTGCCGCGGAAGAGCCTCGCCTCACGGTTTGCTCCGCAGCTGTCGCAGCGGCTCGCAGAGTTCACCGGCGAGCGGCCTGAGCCGCTCGTGGTCCCCTGCTCCGGTGAACTGCCGACCGCATCACAGACTTTTGATTTTTCACTCCTGCTCCGCGATACGACGCAGGACGATCTGATGGCGGTGATCGAGCGGCTTCTGCACGAGTGTGTTGCGCCGTTGGCTGCTCAGGGCAAAGGTGTGATGTCGCTGCAGGTGCGGCTGGAGCGATCTCAGTCTGCCGAGCACCGCGAGGCCTGCGCGCCGGCGATCATCGATATCGGCGTGTTTCAGCCGAGCAGTTCGGCGAAGCATCTGGCGGAACTCGTGAAGCTGCGGCTGGCGCGGATGCGAATGCCGCGGGAGATCGAAGGCATCACGGTGGAGGTGGTGTCTGTGGGGGCGGCCGAATGTCGACAGCGGACACTCTTTGGTGAGGCAGCGGAAGCATCGTCCTCGCAGGTGGGCATGCTGATGGACCGGCTATCGGGCAGGCTCGGCCGTGGGGCAGTATTCGAGCCCAGGCCGATGGCCGACGCTCAGCCGGAGCATGCGTGGGCGGCCGTACCGCCAGCTGCACGCGGTTCTCGATCCAGTTTAAGGTCCAGGTCCAGATCGAAGCCCGGAGCAAAGCGATCGCAGCAGGATGACATCGGCGAGAATTCGTCAGCGGCCCGCATGACAGCCTCGATGGCCGCGCCGCAGCGGCGGCCGACCTGGCTTCTACCACGGCCAGTGCGGCTGGAAACGGTGTCAGTCGTGGGCTCAGCCGTGGATCAAACGGATATGTCGAGTGGTCCGCCGGTGTGGTTTTGCATCGGTGCGCAGCGGCACGAGGTCGTGAAGGCCCATGGCCCGGAACGCATCGAGACCGCCTGGTGGCGCGGGCCGACCGTGCGTCGCGACTATTACGTTGTCGAGACGAGCACGGGAGCACGCTACTGGATCTTTCGCCGACTGCGCGGCGGTTCGTCCAGCGGCCCAGGCTTTGCCGCCGCCAGCCGGCTGGGCGGCGAATGGTTTCTGCACGGCACGTTTTCCTGATGGTCATCCCCGCCGAAGCGACATGCAGTCACGACAAGGAGAAACATCAATGCACGATCTGCCCTATGCAGAACTGCACTGCAGGAGCAATTTCTCATTTCTCGAAGGCGGTTCGCATCCCGAGGAGTTGGTGCAGAAGGCCCATGCGCTCGGCTACGAGGCGATCGCCATCACCGACCGGGCCACGCTGGCCGGCATCGTGCGGGCACACGGGGCAGCCAAACAGATCGCTGCCTCATTGCGGGGAGAGAGCAGCGGGCAGGCAGCCATCAGCCGGCAGGCAGGCATCAAACTGATCGTCGGGGCGCATCTGGAGCCGGTGGATGCCATGCCACTGGTCGTATGGGCGACCAATCGCACCGGCTACTCTCATCTCTGTCGGCTCCTGACGCGTGGCTATGCCGCTGACGCGGCCTCGGCAGGCGATGCGTCGCATGATGGAGGTGCGAATGCGTGCGTGCTCACGCTCGACGACATTGCCGCCCACGCCGAGGGCCTGCTCGCTGGCGTGCCGCTGGCGGCGATCGCGGATGCGGGCATGAGAGATACATGCGGCCAGAACGAGGCCATTGCGGCGGTTGCTCAGTGGCGCGAGGTGTTTGGCGAGCGGCTGGTGGCGTTGGCTGAGGTGGCGCTCGAAGGGGATGACGAGGAACGCCTGCGGTGGTGTGCGACGGTGGGACGTCAGACGCAGGTGCCGCTCGTGGCGGCCGGCGATGTCCGCTACCACGAACGGTTTCGCATGCCCCTCTTCGATGCCCTCACGGCCGTGCGCCACGGCTGCACCGTGGAGGAAGTTCGCGGCCGGCTCCTTTCCAATGGCGAGCGGCATCTGCACGGCCGTCGGAGCATTGCCGAGCGATTTGCCACGCTTCCCGGGGCGATCGAGCAGTCGGTGGAGATCGCGAGGAAGTGCACATTTTCTCTGGCGGAACTGCGGTATGAATATCCCGATGCGACCGTGCCCGCGGGCCGCACGCCATCGCAGCATCTGGCGGACCTGGCCTGGCGGGGGGCGGCGAAACGGTATCCCGGCAGCATTCCCGAGAGGGTGCGGTCGCTCATCGAGCACGAGCTTGCGCTCGTGGCTGAACTCGGCTACGAGGCCTATTTTCTCACCGTTTTCGACATCGTGCGGTTTGCCCGCCGCCGCGGCATCCTCTGCCAGGGACGGGGCTCGGCGGCCAATTCTGCCATCTGCTACTGCCTCGGCATTACGTCGGTCGATCCGGCCCGCATGGACGTGCTCTTCGAGCGGTTCATCAGCCGCGAACGCTGCGAGGCACCCGATATCGACATCGATTTCGAGCACGACCGCCGCGAGGAAGTGATCCAGTATGTCTATGAAACCTACGGCCGCAGCCGGGCGGCGATGACGGCCGAGGTGATCTCCTACCGGTTGCGATCGGCCGTGCGTGATATCGCCAAGGTGCTCGGGCTCTCGCTCGATCGCGTGGAGAAGATAGCCGGCGTGCTCGACGCAGGAGATGGCGTGGAGGCATTGCCGCAGCGGCTGGCCGAGGCCGGCCTCGATCCCGCCGACGACACCTGCACGCGGCTCATCACACTCGTCGGCCAGCTCGTCGGCTTTCCCCGACACCTTGGGCAACATGTCGGTGGCATGGTGATGACACGTGCGTTCTCCGGCGGAATGCTGGGCGAGCTCTGCGATCTCGTGCCGATCCAGCCAGCCGCGATGGATGGTCGTACCGTCATCCAGTGGGACAAGAACGACCTCGACGAACTGGGCATCCTCAAGGTCGATTGCCTGGCACTGGGGATGCTCACCGCGATCCACCGGGCATTCGATCTGGTGGCTGCGGCGGGCGGGCCGAAGCTGACGCTGGCCACGGTGCCGGCGGAAGACCCTGCTGTGTACGAGATGATCTCGCGGGCCGACACGGTGGGCGTGTTTCAGATCGAGAGCCGGGCGCAGAGGAGCATGTTGCCCAGGCTCAAGCCCGCCTGTTTCTACGACCTTGTGATCGAGGTGGCGATCGTGCGGCCTGGGCCGATCCAGGGCGACATGGTGCACCCCTATCTCCGCCGCCGCTCGGGCGAGGAACCGGTGACGTTTCCAAACGATGCCATCCGCGCGGTGCTGGAAAAGACGCTTGGTGTGCCGCTCTTCCAGGAGCAGGCGATGCGGCTGGCCGTGGTGGCGGCCGGCTTTACGCCGGGGGAAGCCGACCAGCTCCGCCGCGCCATGGGGGCCTGGCGTCGGCCGGGGGTGATCGACGAGTTTCACAGGAAGCTGGTCGATGGCATGCGGGTCCGCGGGCTTTCGCAGCAGTTTGCCGAGCAGGTGTTTCAGCAGATCCGTGGCTTCGGCGAATACGGCTTTCCGGAGTCGCACGCGGCGAGCTTCGCGCTCTTGGTCTACGTGTCGGCGTGGCTCAAACGGCATCATCCGGCCGCCTTCACGGCCGCCCTGCTCGGCAGCCAGCCGATGGGTTTTTACGCGCCGGCACAGCTGGTGCGAGATGCCAAGGAGCATGGCGTGCGGGTGCTACCGGTCGATGTGAATGCCAGTGGTTGGCAGGCGCGGCTGGAGGGAGATGGCAAAAGCGGAAAGCGGAAAGCGGAAAGCGGCGCATCTTCGCGAGCGGGGCGGCCAGGGCCGGCCGTGCGTCTGGGGCTGGAGCAGGTGTATGGGCTGGGGGAGGCCGCGGGCCGGAGGATCGAGGCGGCGCGACGGGCCGGACCTTTCCGGCTCCCGCATGAACTGGCCCGGCGGGCGCAGCTTGATCGCGAGTCGCTCCTGCACCTGGCTCGTGCCGGGGCGTTTGAATCGCTGGGGCTCGATCGACGCCGGGCCGTCTGGGAGGCGATGCGGTGCCTCGATCGTCCGGAATGCCAGCCGCTGCTCCAGGGAATTCAAGACGAGGGCGACGAGGATGAGGAAGACGATCTCCTGCTGCCCGAGATGACGCGGCAGGAGGAGGTGATCGCTGATTACCGCACTGCGGGCCTCTCTCTCAGGTCGCATCCCCTCCAATTCGAACGCGACGCGCTTGCAGATCGCGGCATCGTCACCGCCTCCGAGGCCGGCGTTGCTCCGGAAGGCCGCCGCGTGCAGGTGGCCGGCATCGTGCTCACGAGACAGCGGCCGGCCACGGCCGGGGGGATACTCTTTGTGACGATAGAGGACGAGACCGGCACGGCCAACATCGTGGTGCAGCCCGCTGTCTGGCAGGCGGCCGACCATGCCGCCCGCCGCGCGGCGGTGCTCGTCGTGCACGGAAGGATTCAGCGCCGTGGCAAGGTCGTCCACATCCTGGCAACGGCTCTCGAGCCGCTCGCACTCGTCGCGCTACCGAGAATGTCACGGGATTTCTGCTAGCGTCACGAAAAACACAACATCCTTGCGAATAAGTCAAACGATAACCTGCCGCCGGGGACGGGAGGCATGCGATCTCCGGATGCCGAGGAGCCGGTCGGAGGCACGCGCAGGAGCCGGTGAACTTTGCGACTCACGAGCGATTCGCCACCATCCACGAGCCTCCTGTAGCAAAGTCCGCCTGCGACGAGCATGCCGCAGCCGGCGAACCAATGGCCGTGACTTCAGCCTCTCTGTATCCCACGCCGCTGGGGACGGTGTGCCGAATCGGCCCGGTCGCTTTTAGAACTGGACGCAGCCGGAAATTGTCCTACAAAAGCAGCCATGACATCCTCAGCCGTCACGGAAACGAATCTCGGCATCGGCCCGCTCTACCGCGGCAAGGTTCGCGATTGCTATCGCCTCGACGATTCGGCGTTTGGCCCTGCGATGCTCATTGTCAGCACCGACCGGATCAGCGCTTTCGACTGGATCCTCCCCACGCCCATTCCCGACAAGGGAAAGGTGCTCACTGCCATCTCGGCCTTCTGGTTTGATTGGCTGGCGTCTGCTCCCCATGGCCAGGCCCATCACCTGCTCACGACCGATGTCGATGCCATGGGTCTGCCGGCCACGGTCGATCGCGAGTTGCTCCGCGGCCGCACGATGCTCGTGCGGCAGGCCGAGGTGATCCCGTTTGAATGCGTCGTTCGCGGCTGGCTGGCCGGCTCCGGGCTGGCCGAATACCGTCGCAGCGGCACCGTTTGCGGCGTGCCACTGCCCGCCGGCCTCGGGCCGGGCTCGCCGCTGCCCGAGCCGATCTTCACGCCGGCGACCAAGGCTGTGACGGGCCACGACGAGAACGTGTCGTTTGAAGTTATGGCCGAACGCATCGGCACCCCGCTGGCGGCGATGCTCCGAGAGAAGAGCCTGGAGGTGTTTCAACGCGGCGCTCACTACGCCGCGTCCCGAGGGATCGTGGTTGCCGATACGAAGTTCGAGTGGGGCCGCCTGCCCGACGGCTCCCTGCTCTTGGTCGACGAGGTGCTCACGCCCGATAGTTCCCGGTTTTGGCCGGCGTCTGGCCTCGTCACTGGCCGCGTTCCCGACTCCTTCGACAAGCAGTTCGTGCGGGATTGGCTGGAGTCGAGCGGCTGGGATAAATCGAGCCCCCCCCCTGCCCTACCTGCCGAAGTCGTTGCCAAAACGCGGGAAAAGTACCTTGAAGCCAGCCGGCTGCTCACCGGCCGAATGCCCTGAGCCGACCGCCCTGATCTGCCAATGCCCGGCCCTTTTCGCGCAGGTTTCTGGCCTAGGGGGGCGTGCGTGCCGAAATTAGACTTGCTGGTCTGTCCCGACCCACCACCACCTTCAGACTCGCTCCCATGCTGCGCTACTGGACTGCCGGAGAATCGCACGGCCCCGCTCTCGTGGCCCTCGTCGATGGGTTTCCCGCCGGCCTGGCTGTCGACAAGGCGTTGATCGATGCGGAACTCGTGCGCCGCCAGGGCGGCTACGGCCGTGGTGGCCGACAGCGGATCGAGACCGATGCCGTCACATTTCTCTCCGGGCTCTGGCACGGCACCACGCTCGGGAGCCCGCTGGCTCTTGAAGTTGTCAACAAGGACGCCAAGCTCGAACGACTCGAAGACGTCGACCGGCCACGTCCGGGGCACGCCGATCTCCCCGGCGCCGTCAAGCATCTGGGGAGCGTGCGGGCCGTGCTGGAGCGGGCGAGTGCCCGCGAGACCGCCGCCCGCGTTGCAGCCGGTGCATTAGCCCGCCAGTTGCTCGCCGTCTTCGGTATCGAAGTCGCCGGCTGGGTGACCGAACTCGGCAGCGTTGTGCTCGGCGACCGGCCTGGCACGCTGTCAGAACTGAGGGCACTGCGGGACTCGAGCGCCATCTATTCGCTCCACCCCGAGCGCGATCCGGAAGTGACCGCGCTCATTGATCGCGTCGGCAAGGAGGGAGACACTCTCGGCGGCGTGGTTGAGGTCCGTGTCGACGGCCTCCCGATCGGTCTGGGCACGCACGCCCAGTGGGACCGCAAGCTCGATGGACGGCTCGCGCAGGCCGTGATGGCCGTGCAGGCGATCAAGGGTGTCGAGATCGGCATGGGCTTCGAGGCGGCTCGTCGCCGCGGTTCCGAGGTGCATGATCCGATCCACTACGACGCGACGGCACGGGGTGGTCCGCAGTTGGGCTTCACACGGCCCACCAACAACGCCGGCGGACTCGAGGCGGGAATGACCAACGGCCAGCCGCTCGTGGTCAGGGCTGCCATGAAGCCCATCAGCACGTTGCGGAAGCCACTGGAATCGGTGAATCTCCGGACCAAGCAGGTGGAAGAAGCCGCCTATGAACGGAGCGACGTCTGTGCGGTCAGTGCCTGCAGCGTGATCGTGGAAAGTGTCGTGGCCTTTGAGGTGGCAGTGGCCATGGTGGACAAGTTCGGAGGGGATAGCGTCGAGGAGATGCTGGCGCGGTGGCGGCTCTACCACGATCTGGCGCGGAGTCGCTAGCGGGCGGCGGAGTGTGGGGTCGCGAGGCGACCAGAGGACACGGCTTTTCGAACCGACAGGGAACAGGGATGTTCATCGAACGGTCGGCGGCACGGATTCGGCTTGCGCGCACGCTGTTCGTGCTGCTCGGTGTGCTGCCCTGCGCCGGCCTGTGCGGATGGGCGGCGGTGCGGCATTCCAGCGTTCATCGTGACAGCATTGAACGCCGCTGTGAGCAGGTGATCGGTCTGCCCTTCCGGATCGGCAGCGTCGAGCATGTGCGGCCCAATGCGATGCGGTTGCACGATTGCCGGCTGTCGTCGGCGTCGGGAGCGGTCGTGCTGTCGACCCCCATGATCGAGGTCGAAACCCTGCCCCATGAAATGCGGCTGACGCTCGGAAGGCTCGACTGCACACCGTCACTGGCCCGCGTGCTGGTCGGTCTGGCTGAGGCGTGGCTCCGGCAGCCGGTGCGATTCCCGGTCGACTGCGTGGTCGACGTGGACGATTTCTCCTGGCGGCTGCGTTCATCTGTTGGTCCCGGCGGAACCCATCCACGAGATCCCACGCGGATGGCGTCTCCATCCCACGGGCTGCATGTCGAGTGCGTCGCGGCCAACGGTTCCCGTGCGGTTCGTGTGCGACGGAATGCGGATGGAGCGGTTCCTGACGAACTCCGGGTGGTGGCGGGATCGCTTGGGGCAGCGACCAGCCCCGCTGATGTCAGGCAAGGGGGGGCTGAACAGAGAGATTCCGAACCAGAGCCCGATCAGGGCAGCGCAGAGCGGCTGGAGGTCAGTGGCAGCTTGTCGGAGCCGCTGCCCATCGCCGTGTTTGAGGCGGTGTGCGGCATCGAGGCGGGGGCACTGCCCTTGGGCGACGAGGCTACGGTGAGCGGAACGATCGACGCGGTGTTCGATGGGGGGCTTTCGAACGGTTCCAGTCGGGCGCGGGTTGAGCGGATCGATCTCGCCGCGGCGAGCCTGCACCTGCCCCATCGAGTGTCGGGGGAGGCGGTGCTGGCGATCGAGAAGCTCGAATGGAATCGCGGCAGGATCACGGCCTGCGAGTGCCAGGGCTCCGTGTCTCGCGGCCGCGTTGGCCAGCGGTTGCTCGACGCGTGTGTGTCGGTGATTGGCTGTCGGCCAGGACCGGCCTACCGCTCGCTCGCCCGTGAAGAGGTGCGGAGTTTCGATGATGTGGCGGCACTCCTTCGGATTGGTGCCGCCGGCGCCGATCTTCGTGCCACCCCTGGTTGGAATGGCTCCCTCGCCAGGATCCAAGGGCTTTCTATCCTCGATGAGCCGCCCGGAGTGGTGCCGTTGGAGCGGCTGGCATGGCTGCTCGCGCCGCCGGGTGCCCCGGCTGTTCCTGCCTCCAGAGCCACCGCCTGGCTGCTGGGCTGGTTTTCGATCGATGCTCCCGGCGCGGCCGCCATGCTCCCCCGTGTTGCCCCTGCCACGCAGTGAATTTTGACCCATTTTTGACATGGTGCGGACGGCAGGCTGACCGCGGAGGCTGGCAAGTCTGGCGAAATACGTCACAGTATCGTCCGCCGGCGGAGTGCCGGCCCTCGTGATCTGCTCTGACGCCTTTGGTCCCGCCATGCGAAACGATGCATGCCAGCCGTGGACGAGTGCGATGGGTGGACACGTTCGATTGACCGTGCGGCCTCAGGAAAGGAACCGATGACGCCCGTAACCAGCACCAAGCACCACAAGCACCACCATGGCAAGTCCGGTGGCAAGGCGTCGCGTCACGACGGCACTGCTTCGGAACTCGTTGCAGGAACGGAACTGCATGCTGAGACTGACGGTTTGGATTTTGGGCGCATGGCAGTCCACGATCCCAGGCACAGCGATAGCGGTTCGACCGCTGGCAGCCTCGCCGCCGAACCGCGGCAGGATGGCGTCGGCGCGGTGGCGGGCATCGACTGGCCGGTGTTGATCTGGATCGTGGGCGTGCATCTTGCGGCCCTTGCGGCCCCCTTCTTTTTCTCCTGGTCGGGCCTGGCAATCTGTCTGGCCTTGTACTGGGTGACCGGAAGTCTGGGCGTCTGTCTGGGCTATCACCGACTGCTCACGCACGGCAGTTTCTCCACATGGCGGCCGGTGCGACTGTTCTTCGCCTGGCTGGGTGGCGTGTCGGGAGAGGGATCGGCGCTCCTCTGGGTGGCCAACCACCGCAAGCATCATGCCTTCAGCGATCATGACGGCGATCCGCACACGCCTCGTGACGGTGGCCTCTGGGCACATATCCTTTGGATGTTTCCCAGACGGACCTCGGCCGAGTTGGCGGCCCATATCAGTCGCTGGGCTCCCGACCTCGACCGTGAGCGCGGCCTGCATTTTCTGCAAAACACCTTCCTGCTCTGGCACATCCTCATTGGCGGGGCGTTGTTGGCGGGCGGTTGGTGGCTCGGCGGGCCGCGACTGGGCATTTCCTGGCTGTTGTGGGGGCTCGCCCTGCGGATGGTGATCGTGTTCCACGTCACGTGGCTGGTGAATTCCGCCACCCACATGTGGGGTTACCGTAACTACGAGACGACCGACGACTCTCGGAATCTCTGGTGGGTTGGCCTGCTGGCCTTCGGGGAGGGCTGGCACAACAACCATCACGCGTATCAGCGGATGGCGAAGCACGGGCATCGCTGGTGGGAAGTCGACGTGACCTACTGGGGGATCCTGGCCCTTGAGAAACTCGGGTTGGCCTGGAACGTCGTGCACACTCCCTATGGGAAAAATAGCCAGGGAAACTTGGCGAAATAGCCGGCAAGAACGTTGGTTTTGGCGGTTGCTGTTGCAATCCCATCTCCTCCCGATACACTTCGCGTAACGAAACCTCATTTCAACAATCAATGCCACCCGTGGACGGGTGGGTTTAGGCTAGATGTCGCTTACAAAAGAACGCAAACACGAGCTCATCGGTGCGTATCGGCGAGGGACTGCCGACACCGGGTCAGCCGAGATTCAGATCGCCCTTCTCACAGGGCGAATTTCGCATCTCACGGACCACTTCAAGAAGCACTCCAAGGACTTTGCGAGTCGTCGCGGTCTGCTCATGATGGTGAGCCGACGACGTCAACTTCTTGATTATCTCAAGCGAGTCGCGCCGCAGCGGTATCTCGACGTCATTCGG
>Ga0114967_10004494_pt1 | contig 11202 bp, 9 predicted proteins | sample M_130628_MF_Meta_FD_92639 | JGI IMG/M metagenome (GOLD analysis project Ga0114967, IMG submission 92639) | Freshwater microbial communities from Lake Montjoie, Canada to study carbon cycling - M_130628_MF_MetaG | ecosystem: Environmental > Aquatic > Freshwater > Lake | place: Lake Montjoie... | reverse complement strand
TAAGTATGGCATTGATGAGTATCTTCACCTAAAGCGCCTATCTATTGGAGGGGTCGATGCTTAGTTGTCAATGGCATTGCTCGCCAATTTATTTATTTTTCTTAGCTTGAATTTCTTTTTTTGGTAGTGTCCTCTTGAAAAGCTGTATTGCACAGTTTATTAGATAGCCCTATTTTTTACTCTGTAAGTCATTTAAAAATATATGAATTTTCCAGCATTCACGAATTCCTCTTAGGTGAAGGTCGTACGCTCGAATCGTACTGAGCAGGCCAAAAATCAAAGGCTCGTGCAGACAAGGTTATCAAGTGCAATCTTCAGCTGGCGTGATGAGTTACTTTACTAATGCTAGCAAAAGTATTTTTTTCGCACCAAAATAATGAGGCAGAGACGTTTATGAACCACTTGTATAAAAGTTCTGGTGGATTACAGATTGCCACTGCGCTTAATAAAAAGGATCTGTTTCTTGATCAAGTCAGAACCTGGTGCGATCGGGTTGGCGCTTCTCCTTATGTTGAAATCAACCAAGAACATGATGATGGAATCCAGTACATCAGAATCTACGCAAATGATGTCTTGCACAAACTTTGTCAACATGCAGATACTTCCTGTTTAGCAGTAAGTCTTGGGCTAATTTCTGAGTGGTCAGCGCGAGATTTGACTCTTGAAACTGTTCTTAGCATGGCGGTAAGTCCAGTCATCTTTGACTTTTCGAGCTTGAATGAGCTCGAATCAAACCTCAGAATGAGGGTAAGTGTAGCGTGCCTCGCCAGAAGGACTGAATTGAACTTTGATACTAGTGGCCTCTCTAGGCCAGAGGCATATTGGAGTCATGTCGAAGGTAGTGGTTTTATCTTGAAAGAGGGTGCTTCTTTAATTGACGGAATTGAGCGGGCACTATGCCCCGATATTTCAGGGGAGCATTTTTCATTTTCTTGTCAAAGAGCTACTGAGTATTTAATGCTACATAGCTTGGCAATTGAATTAAGCGCTACCAATCCAGCCAAATTAAAAGAAATAGAACTTCAGTGGAGGAAGAAAGCCTTAATTGCTGATGATTTTTTGAATGCATTTTTATTGGAAATTGGTTCATCTGCGGCCCCATTTCCAATGCGCTGCTATGTTCCTGGTGATCGAGTCTGGTTCAAAAATCCTGATGATTTCTCATCCAATGTCAAAGGATATGAGGGCTCATGGGTAATTTATATGGGTGGCGGTCTATTTACAAATCTTTGGGATAGATCCAGCCCATATACCTTAGAGACTAAGTGCATTGAAATTTATCACTGGCGCCATAGCGTGAGAGAGGATAAATTAGGCACATTAGAAATTAATGAAGATTTAGTTAAAGAATTAGTGGAGCAAACTCTAAGCTCCCATGTGCAAGTACGGAACTGTATTGATGCGATGTTGAGATATCGAGATCCTCAGGGGGTATATGAGGATGGAGGTTGTATAGATATCACTAGAGATACATTTAGGCGAGTATGTCCTGAATGTATTAATTGAGTTATTTTCCACGATAGACCACATTGCACAGTTTATCAGTAGGTTGCACGCTTAAAGCGCTAAGAATTTCACCTATCTAAGCTCATTTAAACGGTAAGTTTTATTTATGGAAATGTTTTAGGTTGCTGACCGCTAATAGCAATGAAGAATTATTAGAACGAGTTTCCCAACTGGGTTCTCAGCTGTTGTAAAACGGCAGCAAGCGCTACAGGAGCGCGTAAATTCTTAAACCTTCAAAACAAACCCACCACCTTGCCATCGATTAGATCAATCTTGTCGGCCGATGGCACTTTTGGCAGACCCGGCATGGTCATGATGTCGCCACAAACCATCACCACAAACTGAGCGCCAGCTGCAAGACGAACTTCACGGATATTAATTACATGATTATTGGGGGCACCGCGTAGCTTGGCATCAGTTGAAAACGAGCTTTGTGTCTTGGCAACGCATACTGGATAATGACCATAGCCTTGCTCTTGTAAACCTTGGATCTGTGCTCTAATTTTAGAGTCTGCGGTCACCTCGCTGGCACGGTAGACCTTCTTCGCAATGTGATTCATCTTATCCCATAAAGAGTCAGACTCTTCATAGACAAACTGCATTTTGGATGGGGTGTCACAGAGCTGCACCACAATCTTAGCTAGTTCCTCCGCACCTTTACCACCATGGGACCAATGCGAAGCAATCACCACGTTCACATCGAGTTTCTCCATGCGTTTCTTAATGAGATCAATCTCCGCAGGCGTATCACTTAAGAACTGATTGATAGAGACCACACAGGGTATTTGATACACTTGTGTGATGTTTTCTACATGGCGCTCTAGATTTACAAGACCTTTCTCAAGGGCAGAGAGATTCTCTTTAGTGAGATCAGCAAGTTCTGCATAGCCATGGTATTTCATAGCACGAACGGTAACCACGATCACTGCAGCAGCAGGTCGTAAGCCTGACTTACGGCACTTGATGTCAATAAATTTCTCAGCCCCAAGATCAGCACCAAATCCAGCCTCGGTCACCACATAGTCGGCTAACTTCAATGCCGCCTGGGTTGCAATCACCGAATTACATCCATGCGCAATATTAGCAAAAGGTCCGCCATGCACAAAGGCAGGATTGTTTTCAAGAGTCTGCACTAAGTTTGGAGCGAGAGCATCTTTGAGTAAAACAGTCATCGCACCATGGGCATTGAGATCCTTAGCCAAGATTGGCTTGAGATCACGCGTATAGGCCACGACAATATTGGAGAGACGCTCTTTAAGATCCTCTAAGGAGATAGCAAGACAAAAAATTGCCATGACCTCGGAGGCCACCACAATATCAAAGCCATCCTCACGGGGATAGCCATTACCCGGTCCACCCAAGCCATTAGTTATATGACGTAGTGCACGATCGTTCATATCCACCACACGCTTCCATTGAATGCGCCGGCTATCTATTCCTAAAACATTGCCATGAAAGATATGGTTATCAATCAATGCGGCCAGAAGATTGTTAGCAAGGGCAATCGCACTAAAGTCCCCCGTAAAGTGTAAATTAATATCTTCCATCGGTACAATCTGCGCGTAACCGCCGCCCGCAGCGCCACCTTTGATGCCAAACACTGGGCCCAAAGATGGCTCACGCAGACAAATCATTGCTTTCTTGCCAATATGATTCAGTGCATCTCCTAGACCTACGGTGGTCGTGGTCTTGCCTTCACCCGCCGGAGTAGGGCTAATGGCTGTCACCAATATAAGTTTGCCATCCGGCTTGCCCTTTAGGGTCTCTAAGAAGGGTAGTGATACCTTCGCTTTGTAATGGCCATAAGGCTCTAGATGGTCATCCGATATCCCTAATTTCTCTTTAGCAACTTGCGCAATGCGCTTCATGCTGGCCTTTTGGGCTATTTCAATATCGCTTAGCATTGAAGCTCCTAATTTAAGGGTTAATCCTAGTATTAATGAATAGATTTGTGATTACGGATAATCTGGCATTTATTTTTTAAAAAATGTCATGCAGATGACATTTTTGATATTTTTATTAATTTTTTCAGGTTTCTAGGTGTAAGCCCTTACGATTATGTGTCATCTATAGGACAGTTTATAAATTACATTCCCTCGAAAATTTAAAAAATTACTTGGGAGTTTCAATGGATGAGAATAGGAAGAAGGTTACTCTAAAGTATCTTCAGCAGAAAAAATTAAATAAAGAGAGGATTACCTCTATAGGTGTCTATGACTCACCAATGGCAGCCATAGCGGATAGAGTTGGATTTGATCTATTGGTCGTCGGAAATGCTGGGCCCATGTCTCTATTTGGACACAAGGATCCGACGACAGTAAGGTTTGATGAGCAACTTTACATGATTCAGGCAGTTAGTCGTGTTGCGAAGTATGGCTTGATAGTGGGACATATGCCATATTTATCCTACCATCTGTCAAAAGAGGATGCCATCAGGAATGCTGGGCGGCTAGTATCTGAGGGGGGAGCGGATGTCGTAAAGTGTGAGGGAAATAAACATACAGCTCAAAATATTGCTGAAATTATTCGCTCAGGAATTCCCGTGATGGGGCATATTGGCATGCAGGCCTCTAGGAGAACAGAGGAGTCGGGTTTTGGAGTAAAAGGACGTTTGGCTGAGGATGCTAGAAAAATTGTTGAAACCGCTGATGCTTTCGTTGATGCTGGTGTATTTGCATTTGTACTTGAGCAAGTACCTTGCGAACTAGCTAAATTTATAACTGACAGATTGCCCGTTCCAGTAGTTACTTTGGGTGGTGGAAAGTACAACGATGGTATCTATCATATCAGCGGTGATATTGTTGGTTATAGCGCCTTCCCAATGCCAAAGAACAGGGGTGGGTTCGTAGATGTACGACCATTGATTGAGAAAGGATTTCAAGATTATAAAAGTCAAGTGCTCTCCGGAAATTATCCATTAGATGAAAATTCTTATCACATGGCTGCCGAGGAGTATGAAAAGTTCTTGCATATGTTTAAGTGATTCTAGAATTATTTGCTATTTATATAGGAGATATAAAATGAAATTCATGAAATGTAAAATCGTAGTGTTAGGTATTCATATTGCATTATTTTCAGGAGTTGCTACTGCTCAAAGTGGGGGCCTTGGCCCATTTAATAATTCAAGTTATGCTGCGATTTCCAGTAAGGTAGTGCAAGCTCAAGGCGACCCCGCAAATATAACTGTTAATTTATTTTTAGGCTGGACTGGCGCCTGGGATAGCGTAGTTATGAAGCAGGCGAATCTTTTGGAGCAGTGGCTTCCCAAGGGAAGTAAAGTGGAGTGGAAACGCAATCTTCAAGGTCCACCTGTTATTACAGATTTATTGGCGAATAAACAAAATATTGCCTACTTGGGCGACAACCCCGCAATAGTTTCAACAACTAAAACATCTATTGCCCCATTAAAAATAGTAGGATTTAACTTGATCTCAATGGGTAGAATGTGTGGCGTTCTATTGGTCAGATCTGACGCACCTAAATTTAACTCTCCAGAAGAAGTATTTAAATGGCTGCAGGACAAAAAAGTTGCCGTCCCTAAGGGCAGTTGTGCCGATCGCACGGGCCAAGAGATTATGCGTAGGGCGGGAATAAGTGTAGATTGGCAGTATAACCAGGCTGAAGTTATTGTTACCTCATTAGAGGCAAAGAAGATTGATGCTGCAGTCGTCTACGAGCCAAGCGCATCAAATGCTGTTGAAAATGGCTTCGGCAGATTCGCACTCTCTGGGGCACATTATAAATTACTCGATGCAGATGCGATCATTATGCGTCAAGACTTTATTGAAAAGAATCGTGGCGCAGCAGTTGCTTGGCTTAAGGCAAACATTCAAGCACTTTATTTTATGAAGGAAAAACCAATTGAAACTGTTAATTTGATTAAAAAAGAAATTCCAGAGTTAACTCGAGAGAATATTTGGCAGGCTTTCTACGGTCAGATGCCACCGGATACGGGGGCTTTACCTGTCGTTAATAATGCGGTAATGACAATTATTCCAGCCTCGAGAGAGTTAAGCACAAATGTTTTTGCGTTCTTAAAAGGGTTAAATGTTGTACAAGGAGAGCTTTCTTCAGACGCAATTGATCCATCCTTGGTTGTCCAAGCATTTAAGGAGTTAGGATTAGATCCGGATAGAGCATTATTTGAATTGCGTGGGGGATTGCCAAAAGATAATCCATTTAGAAAGAATGAATTAAAGAAGATATAACTTAGCTTGCATGGTTGATGAACTGTGCAAGTTTTTAAATTTTCCACAATATGATTAATTAATGGATAAACAGTCACTCTACGATACTGAATTACTTAAGGTCGCCGGCTGGAAGCCAAGAGCCAATAATTGGTATGAGTGGATCATCCAAAAGTTTTTTACATGGCAGGTATTTCGTGGTTTATCTGGAGTAGCAATTTTTTTTCTAGTTTGGCATTTTTTAACCTCACTTTATATTCCACCCCGCTTTGAATTTATACCAAACCCATTGTATTTGTTTACTCAATGGATAAGTCCAAGCCCTGAAAATGGGATATCAATTTTCTCGCCTGTATATTATCGTCATATTTTTGTAAGCATGGCACGCGTTTACGCAGCCTTTGCGTTGGCTACTGCTCTTGGAGTTCCATTAGGATTATTGCTGGGATGGAATAAGGTATTTAGGAATATGGTATTTCCTGTTGTTGAATTATTAAGACCCATACCGCCCTTGGCGTGGGTCCCGCTTGCTGTTCTAATGCTATACGGTATTGAAATGCCTGTCATTTTTGTAACGATGATGGCAGGATTCTTTGCAACAGTTCTTAATTCTTATCTTGGAGTGGTATCAATTGACCAAACTTATTTTAGGGCCGCAGCATGTCTAGGGTTCAATAGGTGGAAAATTTTTACCAAAGTTATTGTGCCAGGCGCACTCCCATTTATTTTTACCGGATTACAAATTGCTATGGGGGTTGCATGGTTTTCGCTTGTTGGGGGTGAGATTATTGCAGGAAAGTCTGGCCTAGGATTCTTAATATTTGAAGCTTATCAAAATATACAGCTGGTTAATATTTTTATTGCAATGATTACATTAGGGAGCATAGGATATTTATCGAGTGTATTGATAAGGCACTTAGGGAATAGATTAATGATTTGGCAGCTAAAAGATAGGGGGTAGTATTGGATGAAAACTCTTTATCAAACAAATTTATTTCAATATTTACGAGAGTTAATAGAGTCATTTTTTAGAAATATTCTAAATAGAGCGATGTTGGAGGGATGCCTTGGTCTTTTGATATTTTTTGGCACATGGCAATTAGCAAGGTCAATAGGTCTATTAATTGTGCTGCCAGGTCCAATCGAGGTCATAGAAGGTGCACCCACAGTAATGGCTCAGAGTGATTACATTCTTAGCTGGATAAATAGCGCAAAAAGGGTCTTTTCAGGATTCGTAATCGCAGTAATTTTAGCGATTGGAATAGGCGTGCCAATGGGGATGTCCCGCAAACTTAAAGATTTTTCTTTCCCTATTTTAGAAGTGATTAGGCCTATACCTCCTTTGGCATGGCTTCCTATTTCAATATTATTTTGGCCTTCATCCGAAATGACGATGATGTTTTTAACTTTTCTAGGCGCCTTCTTCCCAATTCTAATTAATATTCTTGCTGGTATTGATTCTATAGATGTTCGATATATTCAGGCAGCTCTTTCATTGGGAGCGGATAAAAAAGCATTATTTTGGAAAATTTTAGTACCCGGCGCATTGCCATCTTTATTTACAGGTTTAACGATTGCTATTGCCATAACTTGGGAGGTAGTGATTGCAGCCGAAATGGCATCTGGCGATAACGGTTTGGGCTTTATGACATGGAAATCTTACATGAGCCACTCAATGGTGGGAATTTTAGTAGGAATGCTTTCAATAGGAATGGCGGGTCTAATTTCAAGTCAAATTGTTTCAATAGTAGGTCGTAAAGTAATGCCGTGGTTAAAAAAATAATGAAAGACTAGGGTAATTATGAGTTTATTAACAAATAGTGAAAAGCTGAAATTATTAAAATTAAATTCGTTTCTTGGTAACGCGGATGATGGACTTTTAATGGCTATTGTCGAATATGCCGAATTGTTAGAATTTGATAAAAATACGTTTATATATTCTCGTAGTGACCCAGCAGATAATTTTTATATATTGATAGAGGGACAAGTTGGTCATCCTGAAGTTCAGGCGGCACAAGAACAGTTTTCTATAGCGCAAAATATTAGTGTCCCTGGCCAACTCTTTGGATTTGCTGCGACTGTACAAGGAACACCTAAAAGAATTATTTCAGCTCATTGCGAAAAATTCACAAAAGTATTGGCAATTGATGGAGTTTGGTTTCAAAACCTTTGTAGATCTTATCAGGGACACGGATTTGAGTTGCTGGAAACTCTAACCAGAGCATACACCGAACATGAGCATGAGATCGCAGGTCAATCTGGGTGGATCTCAATTCAAAATGTGGGGAAAGTCTATAACCCTTATGGTAAAGCCGTTGTGGCTGTTAAGGATTGCTCTATTGAAATTCGCCCTGGAGAATTTGTTGCAATTGTTGGCCCTTCAGGCTGCGGTAAATCAACTTTACTTAATGCGATAGCGGGCTTTGATTCTATTACAAGTGGCGTAATCTATTTAGACGGTAAATTAGTTAATAAACCAGGATCTAAGGCTATTCCAGGGCCTGATCGAATGGTGGTTTTTCAAAATAACGCCTTATTCCCTTGGGCAACAATCATCGAGAATCTTATTTGCGGTCCAGTGGCACAGGGAAAAATGAATAAAGCTCAGGCAACGCAGAAGGCCTTCGAATTGCTAGATAAGGTAGGGCTTAGTGATATTGGAGATCTATATCCTGCAGCAATATCTGCTGGCATGAGCAGAAGAGTTGAAATTATCAGAGCTCTTTTGAATGATCCTCGAGTTGTGCTGATGGACGAGCCCTTTAGGGGTGTAGATGCTTTAACAAGATCTGTTACCCATAACGCTTTACTTGAATTATATGACTTAACAAATAAAACTATTATGTTCATTACTCATGATTTGGAAGAGGCAATCTATTTGGCTGACCGAGTTTTAGTAATGGCCTCGAGGCCTGGATATATTAAAAAAACTATAAAAGTTAATTTGCCTCGCCCAAGAAATTTAAAACTACTAAGCTCACCTGAATTCTTAAAGTTGAAGGAAGAGATTATAGAAGCCGTGCATGAAGAGGCTGTTAAGGGTTTCATGTCTGGTGAGCGTGAGCATGCATAACTAAATTAGATTGAAAGAGAGTTATGAATATTTCTAAAATTAAATTGCAAAATGTAAGTAAGGTATATAAACAAGCTGATCAATTTGAAATTATTCTTAGAAACTGTTCATTTGAAATTAAACCGGGGAAGTTGACAGTTTTAATAGGGCCTTCTGGGTGTGGAAAGAGTACATTAATAAAACTTATTGCTGGTTATGAGACTCCAACCATGGGCAGTATCCAGATTGGAGAGAAGGATATTTCTGGTCCAGGACCAGATAGAGCAGTTGTGTTTCAAGAAACAGCACTGTTTCCATGGATGACATTAAAAGATAACATTATGTTTGGTCCGATTCAGCAAGGGGTTTCAAAATCGCTTGCCGAAAAAAAATCTATAGAGCTTATTTCAAAGTTTGGATTAAATGGTTTTGGAGATAAGTTTCCACACCAAGTATCAGGCGGTATGCAGAGGAGGGCTGAGTTAGCGAGAGCATTTATAAATGACCCAAAAATTATTCTTTTAGATGAGCCTTTTAGAGGGCTTGATCATATGACTCGTGGATTAATGCAGGAATATTATTCATCCTTATTTGAAGAAACTCATAAAACCACACTGTTTGTCACATCTGAGGTTGATGAAGCCATCTTTTTAGCAGATGAGATCATTGTCCTAAGCTACAAGCCTACGAGTTTAAAAGCTCTTATCGAAGTAGATTTACCAAGACCTAGGGATTTCAAAATGATGACATCACTAAGTTATGGAAAGTTAAAAAATAAAATTATTAGTCTTTTATATGAGGAGGCATTAAAGGGATTCTCGGCCGGAGTTTCCGAGTCTGCCGAAATGAAAGACTTAATTGAAGTTTCTTTATTACAGGAACAATTGCTCGAAACTAAGAATGATTAACTAATGGACAAGTATGAATTCAATGTAAATCAAATTTATGAGCATCTGAAAAAAAAAGATTTTTTTTGGACTCTTGAGTTTGTTCCGTCAGCAGACAAGATTTTGAAGAAAGAGTTGGATGATTTAGATCATTTATTTATTAATTTACAAAACTTCCCTTATATTGCTGGATTCGCTATTACTGATCGAGTTCACTCTGACCGCGATCCTGATCCCATTACAGCCGCATCTCAAATATTGCTTCGTACTGGAAGGCAGCCCTTAATTCACCTTGCGGGAAAAGGGAGGGATGTTAGTGATTTTTCTAAATCTATTATTCGATTGAGTTCACTAGATCTTAAAAATATATTAATTCTTACAGGTGATAAGCTAAAAGAGGTAAATAGATTTGGTAAGGATAGATACTTTGAATCGGTGCCTGCTATACAATTAGTTAAAAAAATAAATCCTGCCTTAAATATTGCGGTTGCATTTAATCCATTCAAGTATCGTGAGGAGGACTGTATGGCACAATATTTGAAGCTCGAAAAAAAAATTAGCGCAGGTGCTGATTATTTTATAACGCAGATAGGTTTTGATCATAAAAAATTTGAAGAGCTTTCAAAGTGGAAAAAAGTAAATAATATAAAGAGTCCTACTGTTGCTAATCTAATGATGTTGTACGCTAGAAATGCCCGATATATGCGTAAGCATCAATTGGCAGGTGTTACGATATCTAATAGCTTTCTTAAGCTATTAGAGTTTGAAGAAGGATTGCCAGATAAAGGGGTAGATCGAGCTTTAAGACGTCTTGCGTTGCAAATTATCCATATTAAAAAACTTGATTATGCGGGCATTCAATTAACAGGAATGCACACTAGTGAAATGCTCATTAAGCTAGATAAAAAAATATGTGAATTATCCGATTTATGTACAAATAAACAGATTTGGTTGAATGCGTGGAACGAGTGTATGCGCTTTCCCAACGGAGAGGTGATAGAGATTGCCCCAACGAGTGCATGGTATATGACGGATTCTTTTATAGCTCGATCAAGTATTTTTGAGCAATATAAATTTTCAACCATGAAAGTTTTGCATCATATATTTTTTTCAAAAAATTTCTTGTACAGCCTATTTTCACTTTTATTAAGTCCAATCAATAATAGGCATGGAAAGGTTGCCTTAGCGCTTGAAAAATTTGAAAAAATAATTAAGAAACCTTTAGTTGGTTGTGATACCTGCGGTAATTGTCGACTTGAATTTACACAATATATTTGCCCTGAAGCATGCCCTAAAGGATTGGCAAATGGACCATGCGGTGGAACTATAGAAAATCTTTGTGAATTTAGGGATAGGGAATGTATTCATAGCGTAAAGTATCGACTTGCTAAAGGTGATTCGACACTTGATTCATTGAGATTAAATTTAATACCCTCCATTCCTAAAGAAATAAGGAATACATCGTCCTATCCATCATATTTTTCTGGGCTCGGCATTAAGATTACGGTGATAGAACCCACGAAGTAACATAACTATATTAATTTAGCTTTAATAGTAAAAAAATTATTTT
>Ga0114967_10004492_pt1 | contig 11203 bp, 6 predicted proteins | sample M_130628_MF_Meta_FD_92639 | JGI IMG/M metagenome (GOLD analysis project Ga0114967, IMG submission 92639) | Freshwater microbial communities from Lake Montjoie, Canada to study carbon cycling - M_130628_MF_MetaG | ecosystem: Environmental > Aquatic > Freshwater > Lake | place: Lake Montjoie... | reverse complement strand
GTTCGTGCCCAACGACCTGTTCCTGACGCCTCGGCCGCTGTTCGCTGATTGGGCGGGGTCGCAGAAGACATTCGTGATGGAGAACTTCTATCGCGCACAGCGCGTGCGCCTCGGAATTCTCGTCGAGGACGGCAAGCCCGAGGGTGGCCGTTGGAACTTTGACGCCGACAACCGCCTACCGCCACCCAAGAACTACGATTGGCCGCCGTACCTCGAACACGAACGGGACGACGTCGACCGCGAGGTCGCCGCGGAACTCGGGTACGAACCCACCAACACCTGGGCGACGACCCGTGCGGGGGCGCTGCGGCAACTCGACTACTTCATCCAGCACCACCTTGCTGGCTTCGGCCCCTACGAGGACGCGATGGCGGGGGACAACTGGGCGCTTCACCACTCGCTCCTCAGTCCGTATCTCAACATCGGGCTGCTCGATCCGCGCGAGGCTGTTGACGCCGTCATCGCCGCCTATCGACGTGGCGACGCGGCGATTGAGTCGGTCGAAGCGTTCATCCGCCAGGTCATCGGCTGGCGCGAATACATCAACGGGATGTATTGGTTCCTGGGCGAGGACTACCGAGAACTCAACGGGCTTGAAGCCGCTCGACCGCTGCTGCCACTATTCGCCGACTCGACCCGAACCGACATGAATTGTGTGAAGACCGTCGTGGCGGATGTCGAGCAGCGAGCCTGGGCTCATCACATCCCACGGTTGATGGTGCTGTCGAACCTCGCGCTCGTGACAGGGGTCAACCCGCAGGAGTTCCTCGACTGGATGCGCGAACAATTCATCGACGCGGCCGAGTGGGTGATGGTGCCGAACATCATCGGGATGGGCGTGCACGCCGATGGTGGCCTGTTGATGACCAAGCCCTACGCGGCTGGTGGCGCCTACATCAGCCGGATGGGCCAGTTCTGTAAGGGCTGCAAGTACGACCCGAAGAAGCGCGTCGGCGACGACGCCTGCCCGTTCACGACGCTGTACTGGGATTTTCTCGATCGCCACCGCGACACCTTCGCTCGCAACCACCGCATGGCCCAGCAGGAGAAGGGGCTCGACCGGTTGGTGGACCTGCCCGAGCTGCGGGTGCGAGCTCGTGAAGTGCTTGACGGGTTGTCCGCTGGCGAAATCTAAAGGTTGACGAGGCAGACTGTAGTTGTGATCGAAACAGCGAGCGTCCTCCTTTTTGATGGTGACTGCGGTTTCTGCACATCCGCCGCTAACTATGTGGTGGCGCGGTCGTCGGCGCCGATTGAAGCCGTCGCGTGGCAACTCACCGATGTGACGGTGTTTGGTTTGGTCGAAGCTCAGACTGCCGCTCGCGTCTATTTCGTCACCAGGGGAGAGTCGTTCGGTGGTCATCTGGCCTTCGCGCAGATCCTTTGGACACAACGCAATTGGGTGCTGAAAGCGGTTGGCTGGTTGTTGACGGTTCCGCCGATTTGCTGGCTTGGATCAATTGGTTACGCGCTTGTCGCGCGGTTCCGTCATCGGTTGCCGGGTGGGACGCCGGCGTGTGCGGTCGGAACACCCTCCCGCGACTAGACAGAAACAATTATTTGAGAAATATTCTCCCAGCGTGAAAGTAAACCTATAGTTGAGATGTGAAATTAGACAAAAGTCAACAGTCGTTCATAGATTCTGACTCTCAATTTGTGCGTCTTTTGGCTCCGGCGGGGGCCGGTAAAACCCAGTCGCTGTTGAGGCGGAGTGTCCGAATATCTGAAAACAACCCCTCTGACAGAACACAAGTGTTCGCGTTTACGAAGGCAGCAAGAAACGAACTTGTGTCTCGTCTCCAGCGAGATGAATCGATGAACCATGCGGCGGGGTCGATTAAAGTTCTAACCCTCAATGCATGGGGCAACCGGTTGGTCCGGAGCACAATTCCTAAAGCCCGATTGATTGCGAATCAATGGGACCAGAAGCTCGTTCTCGACAATGCTCTTCAGCCAGTTTGGATGGAGTTTCCACTGATTCGCGCTGCACTCCTCGACCGAAAGCAAATTCGGGCGGGACGAGCGATTTTCGAGGTTATGGAGAAGCTAAAGTCCCTAGGCTTCCGACATGATCAGATTTCGGTTAGTGAGCTGGATGCGCATGTTGCTTGGCTTACTTCATTGGGTCTAAATGTCGAGCTAGATAATATTGCTACCGCTCTCGAAGAATTCGGTATAGCAAATTCAAAAGAAGATTTTGTCGTAACGATGTCGCATGAGTTTTTGAACTTTTGGCAAAGCGCAACTGAAACACTTTTCTCGCAGGGGCATTACACCTTTGAAGATCAAAAGTATCGTCCACTTCTTTGGCTGAACGACCAAATAGAGCGAGGCGATGCGTGGACTGGTGCGGCCCGAACGGCTCACTTAGTTATCGACGAGTTTCAAGATATCAACCCGCTTGACCTCGCACTCATCAGCCGACTAAAAAAGATAAATGACGCGTCCTTAACTTTGGTAGGGGACGACGATCAAGCAATCTTTGAGTGGCGCGGCGCTTCACCGGAATTCATTTTGAATCCAGAGAAGTATTTTGGTGAAACCTTTGAAACCCACATATTGGAGACAAACTATCGTTCACCGCGAAACATCGTTGAGGTTTCTCAAAAACTAATTCGCAATAATGTGCGGCGAGTTGACAAAACGGTTGCCGCCATCTCTCAGGTTGATGCTCTGATCGAGGTCCGTAAATTCGCAAGTGTTGCGCAATGCGTAGAGGAAACTACAAGGTTTGTGAGTGATTTGCTCAGTGACTCGAACATCAAATCAATCGCCTTAATCAGTCGTAAACGAAGCCAGATATTGCCTTACCAGATTACGTTTTCATCCAAAGAGATACCATTTTTTGCTGCCGAAGACCTGAATCTAGGGCTGAGCAAGGCTTTTGAAGAATTGCAGATATTGCTGGCGATTCGAAGTCAAGCAATGCTCGAATCCCCACTCGGGCCGTCCCCATCTGAATTGGTGATGAAAATGGCGGACAAGATTCGACCATTTTCGCTCTCAAAGGCAGACCGTACAAGTTTGCTCGCACATTTCAAAGAGCACAAGCCAAAGACGATTTCTGAATCAGTGCAATGCCTAAGGGGATACAACGGACCATTGAAAGGTAGCAATACTGACGGTGCAAACAGCCGGGAGTTTGCGGCGACGATGCAAAGATTCCTAGACGCCACTACAGTTACGGGCGCCCTGCAAGCCATCAGCCAAGGTTTTGCCGGTCTACAGGCAGACTGGGGTAAAGCGGCGGAGGATATCTACTACACCGACCCGCCGTTCTTCTACCTTGCAGCTATGGCCGAACCATACGGTTCCGACTTTGACAATTTTACGAAGGACGTGCGCGTCGCTTTGGATCGTCTTGCCAATGTGCCCGTGGAGGACGTCTTGGATGATTCTTTTGACGAAAATCAGGTCGACTCGAGGCTTCATCTCATGACAGCTTTGCGCGCTAAAGGCCGCGAGTTTGACGTTGTCATCGTCCTCGACAGCAACGATGAGATTTGGCCAATCCGATACGCAAAGACTCCGGCTCAATTGGAACAAGAACGCAGACTTTTCTATGTTGCTACAACACGTGCAAAACAACGATTGACCTTCGTTTACTCGGAGGGCTTTTTTCAAAATGCGGAGAGTTCTGAAGTGGAAGCAAACATGGCCAATTTACGAATCGATACTTTATCGCCCAGCGGGCCTGTCAAGAATGTTTGGGATTTTGCGACGCTCAGGCCCACCCCTTACATCCGTGAAATGGGCCTTTAATTTTCAGTTCAACTAGCGAAACTAATTGGGGTTTCGTGGGGTTCCATTCTTCAGTCGTGTCCCACCATGCTGACAGAATAGAGATATCCAACCTGAGGAAATGTGATGATTGAGGCCCACGCCAAACCGTTTCACCAACTGCTTAGTGAAAACGACAACAGCATCTTTGAAATCCCGGCTTATCAACGTGAATATGCGTGGGGCAAAGATCAGTGGGACGCTCTTTTCGACGACCTGCTGCAAGCGGACGTAGGAACAGGACACTTCTTCGGTTCCATCATTTTCGTGAACAACACCAAGTTCGCGCTCAACGAAACTAATCTCCAATTAGTAGACGGCCAACAGAGAATGACGACGATGTCGCTCTTGATGCTCGCTCTATACAAGCAGCTAGTACCGCGTCGGGATGATTTAGATGAGGAGCAGCGTTCGGACGTGGTTGCTCTGCGACGGATGTTAATTCTGAAGAATTCCTCACGACCTCGCCTGAACCTGCAAAAGCAGAGTTCTAATGCAGAGGACTATCTGTTTTTGTTGAATCAGGCCGGACTAGACGTCGAGAAGCCCAGCATTAAGTCGGTGGGTAACCGTCAGTTAAGCCGCGCTCTAAATCACTTGAGCCAGCGGATCGAGCAATACATCGGTACCGACAGCGAAAAGCAACTTAACCAACTATTCGATCTGTTTGATCGACTAAAGAATGCAATTCTTGTTGCTATCGAGGTGAAATCGTACGCTGATGCCTTCGTGCTATTTGAGTCCCTGAACAATCGGGGAATGCCTTTAACGCCTATCGACCTCATCAAGACCTCTTTCCTTGCGCTTGCGGATAAATCGGAAGAATTCGATCTGTCGAAAACCTACGAAGCCTGGTCCGAGTGGATCGAAGAACTTGGAAGCGGTTATTCCAATCAGGAGCGGTTCTTCCGACAGTTCTATAACGCCTTCAAGTCCAAATGGGGGATGTCCGTTCAAGGCGCACCAATTGCCACTCGTTCTCGACTTATCAAGATCTACGATGAACTGATTAAACGTGATTTGGACGCGTTCATGGTGAGGATGAATCTCGCAATTCGGGCTTACGGGCTGATTACGAGGGCGATCGAGAACGCAGAATCCAAGCCAGGTATAGCGCGCGACATTGCTAAACTTGCCCGCGCGCAGGCCGCGCCAGGTTACATGCTTGTGATGTACCTTTTGGTAAGCAAGGACGAACTTGGGCTTTCCGATAATGACCTTGCTGCTGTGGTGCGATTCTTGGCGAAGTTCTTTGTCCGCCGAAACGTCACAAACACGCCGCCGACCTACGATTTAGACCCAATATTTGTCCGAATCGTCGACCAGATTGAAGCTGAAGGCGGTAATCCCGTCACAATCATCATTCGTGAATTGACTTCTGAATCTGCCAGTGATGAGTTGTTTAGGGACAAACTTTCGGGACGAATTTACGAGGAAAACGCCGCGATGACGCGGGTGCTGCTTATCGCGCTCGAGGAACGTTTCTCAACCACCGAAACCGAACGTGATTTCTGGAAACAAGATTCGCTCAACGGCAAGAAAGATCAATATGTATGGACGATTGAGCATGTCTTCCCTCAGGGAGAAAAGATCCCTGAGTCCTGGCAAACGATGATGGGCGGTATCGAAACGGCTCGTGAAGCACAGATTGAACTGGTTCACACGTTAGGAAACTTGACCATAACGGGTTACAACAGCTCTTTGGGAAATAAGTCCTTCCAAGAGAAACGAGACCGCCTTGATTCGGACGGCAACCCCATCGGTTACAAAAACAAACTCAATCTCAACGAAGAATTGGCCAATCGCGACGACTGGACGCGCGAGGCAATCGAGGCTCGCACGTCAAAGATGGTTGATGACTTAATGGAATTGTTCTCACTCTGATGAGCGAAGCACACAAACTCTTCGGGGACGCCGAGAGTCTAATCAAATCCAGCGAGCGGGTTCGCGATTTAGCGGAGGTTTTTACACCGTATTCAACTATTGAGGACATGCTCGATCTCTTGCCGCCCGATGCTTGGGATGTTTTCCCGCAGAAAACATTCTTGGAGCCGGCATGTGGCAATGGAAATTTTCTGGTCGTGGTTTTCTTTCGGAAGGCACAAGGAATCTATGATTCCTATCAGAAAGGCGAATTGCCCGCGGGTAAATCGGCTGATTCCTATGTTTTTCACCTGCTGGCTGCACTGAGTTCAATTTATGGCGTAGACATTTCGGAAGACAACGTTCGTGGCCATCTGGATGATTCGCATGATGGAGCACACTTTCGCATGGAACTGTTTTTCCGGCATTGGCTAGAAAAGGTGATTTCGGAGGGAGAGGACGTGCATGGACGGGCGCTGGATGTCGCGCGGTGGTTGGTTGAGTCGAACATTTTGGTTGGCAACATGCTTGATGTTGATACCCAAGGTAAACCTACGAACAACAGGCAGATTCCTTTCCTAGATTTTCAATGGGACCCGGCGGAGCTAGCCGTAAGAATCGAGATCGACACATTCGGGAACATGCTCGAAGCGGCGATGCAAGATGGAATGTTTGGCGTGCCTGAAGGAACAGTGGAACATTGGTCAGGAAATATGTATGAAATTTCATCAGTTCCTCGCGTATCGTGGAAACCCCGCGGGGTTCACAAACACGAGAAGATCAAGAAATGACATTTGGTTACCAGACCCCGACTCAGCCAGATATTTTGGAAGTCATCGCCGACCTGTCAAACGACGAGGTGCGAACGCCGCCTTCTGTGGCGAATGCCGTCCTTGACCTTCTTCCTGCTGAAGTATGGACCGACTCAACCTTGAGATGGTTAGACCCGGGCGTGAAAACAGGCGTATTCTTGCGCGAAATAACAAAACGCCTTCTCGTTGGGTTGGCTGCCGAGATTCCCGACGAGGATAAACGGCTAGAGCACATTCTCAAGAATCAAGTTTTCGGTATTGCGATTACTGAGTTGACCGCGTTGATGGGACGTCGCACCCTGTATTGCTCGAAAGATGCCTCACGCGACAATTCGATCGTCAAAATGGACACGGCTTCGGGGAACCTATGGTTTGAAAGAACGCGCCATTTGTTCGCCAAGGGTCGTTGCACTGTGTGCGGAGCATCCGAGGAAAAATTTGATGCTGGAACAAAGGAAAACTATGCATATGCCTTCATCCACGAACATGGCCGGCTGAGATACAAGGAAGATCACGAAATGAAATTTGACATAGTGGTCGGCAATCCGCCTTACCAAATGGAAGGAGGAGGAGGCGGAATTAATGACACCGCCATTTATCAACATTTTGTTGAATACGCTATCCAAGTGAGCGCTAGGTATGTCGCACTGATTATTCCTAGCCGATGGATGTCCAGTGGTCGGGGTCTGGAAAGTTTTAGATCGATGATGCTTGAAAGCAAAAAGATTGTGGCCATCACTGACTTTCCAAACGGCGAAGATGTATTTCCTGGGGTTTCAAACGAGGGCGGGGTTTGCTACTTTCTATGGGACAACCATTACTCGGGTAAAGCCCGAATCAAGTCAGTTAGAGGCGCCGAAGTTGTCGATGATTCGGTCCGCGATCTTCACGAATTTGATGTGCTTGTGCGAGATTCTCGGGCAATTGCTATCTTGCGAAAGGTAATTTCCGATGCGAACGCATTCGTGTCTGCCTTCGCGTCCGCTGATACACCTTTTGGGTTAGCATCTAACTTCGCCGGTTATACCGCCTCGCGAAAGAAGTCGGACGATTTGGTACTTATTGGGGCGACGAAAGGTAAAAGATTTCGGGCATTTGTGCCGCGATTCTCAATCACAAAGAATCGACAAGACATCGACGCTTGGAAAGTCTTAGTTCCTTTGGCAAGAGGTGGAACTTCGGTTCCAGATCAAGTTATCGGTCTTCCAGAAATCACCGAACCCGGAGCAATTTGCACACAAACTTTTCGGTATTTTGGGCCATTTGCGGATGAGGTCGCCGCCAAGAGCTTCGATAAATACCTTCAGACTAGGTTTGTTCGATTCTTGATCGCTCTCAGGAAAAACTCACAGAACACATACAGGGAAACGTATAACTGGGTCCCAAATCAAACATGGGACCGCGAGTGGACCGACGCTGAACTTTACAAGAAGTACGGAATAACAAAAGATGAACAGGCCTACATCGAGTCGATGATTAAGGAGATGCCCGCATGAGCATCACCCTTGATGGGGGAGTAAATCTCCCAAAGATCTATGTCTACTCGGTTCCTGAGTATGAAAAAACTCTGTGGGAGGGCGGTCGTCCCGGAAAAGGTTTGCTGAAAGTCGGATATACGGCTCAGGATGTTGACAAACGAATCCGGCAGCAGCTTCAAGGCGTCAAGATGCCAACGGGATTGAAGTTCACACTTCATTCGGTTGAGACGGCGGTGACTAATCTTGGGGATGTATTCATGGACCACAGTGTCCATACCCAACTGATGGCCGCAGGAATTTCGCGGGTTAATGGAGAATGGTTCGAATGCACCGTGGACGAGGCTAAGGCGGCGATTCAAGCTGTCAAGGCGAGCGAGCCCCTGACAAACCTCCGCCCGCAAATGACGTTTCCGATGCGTCCCGAACAGAAAAAAGCTGTCGAAACGACGGCGAAGTATTTCCGGAAACATGCCCAAGAAGAACAGCCGCCGCATTTCCTTTGGAACGCGAAAATGCGTTTTGGTAAGACTTTCACGAGTTACCAGTTGGCGCTAGAGATGGGTTGGACGAAAGTCCTCGTCCTCACCTATAAACCCGCCGTTGAAAAGGCGTGGCGCGAGGATCTCTTGTCACACCAGGATTTTTCGGGGTGGCAATTCAGGTCGCGAAGCGGTGACCAAACTAACGCCGCGGAGGCGGAAAAGCTAGTTTGGTTTGCGTCGTTTCAAGACGTTATGGGAACTGACGAGAACGGGCAACCCAAGACGCGAAATCTTGGAATGTACGACATTGAGTGGGACGCCGTATTCGTCGATGAATACCATTTCGGTGCGTGGCGCGATGCCGCAAAAGCGCTGTACGCGGGCGATGACGAAGGCGGGGTAGGCGACCCATCTGAAAAGAAGGCAATCGAGAATCCCGACCTTACCGAGGATGACTTTGTCGACGCACTGGAAGACAATTTGCAACTCAAGGTGAATCACTATCTGTATCTTTCCGGAACCCCATTCCGCGCACTAACCAACGGTGAGTTCCTTGAGGATCAAGTATTCAACTGGACCTACGGCGACGAGCAACGTGCAAAAGATTCATGGACGGGCGAAGAAGCCAATCCTTATCGAGCGTTGCCGCGAATGCACATGCTCTCCTACGAGATGCCCGACAGTCTCAAAGAGGTCGCTCTCAACAACCATTCCGAATTCTCTTTAACTGAGTTTTTCAAGGCAAAAAGAGATGACGCCGGCACGCAAGTTTTCCTTCATGAAAACGAAGTCCAGAAATGGCTTGATGTGTTACGCGGACAAGATGTCAACGGTCTGTGGGGAAATATTGCCAACAATCTGAAACCTCCGATGCCTTTCGAAGACACCAACTTACTCGCTGCGCTGCAACACTCAATCTGGTACCTGCCAGATGTCGCCGCCTGCGAAGCGATGGCCGGCCTTCTAAGTGCGCAGCACAACGTTTTCTATCGCGACTTTCACGTCAATATCGCGGCTGGCTCAAAGGCCGGAATTGGGGAAAAGGCATTACCGCCGGTTGCCAAAGCAATAGGTGCGGTTCCTCAAAATACAAAGACGATTACCTTGACGTGTGGGAAGTTGATGACGGGGGTGACAGTACCCGCTTGGACCGCAATCTTCATGTTGCGCGAGCTCCAGTCACCGGAAACCTACTTTCAGGCGGCATTCCGGATTCAGTCCCCGTGGACAATGAACTTGGTTGATGCAGAGGCGGGAGGGGAAAAGGAAGTCGTCATCAAGGAACACTGTTATGTCATCGACTTCGCCCCAAACAGGGCGTTGCGTCAAATCGTCGATTATGCGACCAAACTGCGAGCCTCGGTCACCTCTGATCGAAATGACGAGGAAGCTGTTGACGAGTTCATGGCCTTTTTACCCGTTTTGAGTTTTGACGGTTATTCGATGACTCAGCTCAAGGCCGCGGACGTCATTGATTACCTCACTCGGGGAATTAGCGCTTCAATGTTGGCCCGTCGTTGGAACTCACCGGAGTTGATCACACTCGATGTTCGAGCGATGGAGCAAATCCTCGGCAACCAAGAATTATTGGATTCGCTTGAAGGCATCGAAATGTTTCGAAACATTAAGAACGATCTCACGGCGCTGATTTCGGTGAACAAGGAACTCCAGCCCAAACGACTATCGCGGGAAAAATTGAACCCAGACGAAAAGAAGAAAGTTGACGAGTCAAAGAAGCAACGCGACACGCTCCGCAAGAAACTGCAGCGGTTTATCACCCGCATCCCTGCGTTTATGTATCTCACTGACGAACGAGAGAAGACGGTCAAGGACGTCATCACTGAAGTTGAACCGGCTTTGTTCAAAAAGGTGACAAATCTCACCATTAAAGATTTTGAAAACCTAGTTAATGCGAACGTGTTCAACGATGCCAAGATGAACGATGCGGTTTGGAAGTTCCGCCAATATGAGGAACCGAGTCTCGGATATGGGACAACTGCGCCAGAAATCACTGTTGTCGGTGGATGGAATCTTCGGCATGACGATCGCGTTTGGGATCTGCTTGAAGAGGAGAAGCTTCAATCAGGTGAAGACCTACTTGGCGATTATCTCGGTTCCATCATCATCGCGAAGTTGACGATTGACGGCGGAATTGCCTGGAATGGGCTGCGATATGACACCCCGGACGATGCTGTTGGCGCTGCGACAAACGGCGATCTATCTGACGGGATGGCATTTTGGGGTGTGCTTCGAAATAACCAGATCAAAAAGCTCGGGGAACTCTAGCCAGGTCGAACGCTCTCGTTTTCTAGCAATTCGGGGCCTGATTCGTTTTTGACGGGAATTTCACCCTGGAAAGCGTGGATGTTTGTTTAGTTGATAACTTGTCACAGGTCAGGACTATCGTGATGCTTACCTAAATCCCCGATTCCTGATGGAGATCACCACCTACCTGAACAGCCCTTCAGCTCACAACTGGTGAATTATGCAGAATGAAACTGGAATAGTCCGCACGCTAACTGAAGCGAGCGCCTTTTTGGCGTCAAACGGTCTCCCCATTTCGCATCAGGTTGAAAACTCGTACCACCCAAAGATTTTAATCTTTTACCAGGGCAGACCCATTTGGAGACTGGTAAACGAATCAGGTGATTGGTTCCGCGAATCTATTCATGACCTGCTTGAGATCACGGCAATGGAGTGGCCGAGAGCAATGGAAGTGGCTGAATTGGCAATGCGCATTTCATTTCAGACGCTATGGCAGATGCTCGTCGAACCACCTCTGCATGAC
>Ga0114967_10004491_pt1 | contig 11204 bp, 5 predicted proteins | sample M_130628_MF_Meta_FD_92639 | JGI IMG/M metagenome (GOLD analysis project Ga0114967, IMG submission 92639) | Freshwater microbial communities from Lake Montjoie, Canada to study carbon cycling - M_130628_MF_MetaG | ecosystem: Environmental > Aquatic > Freshwater > Lake | place: Lake Montjoie... | reverse complement strand
CTGCAGACTTTGCGCCGGCAACGGCTGTGCTGATTGGCCTTGCAGATACCTAGGTGTGCTCCACACCGCTTCGTTGTCGTCGCTCACGCCCTCCGTCACATCGCCGTTGGCGAAGCTGTAATGCTCGTAGTCGGGAAAGCTCACGTTGCGGGGCTGGGTAAGGCCCCGCAGCTTGATGGGCAACTCGCTCGCGCCGCCGCCGGCGAGGTAGTTGATTTGCAGGTCCAGCGCCAACTGGTCGCGATTCACCAGCGGCAGTTCCCGCGCCTGAAAATCCGCCCGCAGCAGCGGAATGCGGAAGCCCTCCACGCGGAACTCACCCGCCTCGAGCCAGCCGTCACCGTCCGCCACCTGAATGCGATAAACCCCCTGACGCGCACTCTCCGGGATGGGCCATGCGCCGCTGGCGTTGCCGGTGGCGGGGTCCAGCGTTGCGGCGAGCGGAATCTCGGTGCCGCTGCCGTCATGCCGCAGACGCACCTGCAGTTCCGCCGGTTGCCAGACGTCGAAGCCCTGCGCGGTCCGCGTGCGCAAAATATGCTTCATATGCACGGTTTCGCCGGGCTTGAAGAGCGTGCGATCGAGCACGCTGCTGGCCGCCTGCGCCGTGAACCAGCTCGGTCCCGGCAATCCGAATTGCCAGGAACTGATGCCGTTATTCCAGCTGGAAGCGACCAGACTCACGTCTTCGCCGAGTTTGGCAACAGCCACCAGCCCATGGCCGTTCCAGGGGCAGTCGGGCAGCTGATTGACGCCGGGCAGGGCGTCTGCAATCACCGCGATCCCCTGTGTATTGGATTGGCCCTGCCACAGGGTTTTGCCTGCGCAGTCGTGCACCGTAACGCTTGCACCGCCCACCGGCTTGCCGCTGTCGAGCGCGGTCACCCACACCAGCGACGACTCTCTTCCCCACTTAAGGTGGACACCCAGATTCGTCACCAGCGCCATGGCCTGCGCGTAGTAGGGCGCGGGTTTTTCAAACAGCGCGGCGCCGAGGCGCGGGCTGCTCAACTCCGCCACATAGAAGCCGGGATTGGGGAGCGGAATACCCAGCACCTCCATGGCCTTGGCGTGGGTTTGGCGCGGGAGTTCGAAGTCCACCGCCGTCGACGCCTCGCGCAACACTTCGGTCGTGCCGGGCTGGCTGCGCAAATCCCGGGTCTGCTTTTGCTCGTTCCAGAACCAGTCGTAACGACGGGCCTGTTGCACGCGCGCAAACCACTGACCGACGGCCGCGACGTCGCTGGCCGGCACGCGCAGCAGCCGGCCCTTCACGGAAGTGGTCACGGCGTTGGGGCTCGACCAGCCGTCGTCGCGGTGAAGCACACGTGCGATGAGGTCGTCGATGAAGCCGCCGAACCCGGGGCTGGGCGGCGCTGCTGGCGGCAGGCGCTGCATCAGCAGATTCGGCTCGATATTGCGCACCGTCAGCGGCAGCGCGGGGCTGGCGTGCCATTCCACAATGCCGAATTCGGCCGCAAATTTAGCCAGCGGCGGGTCTTCTTCGGTGTGCACAGCAAGCGGGAAACTGCCGGCATTGGCGAGCGTGCGGCCGGCGTCGTCAACCAGCTTCTCCGGTAGATGCAGGGTCAGTGTGGTGTGTGCCGGGAAGGGACGGCGGAGCGTCACGCCCATCGCCCAGGGCGCGCTGGCTTCACCTTCCAGCGTGACGGGGAAGCGCTGCCCGTCTGGGCCTTCAAGCCGCACCCCCTGCAAGGATTGGCGGGCGACCGGCGCGGAAAAATCGAGTCGGATATCAAAGCCCGGCAGGCAGCCGCCGTCGCGCCGGCTGCGCTGGCAACTCAAACTTGCGGTGAAATCCGGACGCGTTTCGAAGGCCAGCGTCTGCACGCCGGGGTTCGCCACCCCGGACGCCGCCGCCAATCCGGGACCCCAGTCCAGAAACACCTTGCGACCGGCCGGTAGCCGCTGCCGACATTGCACGGCCACGATGGGGGAATCGGCGGCATCGGTCAGTGCCGCGTAGCGCGCACGCACGGCCGCTTCATCGGCCGGCCGCTGGGCCACCATCGTTTGCTCAAAATGGTCGGGGTAACGGGCGTTCGCATAGCGCTTGAGAAACCACGGACTGGCGTCCAGAACTTGGGTGCGCGCTGTGCCCGCGAGTACGCGCACACCAATCTGCTCGCCCACGCCCTCGGCCCGGCAGTGGACTTTTGATTCCAGGATGGCGGCCTCTGCCGGGGCGTCGAGGCCCAGCAGAAAGACCTGTTGCTCGTCGATAGCGCTGCCTTCCCAGGGCTCACTTTGCAGAATGGACGGTCCGCCGGTATCGAAGCTGAAACTTTGCGGGCCGCTGATGGCATTGCCGTTCGCGGCTTTCAAATCCGTTCGAAGCTTGAAAGTGCAACGCACGCCGACCGGCGCCGGGCCCTCGATCTCGAATGACCAGTTGCGCGAGTCGAGCCAGCGTCCGCTCCCGGCCAAGGCGCAGTCGTGGGTGAAAGGATCGGCCAGTCTGGGTTCGCCAAACGGGACCACGGGACTGGAAAAACGGGCGCTGATGCTGTGAACGGCCTTGGCGCTACCGCTTGGGGTGAAGTGCTCAACGCGAACCGGGGCGGCGGCGCTTGCCGTCGTCAGGAGGGCGCCGAGGACAAGCATCAGCGGCAGGCGTAGATCCGTCATGAGTGACCCCGGCAAACGTGGAGATGCCTGCATTCTACGGAAAGCCTTTGAGGCGCGAAGCCTGCGAAATCAGGCGGCTGCGGCGTCCTGTGCAGCGGAGGCTGCCAGCACGGGCTGGGTGAACCAGGCGAGCTCCGCGCCCAGCGCGGCGACTTCGCCCACAATCACCAGCGAAGGAGCAATAACGGCCTGTGCGGCGCCCAGCGCCGCGAGTGCGCTGAGCCGGCCCAGAATCACGCGCTGCTGGGCGGTGCTGCCCCGCTCGATGAGCGCGATCGGCGTTTCGCCGCGTCGTCCGGCAGCCAGCAGTCGCTGTTCAATCACCGGCAGCTGGGCCACCCCCATGTAGAACACCACGGTGTGATTGGACTGGCCCAGCGCCGCCCAGTCCACGCGATCGATCGAACGTTGACAGTGGGCGGTGACGAAAGTGACCTGCTGGGCGAAATCTCGATGGCTGAGGGGAATGCCGGCATAGGCCGCACAACCGAGCGCCGCTGTGACGCCGGGAAGCACCGCAAAGGGAATGTCATGCGCCGCGAGCACCGCGAGTTCCTCGCCGCCGCGGCCAAAAATAAACGGGTCGCCGCCTTTGAGCCGCACCACGCGTTGACCAGCGCGAGCCAGCGTTAGCAGGCGCTCCCCGATGCGAATTTGGGTTTGCTGGTGGTCTTGTCCGGTGAGTTTACCGACGTCTTCCAACTGCACGTGGTCGGGGATGAGCGTGAGCACTTCAGCGCCGACCAGCCGGTCGTAGAGCACGACATCGGCATCCTGCAGGGCTTTAAGCCCCCCCAGTGTGAGCAGATCGGCGGCGCCCGGCCCGGCGCCGACCAGGGTGACAAAGCAGCCGTCTGCTCGCCTGCGGCGCAGCCCGCTCGCGGGCAAAGACCGCAGGCGGCCAAACAACTCTCGCAGGCTCGCGATCATGCGCTCGTCAGGCGTCTCACTTCGGCCGAGAACTCTTGCCCGGACTGAATCGAGGCCACGATGCCCGCGCGCCGCACGTAGTCGCCAAAGGCTTCGCCCGCGGTGCGTTCGGCCGCATAGCGCGCAAAGACGGCGTCGAGCTCGGCGAGGATTTCGGCTTCGGTGATGTTGTCGCGGTAGGGCACGGTGAGGCGCGAGCCGTCGCGGGCGCCGCCCAGGTAAAAGTTGTAGCGCCCGGGCGCTTTGCCAACGAGCGCGATTTCAGCGAGAAAAGGCCGTGCGCAGCCATTCGGGCAGCCGGTGATGCGCAGATTAATCGGCGTGCCGGTCAATTGGTGCTTGTCGAGCAAGCCTTCTACGAGCGTCAGGAAGTCCGGCGCATAGCGCTCGCTCTCCGCCATCGCCAGCGCGCAGGTCGGCATCCCCACGCAGGCCAGCGCCAGATGGCGCACCGGTGAGACGGTGGTGATGAGTCCGTGCGCCTCGAGTAGCTTCTGAATCGTCGGTTGGTCCTGCGCGGTGATATCGGACAGCAGCAAATTCTGGTTCGCGGTGAGGCGGAACTGGGCGAGGCCGGTAGCGGCGATGGCCCGTGTGCCGGTCAGAGCGCGCCAGTCGCCATTGTCCTTGATGCGGCCAGAGGGCACGTACAGCATGTAGTGCCACAGGCCTTCGTCGTCTTCATGCCAGCCCTGCGCGCGGTCGCCGTTGTCGTGGAATTCAAAGGCCGGCGGCGCGGTAAAGGTGATGCCGGCGCGGCGTGCGACTTCGGCGCGGAACGCCTCCAGACCCATGTCTTCGATGGTGTACTTCAGGCGCGCGTGCTTTCGGTTGGTGCGGTCACCGTGGTCGCGCTGGGTGGTGACCACCGCTTCGGCCACCGCCACGGCCATCGCCGGCGCGCACACGCCAAGGCTGTCTGCCACGCGCGGCCAGGTCGCCAAATCGCCATGCGTGACGCCCATGCCACCGCCCGCTACCACGTTGTAGCCGATGATCTGGCCAGCGTCGACAATCGCGATGAAGCCCAGATCCTGCGAGTAGACGTCGACGTCGTTATCCGGCGGGATCGCCACGCCGATTTTGAATTTGCGCGGCAGGTACGTGCTGCCGTACACGGGTTCGTCCACTTCAGCGGTATCGACAACTTTTTCGCCGTCGAGCCAGATCTCGTGATAGGCGCCGCTTTTCGGCAGCAGGTGCTGGCTGATGCGACGGGCCACATCGAGCGCTTCGGCGTGCAGCGCGCGCGCCGCCGGCAGCGTGGTACTCATCACGTTGCGATTGACGTCGCCGCAGGCGGCGAGGGTGTCGAGCAGGGCGCGGTTAATGGCCGCGATCGTGGGCTTCAAAGCGCGTTTGACGATGCCGTGCAGCTGAAAAGTCTGGCGCGTCGTGAGGCGCAGCGTGCCGTTGGCGTAGTCGTGGGCGATGGTGTCGAACGCTAACCACTGGGCCGGTGTGCAGATGCCGCCCGGAATCCGCGCACGAACCATGAACTGCCAGGCCGGCTCCAGTTTCTGTTCGCGACGCTCGGCGCGCAGGTCGCGGTCGTCCTGCTGATAGCTGCCGTGGAATTTGATGAGTTGGGTGTCGTCGTCGCTGATCGCGCCGGTGATTTGGTCGGTCAGGCCCTCGGCAATCGTGCCGCGTAACTGACGGCTGCGGGTTTTGATGCCTTCAACGGCGGACAGATCGTTGGATTTGCTCATTAGTAAACGTCTCGCTGATAGCGCCCCTGTCGGCGCAGACCGAATAAATACTCTTCCGCGCCGTCTTCGTCATGGCCGCCGTGCACCATCACAAGATCAACCAGCGCCCGGTGCACGTCTTTCGCCATGCGCTGCGCATCACCGCAGACATAGAAATACGCACCGTTTTGCAACCATTGAAAGACCTCCGCGCCGCAGGCGGTGAGGCGGTCCTGCACGTAGACCTTGTGCGCGCCATCCCGCGAAAACGCCAGCTCCAGCTTCGCCAGTGCGCCCTGCCGCAGATGCCGCTGCCATTCAATCTGGTAGAGAAAATCTTCGCGCTGGGTGCGCTCGCCAAAGAACAACCAGTTGGCGCCGCTGGCGCCGCGCGCCGCGCGCTCCTCGACAAAACTCCGGAAGGGCGCGATGCCGGTTCCGGGGCCCACCATGATGATCGGCGCGTCGTCGGCCGCCGGCAGGCGGAAGGCCTGATTGCGGTCCAGATGAAGTTCGATTTCAGCGCCGGCTTCGAGCTGGGCCAGAAAGCTCGACGCGCAGCCCGGACGCGGCATGCCGTCGTGTTCGTCGTTCACCACCGCGACCGTGATGTGGACTTCGTCCGGCGTGGCCGTCGCGCTGGAGGCGATGGAGTAGGCGCGACTCGCGAGTGGCCGCGCAATATCGACCAAAGTCTGGGGGCTGAAGTTCGCACCGCTCTCGCGGAGCACGTCGACCAGCTGGCGCGCCTGCAGCCACTCGGTAATGGCCGCCGCATCGGCGGTGGCGAGCCATTCGCGCAAACCATCGTGGGTGCCACGTTCAATGACCGCATTGACCACCGGCCGCGACAGCTGGGTGATTTCGAGTTCGCCGCTGAGCGCGGCCTCAATCGACAGGCTGCGATCGCCCAGCATGACGGGCGTTTCTGGCGCCCACGCCATGAGGGCAAGGATTTCGCTGACGATGCCCTGCGGATTCCGCGCCTTCACCGACACGCTGTCGCCGGGGAGGTAGTCGAAGCGGCTGGTATCGAGCGCGAACTCCAAATGGCGCACTTCTTTACTGGACGCGCGGCCGGTAATGCGCTGGTTCACCAGCACGCTGGCCAAAGTCTGCACGGCCTCCTGACTGGCGGGAGCGGATTCGACCAGCGCGAGCCGTGCGGGCGCAGCGATTTCCGGGGTGATCGCGGCAAAGGCGCTGACCACGCTGGCGAGCCATTCGTCATTGGCCGCAGCCAGATCGACGTCGCACTCCACGCGGGGCAGCACGGCGGTGGCGCCGAGCGCGCTCAGACGTTCATCGAAATCTCGACCCGTTTTGCAGAAATGCGGATAGCTGGAGTCCCCGAGCGCAAGCACGCTGTAGGAGAGCTTTTCAAGGCGCGCCGCCTGCGCCCCGTTCAACTGGCGATGTAATGCGAGGGCGTCATCCGGCGGGTCGCCGTCACCGTGGGTGCTGACGATCAACAGTAGCGCGGTTTCCTGACGCAGCTGGCGCGGGTTGAAGTCGGCGAGACTCAGGAGCCGTGCCGCCACCCCGCGTTGCTGACAGGCTTTGAGAACTTTCTCGCCCAGTCGCTTGCCGTTGCCGGTCTGTGAGCCGATCAGAATAGACAGGCGAGCGGCTGCCGCAGGCGCCTCGGCGCGGGCCGGCAGCGCTGTTTTGCCCTGACCGGCTAGGCCGGCAAGGTAGCCGCTTGCCCAAATGAGCGAGGAGGGCGAAAAGCCGGCCACCGCAGATTCGAGTTGAGCGAGTTGTTGCGCGGACAGGGGCTGAAGCCGGATGTCCGGCGAGGAAGCGGTCGACAAGGCGGTTACTCCGGCCGGGAATTCGGGAGGACGGAGTCTAGGGAGAGACAGCCGAGTGGGGAATTAACGTCTCGGCATATGATTCTGCCAATGTGGTCTAAGTCGCGAGCGTAGACCCCGACAGAAACCATAACAGCAGGGCGCCAAAGCCGATCCGGTACCACGCGAAGGGGACGAAGCTGTTGCTGGCCACAAAGCGCAGCAGGAAACGGATGGACAGCAAAGCGCTCAGGAAGGCGAACACGAAGCCCACGGCGAAAAGGGGTAGCGCCCCGAGCGAGAGTTCGTGCCAGCTTTTGTAGACGTCGAAGACAGTCGCCGCAAACATCACTGGAATGGCGAGAAAAAACGAGAACTCGGTGGCACAGGACCGGCTAACCCCCAGCAGCATGGCACCCATGATGGTCGCCCCGGAGCGTGAGACCCCTGGAATCAGCGCCAGCGACTGGGCGAAGCCAATTTTCAGCGCGTCGCCGAAGGAAATGTCATCAATGGTCTGAACGTGCGGCGGTGGGGCCCAACGCTCAATCATTAAAATGACCACGCCCCCGATCAACAAGGCCCACGCGACGATGAGTGGGCTGAACAGCACCTCCTTGATGAACCCGTGCAGCAGCAGACCGAGCACCGCCGCGGGCAGGAAGGCCACCAACAGCCGTACGGCAAAGCGGCGGGAGGACGCTTTGCGAGCGCGAACGGTGGTTCCCGCGGTGTGCGCTTCGACAGGCTCGGCGCGAACGGTGGTTCCCGCGGTGTGCGCTTCGACAGGCTCGGTGAGCGTCAGCGCGACCGTCGAGAGCCGCTCTCGGAAGTGCCAGCACACCGAAAGGATGGCGCCAAACTGGATGACGACCTCAAAGGTTTTCGCCTCTGGTCTGTTAAACTCCAGCCACTCGCTGGCAAGGATTAAATGTCCCGTGCTGGAAATGGGCAGAAACTCGGTCAAGCCTTCAATTACGCCCAGCAGCAAGGCTTTAAACAGCAGTATGACGTCCACAGTGGTCCCTGAATTCTCTTCAACAAATGATGCGCTGGCCGTTTTCTCGGGTCCGGTGCGCGGCGGCGCGAGGTTAGCATGGTCCTGAGTCTGCAACTGCTGGGCACGTTGCTCGGCATTTTGATCGCGGCGGAGATCTTCACCAATGCGCTGGAACATCTGGGTGAGCGCATCGGGATTTCGGAAGGCGTTACCGGATCGCTGTTCGCCGCGGTGGGAACAGCAATGCCGGAAAGTATTGTGCCGCTGGTCGCCGTGATGGCCGGTGGTGCCAGCACGGCAGTTAACGCCGAGATTGGGGTTGGCGCCATTTTGGGGGCGCCGCTGATGTTGTCCACGCTGAGTCTTGGCGTGATGGCCCTCTCGGTGTTGAAGCGGCGCGGTTGGCAGGGGCATCTCCGCCCGGAAAAAACGGGCTTGCAACGAGACCTGCTGTTTTTCCTGATCGCTTACGCCATCGGCATCGGCGCGCTCTTCGTGCCGGCCGAACTGGCGAGCGTGCGCACCGGATTCATCGTTGCGCTGGTGCTGACGTATTTCATCTACGTGATGTTGACGCTGCGGGTATCTGCCGCGCTGGTTGAAGATGGACACGGCACTGAAGCCGATGGCCAGTTGTTTCTGTGCCGGGTGGGTTTGCCGAAGCACCTGGTGGTGATCGTGGTGCAGATGCTGCTGGGTCTGGTGCTCCTGATCGCTGGCGCGAAGGGCTTTGTGCACTGTGTGGAGCAGGCGTCGGGGCTAATTGGCTTGTCGCCCTTGCTGCTGTCGCTTCTGATCGTGCCGATTGCGACCGAGCTGCCTGAAAAAGTGAACAGCGTGCTGTGGATTCGGAAAGGCAAAGACACGCTCGCCTTCGGCAATATCACCGGTGCGATGGTGTTTCAGGGAAGTTTGTTGCCCGCGCTCGGCATTGCGATCACGCCTTGGCAACCTACGCAGGAAATCCTGATTGGCATTGGCGTAACCTACGCGGCAGGCATTTGGATGTACCTGCTCGCGCGGCGCGGAGATTTACGCCTATGGCATCTCGCCGTGAACGGCGTGATTTACGTGGGATATATCAGCGTCATGTTGACGTGATCAGGGTTTTGTTTGCGCTGAAGCTCCAAGCTGGAAACTCAATCGCTGACTGGTGCCGAGAAGAGGACTCGAACCTCCACGGATCTCTCCACTGGTACCTGAAACCAGCGCGTCTACCAATTCCGCCACCTCGGCAAAGCGAGCGGCAATCTACAGAAGGGGCTGGGGTGAGTCAATGAGCCGACGTAACGATCGAAGCCCGCGCGAGCCGCGCGAATACAACGTTGTCATTCCGTCTCGCGAGGACATCGCCAAAGCCTTGGAGGCGGCCGATGCGCCGCTGCCTCTACCGGCGCTCGCCAACATGCTCGGGCTGCTGGGCGATGAAGAGGCCTTTGAGGGCTTGAGCCGGCGTCTACGCGCCATGGTCCGTGACGGGCAGTTGGTCGAGAACCGCGCCGGCCGTTTCGGCGTGGCGCGGCGCATGGAATTAATCGCGGGTCGCATCATTGGCCACCCCGATGGTTTTGCGTTTGTACGCCCGGATACCGGTGAGGCGGACATCTATCTCGAACCTCGACAGGCGCGCCGGGTGCTGCACGGGGACCGTGTGCTGGTGCGGATCGCGGGTGTTGACCAGCGTGACCGACCGTTCGGCGCGATTACCGAGGTCATCTCGCGCGCCAATACCGAGGTGGTCGGGCGCTATTTCAAGGATGGAGGCGTGGGCTATGTGGTGCCGGACAATCGCCTGATCAATCAGGACCTGCTGGTGCCGGCCGGCGGTGAGGGTGACGCGAGCCATGGCCAGATCGTGGTGGCGCTGATTACCCAGCAACCTGACGTCCACACCCAGCCGATTGCCCGTGTGGCCTCGGTGTTGGGCAATCACATGGCACCCGGCATGGAAGTCGAAATTGCGATTCGCGCCCACAGCCTGCCGTGTGTGTGGCCGGCGGAAATTGAACCCGAAGTGGCGCAAGTGCCCTTGGAAGTGAGCGCTGAGGACTTTATCGGACGGCAGGATTTGCGTGAGCTGCCGTTTGTGACTATCGACGGCGCGGACGCGCGGGATTTCGACGACGCGGTGTATTGCCGCGCGACTCGCGACGGCTACAAGCTTTATGTGGCGATTGCCGACGTCGCCCATTATGTGCGCGAAGGCACGGTGCTGGATGCGGCGGCGCGCGAGCGCGGCACCTCTGTCTACTTTCCCGATCGCGTGATCCCCATGCTGCCAGAAGCGCTGTCGAACGGCATTTGCTCGCTGCGACCGAAGGTCGATCGACTGGTGCTGGTGTGTGAACTGGCCCTCACCGCTGAGGGCGAACCGAAGAAAGCCCGCTTCTACAACGGGGTGATTCACTCCCACGCTCGCCTGATTTACGAGGAAGTCGCAGCCTGGCTTGGCGAGGCGCGCACTCGTGAAGCCACGGTGCGCAATCAGGTGCTTCTCCTGCATGAGCTCTATCTCAAACTGCGCACCCGGCGAGAAGTGCGCGGCGCGCTGGATATTGATTCAGTCGAGCCCAAGTTTGTGTTCAATGCCGCGCGCAAGATTGAGCGCATTGAGAGCCGGGAACGTAACGACGCCCACCGCCTGATCGAGGAATGCATGATTGCCGCCAACGTCGCGGCGGCCGAATACCTTGAACAGCACAAACTGCCGGCGCTGTACCGGATTCACGCCCGGCCCGAAGGCGAAAAACTGGTGGCCTTGCGCAAATTTCTGGCCGAGCTCGGCATTGGTCTGCCGGGCGGCGAACGACCAGAAGCGCGACACTTCGCCCAGGTGTTGGCGCAGGCCAAATTGCGGCCTGATAAACATCTCATTGAGACGGTGCTCATGCGCAGCCTGAAACTTGCGGTTTATCGCGGGGAAAACGCCGGCCACTTCGGGCTTGCGCTGGACGCCTATGTGCATTTCACCTCGCCGATTCGGCGCTATCCGGATCTGGTCGTGCATCGCGCCATCAAGCGACGCCTCGCGCGGACGAAAGTGCCCACAGCCGCGCTGGAAGAAATTCCCGTACTGGCCGAACACACCTCCATGACCGAGCGGCGCGCCGACGAGGCAACTCGTGAAGCGGTGGCTTGGCT
>Ga0114967_10004490_pt1 | contig 11204 bp, 18 predicted proteins | sample M_130628_MF_Meta_FD_92639 | JGI IMG/M metagenome (GOLD analysis project Ga0114967, IMG submission 92639) | Freshwater microbial communities from Lake Montjoie, Canada to study carbon cycling - M_130628_MF_MetaG | ecosystem: Environmental > Aquatic > Freshwater > Lake | place: Lake Montjoie... | reverse complement strand
TAATATCTTATTTTTTCAACACTTGGTACTATTTATAACAAACGAGCACTATGAAAAACATTTTATTTGAAACATCGCAACAAGAAAAAAACAGAATTCTTGAAATGCACAAAAAATCAACAAACAAACATTATTTAGTTAATGAGCAAGCAGAACCAATTGGTATGCCAAATCCTTCAACACAGGGGGCTCAGCAGGCTGAACTAAGTAAGGGCCCTTTAGTAGGAACAATGGTTGTGGCCAACCAACAAGGCCCTGTTCAATTTGGACAAAAAATTCAATTTAAATTCAGGGGTCTTAGTAATGCTGGAACTGCACCACTCACTATAACGAAAATTATGCCTATGAATGACAACATGAAAATTATTGATAGACAAACCCCTTTTATCTTAAAACCTGGTGACAGTTTTGGTTTTACCGCTGAACAGCTATTACAAAAGGGTGGTACTGCAGTAGAAAATATGGACCAAAATGGTGTTGTAAATTATGAACAAACAATAATGGTAATGACTGACGGAAAAAAACAAAGATATCAATTATTTTGTCGTCAAAAAATGTTTTTCTTTGACGGAAATAGATAAAAAAATATTATAATATTTTAAACCCACCCCATAAAGGTGGGTTTTTTGTTAATTGACATTCCCTTTAAAATTCGTATCTTTTAGGTATGAAAGAAGAATCCCTATTGGTTGATTTATTGTTAACGATGTTTGGTGAACCAAAAAACGTTAATGAATCCAGCGGTCAAATGTCTGTTGACTGTCCGGTTTGTTCTTATGATATTAAAGCGTTAGATAAAACAGATGGAAAGGGTAACCTTGAAATCAACTTCCATCAACACGTATATAAATGTTGGGCATGTGCTGAAACGCATGGCACATACGGACATTTAGGAAAACTAATAGATAAATATGGAAGCAAAAAAGATAAAAAAGTTTATAAACTAATCAGACCTGATGAGTTTGAAAAGAAAGAAAAAGTTTATAAACCGATGGAACTACCAAAGGAGTATAAAAAGTTTGAAGAAATCCACCAATTACACATCCCAAGAAAAGAGGCGTACAACTACCTAAAAAATAGAGGTATCACAGATGAAATCATTAATAAGTACAATATAGGATTATGTATTGAAGGTGAATATGCTGGAAGAATTATTGTACCATCATATAATAAAAAGGGTGAACTAAACTTTTTTGTGTCAAGGTCTTGGAACCCAAGAAGTAGATTAAAATATAAAAACCCTGAAGCGGCAAAAGACTTTTTAATTTTCAACGAGAGTTTAATTGATTGGAAAAAAGACATATATCTTGTTGAGGGGGTATTTGATAGTTTCTTTTTGGATAACTCAATATGTCTGCTTGGAAAATATATTAACGAGAACCTTTGGGAAAAATTATATACAAAAGCAAAAAAGAATATCATAGTATGTTTGGATGGAGATGCTTATGTTGATGCCAAAAAGTTATTCGACAAATTAAATGGGGGAGTTCTTTACAACAGAGTGAAATTGGTAAAACTACCAAAAGATAAAGATGTCTGTGATCTCAGAGGAGACATAGAAAAATATTATGAGGAAATTAAATAATGGATTTAAAAATTATTGCAAAAGAACTTCGTGAATTAATCACGGAAAAACAAAAAGAACTTGAATTAACCTTTGAGGAAGAGGCCCATAAATATACAATGAAAGATTTGGACGGAAACGTGAGGTCAGATTTTCCATCCGTATCCAAACTAATGAAACTATTTTACGATGAGTTCCCAACAGAAGAAATTGCGTATAAAAAGGCAAAAGGTGACCCGTATGAGGCTCAACAACTCATGGAGGAATGGGCAAGAGCCGGTACCACATCAACAAACATGGGAAGTAGAGTCCACTTTGAATTGGAAACTGAAACTCTATCTATGTTTGAAATAGAAAAAGAGGTAAGACAACCTGTTTATGAGTGTGACCTTGAAATGACTATGAAGGGGGATAGAATGATTAAAGCCGGTAAAAAGTTCTTAAAGTTAATGAAAGAAAGGGGTGCGGTATTATTAGATACTGAAATGGTTTTGGGCCATCCGGAATTGGGATACACCGGTCAACCCGATAAATTTTGGTTAATGTTTAATAAAGAAAGAACTGGTTTTGGTTTTGTGGTAACTGACTGGAAAACAAATAAGCCTAAAAACATGGAAACAAATAACTTTACAAAACCGATGAAAAAACCATTTGAAAAGTTACCAAACAACGCTCTTGGTCACTATAATACTCAATTACCGTTCTATGCCAAACTTTTATTAAAGATGTTGGAAGGGACAAAATACGGTGATATTAAATTCTTTGGGGGGGTCATTGTTCACTTAACGGATGAGATGGAATTTGTGGAATATAGAATACCAAAGGAAGTATTTGATGGAATAATTAAAATGGATATTAAAAAATATTTGACTAAATAAACTAAAACAATTATATTATGAACACAATAGAATATGTGTGGTACTATACCACCACCTTAGACAAACAAATAGGAGAAGTAAAAATAAACTACCAAATAAAATAATATGGATGATATCATCAAACCAAAAATTAATTTAAGACAACAAGAAACTATCACTTGTGGTGATTGTGGGTCTAAATTTTTTAAAGAAGTGGTACTTTTAAAGAAAGTGCCTAAATTATTAACAGGAAGTCACGAAGACACGATTGTACCATTCCCAACTTATATGTGTAATAGTTGTAATCATGTTAACGAAGACTTTGAATTATTTGATTAAAATGGAAATTGGAAAAATGACAATATCTGAAGCGTACCCTCACCTTAGAACTGTGGCTTTGGCTTACGGATTAAATTTAAATAGAGTTAGAGAATTTAGATTCGCTAGACTTATATTGGTAAACCTATATAATAGAGAATTAGTATGACACACAAAGAATTTTACGCTTGGTTGGAAGGTTACCTATATGGTAAACTTGAAAATAAACATATTGACATCACGCCAATAGTTGAAAAAATGGGTGAAGTAAAGGATGAACCAAAATTTGGAATTGCCGAACCTTACAGAATACCAACACCAATTAACCCTTTTCCAACTATAGACCCATATAAACCACCATACGAAGTGTATTGTGGAGACAAAACACAATTAAACGATTAAATCATGAAAAACTCACTAACCATTATTATTATTAGTACATTAATTATTACCGGAATATTTGCGGCAATTATTAATAATAGAGCAAATATTAAATTTAGTGGAGTAATAAAAGATAAAGAAAAAATAATTGACAGTCTTAAAAAACATCCACATGTAGATACTCTATGGTTATCATTACCTGAAGACTCCATCAAGGTTGAAATAGGAAAACAACTAAAAAAAATACAATCTCAAAGGGATAAAAATAAGGCGTTGAAAGAATATATAATTTTCTTAGAAAATGAAAACCAATTTTTAGGTAGTGTTCTTGCAGAGAAAGAATTAGAAGACGGTATTGAATAACAAATAAATATTTACCAAAAATAATAATGTAATTATGATTGAAGACATTAAAGTTATCCATCTTAAGAGTAACGCACAACAACTTGAAACGTGGATTGCCATGTTAAATGGTGAGATTGTGGGACACATATATATGGAAAGAGAAGAGAGTAATAAAATAAAATTCTTAGATGCTTGGGTACACGAAGAACATAGATTAAAAGGTGTCTTTAGAAAATTGTGGGACACTAGATGGGAATATGTTAGAACCCGTTATAGTGGGTATACTGTATATGCTTGGTGCAAACCCTCATCACTCCCCTTACTTTTAGAAAAAGAATTTAGTGTTGGGGAAACATGTACATATGTTGAAAAAGTAATAAATTAAACAAACAAATAATTAAAAATGAAAAAAAGAACACTTAACGAATTAAGACAAGAAAAAGAATATGGGTATAGGGCACCATTAACAAATACAGAAATTAATGAGATGTCAATAACTCAACAAATTAAAATCGCATTAGAAAACTCAAACTTAAATGTTGTTGTTACACCAATTATGTTTGACCCTAAAGAATTTACACCTGTGTTAGGTGTGTTAGTAAAAAACGAAGATTCAAGTTACACTAGAAAATATACAATAACGGTTAAACCGAACAATTAAATAATGAAATCAAGTATAATGTTAAACATCCTTTTGTTTTTTATTACATTCACATCTGTATCTCAGATAATAGGAACAACATATAAGCTTGATAGTATAGAAATTGCACAATATGATTTACCAACAGAGGTAACATGGTATAATGCTAAAAGAGAGTGTAAAGAATTAGGTAAAGGTTGGAGATTACCAACTAAAGACGAATTAGAAAAAATGTATGAAAATAAGGACCTTATCGGTAATTTTGTTAACACTAATTATTGGAGTTCTACAGAGTATAATTCTGATTACGTTTGGATGCAAGTGTTTATACACAGGTCAATTGCGATAACTTTAAAAGAAGGTCATATTAATGCTAGAGCAGTTAAAACAATAAAATAGAAATAAAAAATGATTAAAAATTTAGTTCACTTTTCTGATTTACACATCCGACTTTTCAAAGACCACGATTTATATCGTTCTATATTAGAAACGGCAATTGAGCAATGGAAAGAATTGTCTCCTGACCGTATTATATTTACGGGTGATTTAGTTCATTCTAAAAACCAAATGACACCTGAACTTATTGAGTTTGTAGCTTGGATTTTAACTGAATGTTCATCAATTGCTAAATCAATTATTATACCAGGTAATCACGACTTTTTGGTAAACAATACTGAAAGATTGGACGCTCTTACACCAATTATCAATTCTTTGAATAACCCAAACATTGTATATTATAGAGATAGAGGTGTGTATGAGGATGATAATGTTAGTTGGTGTGTGTATTCACAATATCAAGGAAATATACCACCAGAAATCACTGAAGCAAATGGTAGACGTATTGGATTATTTCATGGACCTATTTCAGGATTAAAAACAGATCTTGGTTTTGAGTTTGGTGAAGAAGCTTACGATATTGAAAAGTTTGATGGTTTGGAAACGGTATTATGTGGTGATATTCATAAACGTGCTGAATTTCAAATTAAGGACGGTAAAGGTTATATGATTGGATCCACAATCCAAAACAACATTGGTGAAAGTATTGGAAGACACGGATATGGGATTTATGATGTTGAAACTAAAGATTATTCTTATGTGGATGTACATAACCCAAAACCTTTTTTAAAATTCACTATAAATTCTTTTGAAGATATTGAAAATGGAACTGAATTACTCAAAAATCTTTAATAAAGAAACTCTCAACAGTGTCGAGAGTTTTTGTAAACTCAATAATATTGATGATATTAATAGTTTTATTAAAAACATTTTTCAAGAAGGGTTTAACATAAAGAAGTATGGTCTTTTAGGAAAAACACTTAATGAAGGTAAAAAAGACTTAAAAACGGGTGGGATTGAAGAAAAACAGGTGGAAATCGAGGTAATCCGAGAAATACGGGTGGAAGTACCTGTTGAGGTTATTAAGGAAGTTGAAAAAATTGTCACAAAAATAGAATACATTAGTGACAAAAATAGTGAGACTGAACTGTTGTTAAAAATACAACAGTTGGAAGAAGAAATTTCCACTAAAACTACCGAAATCGGTACAATTAGACAAGAATTTTCCACTAAAACCCAAGAAATGGAAAATATTTTCCAAAATGAAATGTCTAAAAAGGGTTTAGAGTTAGACGAACTTAGACGTAATTTAGACATAAATTTAGACGATAATAAGGTTAATATGCTTCAAAAAACCGTTCAAAACTTAAACAGCGAGGTTATAGATTTGAAAAAGAAAAATGAAGAATTAAATAAACAAATGTTAGAAAAACCAAAACAACTTGGCGATATTCCCGCCAAGTTCCATAGTGGTTCTAACCTAAACAATGATTTATACAAATGATTATGAATTTATTAATTTGGGCAGTCGTAGCCTATGGAATGACGACAATTTTAGTTTATGGGTCAATCTTTAATGGATTGAGAAATTGGATACACAAAAACGCACTCGGGAGTGGGTTATTAACTCCTGTGTTTTCTTTTGTGTCTGATTTAATAAAATGTATGTTATGTACATCAACATGGGTTGGGTTCTTTTTATCTTTGGCGTATTTTTCACCAAACGTAGAAATTATTGGACTTAACAAATTTTTAGCGGTATTCTTTGATGGTATGTTGGGGGCAGGATTTGTGTGGGCAATCAACGCAATTATCGAATGGTTTGAAGAAAATAGACCGAGTAATAAATAATAACTAATAAATATAAAATGGGAAAAGCAGCAAAGGCTCACAGAGCAAAAGTTTTAAAAAGAAACCAAGAACGTAAACACGTTGAAAAAAAAATGAAAAAAGAATGGGAGTCTGCGTTTGAAGAACAAATAACTAAAATGAAAGAACAATTCGCGTCTATGTCTGGTATGTCTGAAATGTCAGGAATGAGTGAAATGTTAGGTATGAGCGAAATGTTAGGTGAATTAACAACAGAAACGGAATTAAATGAAGTATCAGAAGATACCACAGAACCAAACGAATCTGTTCAAGGAGAGTAAACCATTTAATTACAAAATTATGATTAAAGGATTGGATTTTTCTAAATTTGAAACCCCTACTATTCAAGTTGTTTGGGATGATTTGCCGGAAAACTTTACACAAGATAAAATCAAAAGTGTTAAACATTACTTCCAAAAGAAGTATAATACCACTAATGTGAACGTCTTAACAAAAGTTAAGAATGTTGAAAAAGACACAATGCAAAGTATTGATGTTTCTGTTAACATTTCAGATGCAAACTACCAATTAGACCTTCTTAAAAAGTTTTTAGAGTCAAAAGGGTATGAGAACTATCACGAAAATATTTTATTAATCAATCGCATGGTTGAAAATAAAATGCTCGAAAAACAAGAAGAATCCACACAATTTAAAAAGTGGTATATTCGAAATATAGAATTTTCCAATTTCTTATCATATGGTGAAAACCAAAGATTAGATTTTGATAGTCTAAATGGTATTGTTGTTATTGAGTCAAACCCACCAAACTTTGGGGGTAAAACGGTATTGTCTGTCGATTTGTTGATGTTCTTATTTTTTAATGAAACAACAAAGACAACAAAGGCTGAAGAGATATTCAACAGATTTACCAACAAGGATAAAGTTACGGTTAAGGGTGAGGTTACAATTGATGGTGAAGATTATATTATTATTAGAACTATTGAACGTAAGTTATCTAAAAAGGGTGATTGGAATGTTAAAACTGAATTAGACTTCTTTAAGAAGTTATCTGACGGTAGTTTACAGAATTTTCAAGGAGAACAACGAAGAGAGACCGAAGCGTTCATTAAAACGTCTATTGGTACCAAAGAAGACTTCCTGATGACCATTCTTACAACGGCAACAAACCTTGAAGAATTATTGGAGGCAAAACCAACGGCTAGAGGTCAGGTACTTTCAAGATTTATGGGATTGGAGTTTTTAAAAACAAAAGAAGAAACCGCAAAAGAAGTGTATTCTGAGTTTTCAAAGTCAAAGATGTCTAATGTATATTCATCTGAACAACTAAAAACCGATAACGAGGATTTAAACGTTAAAATTGGTGAGTTAACCACACAGAATAATGATATTAAAAAAGACCTTGTTGATATTGATGAAAAGATATCAAAAGGAAAAGAATATCGTGATGACATAATAAAGAAAAAACACTCTGACATTGACCAAGAAATTGCTATACTTAATCCGGAAAATACTGAAGAAGAAATTAAAGGTATTAACTATAATAAGTCTGGGTTTGTAACAAAAATGAATGAACTAAAAGTCGTTGAACCTTCGGAGTTTTACAAAGAAGAGGAACATGATAAAATTAAAGAAGAGTATAATGTTGTTTATAAAGATGTTGTAAGAATCGATACTGAAATTACATCAATCAATAAATTAAAATCTTCCGTTGAGGGTGGAATTAAATGTGAACACTGTGGAATTGAGTTAATGAATGCTTCAATTACAAATGCAAAGATTGCCGAACTTGATGGTTATATTATGCATAAAGACCAAAAAGAAGGGTTAATGCAGGTTTTAACCGGCAAAGAACAAGCATTTGTACAACTTAAAAAAGAGTTTGATGAGTATGAAAAAAACAAACTCATTAAAGAAAAATACGAACTATCGATTGAATCTTGTGATTTAAAGATGGGGATGTTAAAAGATAAGTTAAAACGATACGAAGAAATACAAGATAAGATTAAACAGAACCAACAAATTGACACAATGTTAATTAAGGCCGATTTAAGATTAGACGAATTGGATGGTATGAAAAGAACTAAAAACAACGCTATAAGTACTAATGAATATGAAATCAAATCTAAAGAAGATAAGATTTCAAATAATAAAAAATTGATTGTTAAAATCAAAGAAGAGGAAGAAAAAGAAAAGATTTATAAAATCTATTTGGAGGCTTACGGAAAGAATGGGGTATCAAAAATTATCATGAAAACAATGATGCCATTAATCAACTCAGAACTTCAAAGATTGATGGAAGACTCTTGTTATTTTAAATTGGAAATCAGAATCAACGACAAGAATGAGGTTGAATTTATGATGGTTGATAATAGTTCGGGAGTTGAAAAGTTAATGGTTTCAGGTTCAGGGTACGAGAAGACAATCGCGTCTTTGGCGTTAAGATCGGTACTAAGTAAGATATGTAGTTTACCAAAACCAAATGTAATTGTGTTCGATGAGGTATTTGGAAAAATTAGTAATGACAACTTGGATATGGTTTATGAGTTCTTTGTTAAGATTAAAGAATACTTTGAAAAAATCTTTGTTATAACTCACTCGCCCTTAGTTTCGCAATGGGCGGATTCTACGGTTAAAATTACCAAAGAAAATAATATTTCAAAAGTTTTAAGTAAAATAGTAACCAATTGATGTTTTACACTTATATTTGTTAATATGAGAACTAAACAAGAATGGGAAAAAAGATATCAATGTGTTAAAAGACTAATGTCCGTTATGGATACATTGTCTGAAGATTTTGAAAACGATACTGAAATATTGGAGACGTGTGCTACGATGCTAAGAAATCCCATTATATTTGACAATAATGTTAAGGAAGTTAAAATACAACTTCCTTACCATATTGAAAATATGAAGAATGAAACTGAGGACCACTTAATCGGTATTTCAAACATTGTTTTGTACATATACAAGAAAAGACTACACAAAAAATGGAATTCCGTTGAGGATTTTAAAAAAACGTTAAAGGCGTTAAATGTTTTACTACCAATTGAAAAAGTTTTGAATAATAGCAAAGTATTCAAACACGAATGGAAGTTTACTTATGACACTATTGAATCGTGTCTTTATTGGGATAAAAAATTAGAGTCCGTTGGTATAACAGAATTAATTTGTAACGAAACTAATGTTAAAGTTTCTGTAACAAAAATTAAAGAAATGTGGTATGAAGAAAACAAAGAATATTTATAAATTGATTAGTTAGTGGTTATCACCTATAATTAGATATGGAAAAAAATCAAATTTATTTAGAGGATAACTTAGATACTTTGTCTAAGATGTCTGATGATTACTATGATATGGTGATAACATCACCACCATATGATGATATTAGAAAATATAATGGATTTTCATTTGATATAGATACGTTAGCTCCCGAACTATACCGAACCACTAAGAAAGGTGGTGTTGTTGTTTGGGTGGTTAATGACCAAGTAATTAAAGGTTCTGAATCGGGAACAAGTTTTAGACAAGCGTTAAAATTTATGGATGCGGGATTCCTATTACATGATACTATGATTTATGAAAAGAATTCAAGTTCATACCCATCAAGTGTTAAGAGTAACCGATATACTCAAATATTTGAGTATATGTTTGTATTCTCAAAGGGTAAGCCTAAAACCTCAAATCTTATTTGTGATAAACCAAATAAATGGGCGGGGCACACAAATTGGGGTAAAAACACCAAACGTATTGGTGAAAACGAACAATTAGTTGAGGTTGGTAATATTAAACCTGTTCCTGATTTTAGTCCAAGAAATAACATTTGGAGGTACGTTAATGGTGGTGGGTTTGCATCTAAAGATAAGATAGCTCACAAACATCCAGCAATATTTCCTGAGGAGTTAGTTAAAGACCACCTATTGACTTGGACCAAAGAAGGTGACTTAGTATACGATCCATTTATTGGATCTGGTACTGTTGCCAAAATGTGTATATTATTAGGTAGGGACTATATTGGTAGTGAAATTTCACAAGAATATGTTGATATATGTAACGAAAGAATAAAAATCACGTTAGATTCTTTGGGTAGTTAATATTTTTTTATTATATTTGTCGTATATGAGTAAGAAACCTAACATTTCTGGGGGTGGGTCAAACACAAATCTAAACGGACTTTCGTTTGAAGATAGAACCTGTCTTATCGAGGCATTTAAAGACCATGAACAAATTGATGTTAACGAAAAAAACCAAATTATTTTTAATGGTGAGAATATTGGTTTCTACACTGAAAAACACAATTTTTATAAAGATTTTTTAAAACCATTCGGTATTAACTATAAGAACATTCTATCAAAAAAACTTTTACCAGATAGTGTTTTTGTTAACACTAAAAACAAAACGGTTTACGTTATTGAAAAAAAGTTTCAAAAATCTGAAGGGTCGGTAGATGAAAAATTACAAACAGGCCCATATAAAAAAAGAATGTTTGTTAAGTTATGTGCTGGTACCGAATATAATGTCGAGTACTATTACTTATTAAATGAATGGTATTCTAAAAATAGTTACCGAGACGTAAAGGATTATTTAAGAGAATCAGAATGTAGATATTACACCAATACAATTCCACTATACGCTTTGGGTGTGTAAAAAAAAAATCAAAAAATAGTGTAATCACTAAAAAAATAGTATATTTGTAAAACACTTTTAAGAAATATTTATGGGAAGAAAGAAAAAAGAAAAAATGGAGCCATTGGATAAAAGATATATGTTGTTTTTGTTTGGGGATTTTTCATTAAGTGAAACATTTGCGGATGAGATTTCGTACCACCTAATAAGCGTCGTCAGTTCAAAGTTTTTGAAGTTTAACTACGGAGAATTTGGTATGGTTTGTCACTTTAGAAGTGGAGAAACATTTGACAATTTAAAAGAGTATGTT
>Ga0114967_10004484_pt1 | contig 11213 bp, 8 predicted proteins | sample M_130628_MF_Meta_FD_92639 | JGI IMG/M metagenome (GOLD analysis project Ga0114967, IMG submission 92639) | Freshwater microbial communities from Lake Montjoie, Canada to study carbon cycling - M_130628_MF_MetaG | ecosystem: Environmental > Aquatic > Freshwater > Lake | place: Lake Montjoie... | reverse complement strand
GCAATAGCAACTGGATCTATTTTACTTTTTGAAATCGCTACATACACTCACCTTCAAACTATAACTGGTTATGCCGATTATAATTTCAGGTTTTTAGGAGTTGATCCCACTGGAAATGATGGCCTAACATGGACGTTTGAAATCGAAGGAGGCATAAAAAGATTTGCAAGTTTCTTTGCCAACCCACTTGAACATGCAGCCGCAACGTTATTAACCATATCTGTTCTAATAGCGCTACTTTCAAAAAAAGATAGCGAAAACAGAAAACTTATATTACTTTCTGTATTAGCTGCATTAATATCAGTAGTATTTGCTCTTTCTCGAGCATCACTAGCCGGATTTCTATTGGTCTTATACGTTTATGCAATTGTAACAAAAAGGAAAAAAATATTATTGGCTTTTCACATTGTAATGGCGTTAATTTTAATTACCATTTTATACTTTTTAACCGATCATACCCTTTCTGAATTTATCATCAATACATTTAACTTTTCAAATTCATCAAGCCTTTCACATCTAGTGGAATGGGTTGATGGCATAGAATCTATTACTGCACATTCATTAGGCATTGGACTAGGTGAATCGGGAAGGATTGCAGGAGAATTAGGTTTAAATACAGGAGGAGAAAATCAATTGATCATACTTGGTGTGCAGACAGGTATAATATCAATAATACTATACCTAGCCATGTTAATAATAAGCATAAGCTGGTCTGTTAAACTTTTTACGAAAACAACAGGGAAATCAAAACAACTCGGCATTTTGCTATTTGTATTTAAAGTGGGAATGATCATCCCGATGCTAACAGCATCAATCGAATCGTATCTTTACATCAGCTATATGGGGTGGTTTCTAACCGGCTTACTTTCTAGTATATATCAGCAATTGATAATTAAAAAAGACTATGACGTTTCTTGACAATACAATTGAACTAATACGCAAGCAACGCTTCAATCCAAATTGGTTTTGGGGAATCATCCTAAATGATTTTTACTTACCGAGAAGAAGCTTATATACGTTCATCAAAGGGGAATCGAATAATATCCAGGGAAGAATTTTGGATATTGGCTGTGGTGAAAAACCTTATGCACATTTATTTTCCTGTACTGAGTATATCGGTATCGACATTGAAACTACAGCGGAATATCATGAAAATCATAAGACAGATCTCTTTTACAATGGAGTAGAACTCCCTTTTGAGAATAATAATTTTGATGCAATTGTTTGCTTTGAAGTACTTGAGCATGTTTTTGAACCTGAAATAATGGTTCGTGAAATGTTACGTGTATTAAAGCCAGGTGGTTCAATTCTACTCACAACACCATTCATATGGAATGAACATGAAATACCATATGATTATGGCAGATATTCATATTTCGGATTAAAAGACCTATTCACGAAAAATGGATTCATCATTAGCAAACAAAAACGAATACTCTCCGGTTTTGCACTAATAATAACACTAATATCCCTCTACATAAGAGATGGACAAGAAAAGCTAAAGGAATTATTCCCTAAAAGCAAACTAGGGAAAGTTGGAAGATGGTTGGTCTATTTGACCTTTAGGCCAATTTTCATGACCTTTAATATTGCTGCAGTAGTTGCGCAGCTTCTTCCTAAGAGTGATCGATTTTATTTTAACAACGGACTATTGGCGAGGAAAACGGTCGATTCGCTATAAAATATGAATTACTTAAACCTGCGATAATTGCGCTAAAAACAGCACGTAATTTTTTTGGTCTCCTCAAAAATAAGAATCTCAAAATCAGAAGCGTATAGTATGCTATTTGAGATAAGACTACTGTTGGGACTACATGCCAACTAGAAAATTCCCTTAGTAGAAAAAGACGATTTCGAGAATGTAAGTATACCACAAATGGATGCGTTCTACCCTCTTGAGTTTCTTCACTTGAGTTGACACTATACCCGGCTATATGATATATAACAGATGAGGGTACATAAGAAATCCTAAAGCCCTTTTCTATCACTCGAAAGGAAAATTCAACATCCTCGTAGTACGTCTCATATGTTTCATTAAGTAATTCTATACCGTGTTCAGTAAACAGATTATTCCTAATCAACATACAACAACCCGTGGCCCAAGGCATATCAATAGTAGAATCATATTTGTCAGTATTCTTTTTACCGTAACCTCTTGTAGTTGTAATCCCAAACCATTCATTAAATTTATTTCCGGCATTCCAAATGATTTTTTTGTCATGTTGAAATAAAATTTTTGGCTGTGCAACTCCAACGGTTGGATTCTCCTCCATAAAAGAATAAAGAAAATTCAAAAAATCAGGTTGAACTGTAGTGTCATTATTCAACAATAATGAATAATCAAATCTAGATTCAATTGCGTAGTTAATTCCGATGTTACATCCTGCTGCAAAACCACGATTTTCGTCAGACCTAAAAACAACAACACCACTATACTTATTTTTAATGGTACTCGATATCGGAATAGCAGAACCATTATCCACAACTATTATTTCAATAGTATAATCGCCAGATGGGTTTATTGCCTTCAAAGATTCTAAACAAGGCATTGTAACTTCAATGCCGTTCCAATCAACTAATATGACGGCGATTCTTTTCATAATAGACTAGACAAATCGACTCTATGAGTAATAAGTAGATGAAAGAAAAATTAGATGGCAATAACATCAAGCAGATCATAGTGAGTGCTATAGAAACTAAAAAAATACTAATGCTTAGCCGAAGCTGAATTGAAAAAGTCTTATCCATTAATATCTCCATGACATTAAGGGCGTTTAGTCCAATGATTAATGGAACAATAGAAATCCCTCTAATAAATGAAATTACAAGTACTTGATCTTTAGAATTCGAAAGCCAAATGGCAATTATTGGAGCAAAAATAAATATGAGAAGCCCTAACCCAAGTAATAAAAAGAATAATATTTTATTCACCTGTTTTCGAAAGGTCAACCACTCCTGATAACTTCCATGGTGAATTTCAATGGCCATAGGATAAATAGAATTTGAAAAAGCAATAATCAGCATCCGTGCGCCCCAAATAATTTTATCCGCAATGGCATAGGCACCAAGCACTACAGGGTTACCCATAAAACCTAGTCCATATAGATAGATTGACTGTTGAAGATGTACGGCAAGATTAGAAACCGTCAATGGGAAGTTTTTTCTAAGTGCAAAGGCAGTACCCCGAAAGGAAAAAACACCTTTCGTTATTCGCTTTGTCTTAAAAAGGTATACCCACAAGAGTCCAAATCCTAATAACTGGGAGATACCAACGAGTGAATTGACAAAAGGAGCATATGATGGGTCAAGAATAAAATGGAAAATCAAAAAAAATGAAATAACCCTAGAAAATAGATTTGCTATGTTATAATATTTTAATTGCTCTAACCCTAGAAAATAAATATAGGGATTAATGACTTCAGAAAAAACCAACGAAGAAATACCAAATAAAAAAACAGAAAAAGAGAAATGAAGTAAATAAGAACCTATTGCTACAACTAAATACAAAACAAAAAACATGAAACGAATTCCAAAAAGTGGCGCTAAGCTCTTTTCGGTTGCAACGACATCCCCAATAGAAAGCTTAACATCAATTGGTCCGGTTTGATTACTTGCATAATTAAGTAGAATAGAAATAAATCCAGAGAGGGATAATGCGATTAATACATACCCATTAGCCTCTAACCCAACACGTTTCAAAACCAATGGAATTAAAATCAGTTGCAGTAAAACATTGGTTGCCTGAACTGAACCTAGATGGAATAAGTTACTAATGCTTCGTTTAACTAGGTGGGCCAATACTGATTTACTATTTTAAATTATTTGACTCCATTTGGGTTGAAACCATCTCTTCAAGAATATCCTCTATACTATAGCGATATGTCCAATTTGGAAAATCGGCTTTGAATTTACTTACATCGGACACATACCAAATATGATCACCTTTTCTATGATTCAATTCATCAATGGTATAATCCATGCGTTTACCTAGCCTATTTTCCAACCACGTTATTGCTTCTATCATGGAAATATTGGAATGCCTCGAACCGCCCATATTATACACCGATCCTTTTGCTGGAGGAGATTGAGACACTTCCCAAAAAGCAGAAATTAAATCTGCAATATGAATATTATCTCTCACTTGCTTGCCTTTGTAACCAAATACAGTATAATGTTTGTTAGATGTAGCACATTTTACCAGATAAGCTAAAAAACCATGAAGTTCTGCACCACTATGCGAAGGACCAGTAAGGCAACCACCTCTGAATACAACCGTATTTAATCCAAAATACCTTCCGTATTCTTGAACCATTAAATCTGCAGCTGTTTTACTTACTCCAAAAATGCTATGTGTACAATTTTCAATTGACATTGATTCATCAATTCCATGAAGATAAAATGGGTGTGAATCGGCAATTTCCCAACGGGTTGGCAATTCAACTAAAGGCAACACATTTGGATTATCGCCATATACCTTATTCGTTGATGTAAAAATAAATACTGCCTGAGGCACATGCTTTCTCGTGCACTCTAATAATTTCAACGTAGCAGATGCATTGACTTCAAAATCAGTAAGCGGTTCTCTTGCAGCCCAGTCATGTGATGGTTGTGCAGCACAATGAATTATTATTTCAATAGCAGAAGCGTTTTGCTTAAAAATAGGCTCTATTAAGTCTAGATTAGAGATATCAACATCATGATGCTCATAATCCTTTAACATTTTCCTCAATTGCTCAACTTGCCATTTTGTACTAGCAGATTCCCCAAAAAAGTATGCACGTTTATCATTATCAATGCCGATAACTCTATACCCTTTTTGATGATAAAAACGACAAGCCTCTCCCCCAACTAAACCACCAGAACCAGTTACAATTACAGTCTTTTTAGTTAAATTCTTCATTTTAATTATTGCTTTTACTTTTTTTAACTCTCTCAACAAAATTACTCCAGTCATAAACAAAGCCCAGTCTTCTTTGCACCTTCACAAAATCCCATCCGTCAGAAAAGTAATTTTCTGGCGTAACAGGTTCTGGAATCAATGATTTCCAATTATAGTTTATAGACCTAATGAATGAAACCTGTCCAAAAAAGAACCACTGCTTAAACTTAAAATTCCATACGAGTGAAGAAGATAAATCAACCCACTGTCTATTGAAATCTTTTGATCCTGAATTAACATTATAATTGTAATAGAAGTCAGCGTTATGAACTAATCTTTCAACTTCAATACCAATTTTTGTTGTTCCTTTTATCCATGAAAACTCTAATCGCTGTGAATTACTTCCTGGTCCAATAGGTGATCCTAACACTTGACCATCATTTGTGAAGCCATGCCTTACTGAATTATCGGTATACCAACTTTTGGCCTGTTGAATCAATGAGAGATTGGGCACTTGCAATTGGGTAACTTCTATACCCAACTGAAGGAAAGAAGGGTTCTTTTGAGTTCGGCTACTAATCCTAAATAATTTTCGTGCACCTGCAACATACCCTCTAGGTATCGTATCTTCTAATAAATTCCATACTGTTGCCATCTTATCTGATCGGCCATATTGAAAATACATTTCTGCATTGTCTTCAGGCAATACGTAACGGGCAAACACAGAACCCATGGTAGCAGATAGCATCCCAGATTTTTTATATCGGATTGATGCCAAATCTGTTCCGATGAACAACCCTTTTAACCACTTAGGTTGCCAACTAATAACACCTCCGGTGAAAATTCGTTGATGAACCGAATCCTTTGGACGATATACAAATCTTCCGTTAAAGGTTCTATTTGTTTCATCAGGCAATGTACCTGAGTTATTCAACTTACCACCCCAAACCAATTGCCATTCAAAAGAGCCAACATAGGTGTCGAACGGCCTGCTGCTATTAAAGGTATAATGAAGAAACCCCGGTGCGTTATTGCTCATGACTAATGAATTAAATCGGCCGGGGCCCCACCATAAATTTTCTGTTGATATACCCAATGCCATATTTTTATATTCATACTGCAATCGAGATTGTCCAGCAAACAATTTCCGAGTAGGCTCTTGCTTAAAGCGTTCAGGCTGATCAATCTTGTTCAACCAATTGTAATAATAATTCCAAATGATATTATAGTGGTCACTAGGAAAAGTGGGGAAAGATCGATTAAACGCCCAAACATATTCAGGACGTAGTCTAAGCATAAAATTTTGATACCTTGTCTCTGCGCCAATAGCATAAAGTCCTTGCCAACCTCGAGTGGGATACATAGAGCCATCAGCATAGAGAAGAGGAACATTGGTGTTGAATTGTTCTAGGTGTTCTACTGGAAGCAGATTGATAAACAATTTCCGATTAGACCCTGTAAAATTTTTAAGTTCAATAGGCCTCACCATGAACGAGAAATTAGATAAATCCCCCTTCCCTGTATCAGACATTAATTGTTTTCGACGAAAAATTTCTTCAAGAGGACTGTTCGAAACAGGAATTGTAGCTTGTCCAAAGAGTTTACCTCCCAAAAAAACAAGTGATAAAAAACTAACGATTAAAAAAAATCTTTTCTCAAACATAATTTACACCTAAGCAACAAAAAACATTTCTGTTTGCTGAAAATTTAAAAAAAATAATACCGTTTAGAACAACTTGAGTTTTTACAAATAATAACGAGCAGAAAGCATTCCTATGAAATTAAACCGATTAAGATCTTGTTTCCATCCGTAATTCTTAGAATCTACCCCACTTAACCGCCAACTTAATAATAAACCATCAAATTTATACTGGCCAATGATCCCATATGAAAGTTCAGACCATCTTACAATATGTGTATTGGGAGCACGTTGAACTCGTTCAAGGAGAATTCCTATTTTCTTATACCCTTTATTCACAGCCATAGAAAATACTTGAGCATTAGAACCAAATCCAGCGCCTGCCCCAAGAATTTGATTAGCATTCGTATATCCTGTTCCTTGGTAATGCTCATACCAACTTCCAGCCCATCGCACTAAATAATCAGGGGTTTGTTCCATATGCGTCACTTCACCGGATAAATTCAACCACACCGATTTTCTTAGTTCGACACGCTTTTGCGCACCAACAATAAATGAAGCAGAATGAGATGGATTCATGATAAAATCCCTTTCATTGTAGGAATGATCATTCCAACCATAATCGAGATAAAACTCAGCATGAGATTTGGGCATGACGGCCCGAAGAAAAATATCTGCCAATTGATTCCAACTTTTTGAATCATCATTCTGCAATTTCGACTTAAACAATTTTCCGAAAACAGGTAAGTATTTCGAGGCAAACGTTTGCTCCGTTGAATTATTCAACACGGACTTGCTTAAACCAGAAAACTGTCGACTAAACCCTATAGATACCCCTTTCAAAAAAGTAGGCTGATACGTAAAGATCATAGCATTGATATATTTCCAGTCACCTTGATATCTGCTATTGCTTCCGTATTCTTTCCTATATGACCTTAGTCCTCTGATTTCAAGAGGCATATCAATATTTTTTTCATCTTCCAACCTCCCACCAATCACTTGCCATTCAAAAAGACCAATTGGAGTTTTTAAAGGCTTTCTTGAGTTAAAGGTCATGTGCAAAAAACCTGGAGCATTGTTGCTCATCATCAAGCTTGAGTACTTACCCGGCCCCCACCACAAATTTTCATTTGATATGCCAATTGAAATGGGTCCAGTATTAATTCGAACGCTACTCTGTCCAATTAAATACTTTTTATAAATACCCGTTGGTAATGAACCATAACTTTTTGTCAGTTCGTATGTATTATTTTCAGCATAGATATACGCAGGGTTCAACTGTATAGCAAGCGGCCCTATTTCACTATAGACTCCAGCGCTAACGATGCTTTGAAATCCTTTTGCGGGTATCATTGCAGCATCATTCCAGCCATATGGATGATGCGAGTTGTACTTTGAAAGGACTTCTACAGGAAGAACATTCAGTAGCCCTGCGTTCCATAAAAAATGAAATGTTTTGTTTCTCAATGGGGTCTCGCCTTTAGCCGCCATCAAATGATATAGTGAATCAAGTGTATTTTTTTTAGTGAATAGAATGGGGCGAATAGTAAGAGAAGAATTTGATAAATAATTACCCTCCAACTGAAGGTCTCTTATCGTCTCATCAAAAGAGATAGGATTAACAGGAATTGATTGCGCCTTAGTTAAACAAGGAATAAAAACTAATGCCCAAAAAAGAAATAAATATTTAGATAGGTGTGAAATCAAAAAAAATTACAATTTAAGAATAGCTATAACAACTCCAGCAAGTGAAGCAATGGCACTGGATATTCCAATCATCTCACCAAATGGTAATGCTCCTCTAAATATAGGTTTCTTGGGAACAATTATTTCTGCCCCTGGTTTCACCTTTGGTGTTTTTCTGAATATTAAAAAAGATCTTACTGTTTTTGCTTTACCGTTTGCATAAACTATATAGGCGCGTTTTTTCCATGCTTCCTTTGAAAAACCACCTGCGGAAAAAATATAGCCTCTAAACCTTTTTCCTGACTCGAATGGTATTTGAGTAGATTGTAATACTGCCCCATTAACTCTTACTTGGGCATCAAATTTTGGGACAATCAACACATCCCTCGCTTTCAAAATAACATCTTGTGTAGAACCTGGATTTTTTAAAATATAATCAAGATCAATAGGAATTCGATCAATTTCTTTGTCTACATCAGTCAAAACGGTTCCTGAAGAGTCAGCATAAAGGGACTGCATACGTCGTGTAGCATCACTTATTCTATTTCGGTCTTCCTCACTCTTAAATCGTTTTAAATATGCTCCTTCAATGCTAGCACTAGGAAGAACACCTCCAACACGTTTAAACAAATCGCTTACTCGTTCTTGTGCATCTCGCAATGCATAAGGCCCAGGAAATTGAACTTGTCCATCTACAAAAACAGTTTCAAGTGTATTGTATGCTGGCTTCTTTCTAATGGTTATAACATCATATGGTTTTAGCGCGATATCAAGTTCTCCAAATTTGAGGCTGTCTTTTATTTCGATTGTTTCAGTGATACTTGCCCTTGTGTCATTAACTAAGATGGAGTCACGCGGAATAAGGTGTGCAATTTCAATAATACTTGAGGCCGCGTCTGTCAAACCTCCTGCTTGAAGTATCAGCCCCTTCAATGTCATTCCTTCTATATAAAAGTAATCACCAGGAAAATGAACCTCTCCCTGCAAGGTTATATTGAGGCTATCCTTCAAATCAGTAAGCGAACTAATGAATAATTGATCTTCGCGTTTCAATACTAAATCGAAATTCGATTCTTTTTGCACTGCTTTCAACACATTAAACGAAATCATTTCTTTTGTGAAATTATCTTTTTGTCTAACCAACAATCCTCTGTCTAGGAAGGCATCCTCTGATAACCCATCTGATTTTGCTATCAAATCAGAAATTTTCATCCCAGCAGTAAATTCATAGAGATCAGGCCTGAAGACAGCTCCACTAATTTGTACGCGGTTCGCAAAACGGTCAAGTATTTTATTTACTAAAAAAATATCTCCTGTTTCGGGTTTAAATGAATTAAACTCTGCATCAATTAAATCTTTAACCATTCTCTCCTTCGGAGATTTTCTAATTACTTTTATCATTGCTGTATAGGCTGTATCATCAAAGCCCCCGGCAAAATCAAGTATGTCTCTAAACGTCTCATTGGGTAACACTTCAAAAAGACCAGGTCGTTTAATTTGTCCGCTCAATTCCACACGAGTTGTATAAGAAGGAATTCTAATTATATCGTCATCACGAAGTCGCACGTTATCGGATTGATCACCCTTTGCTAATAATCTGTATAAGTCAATTTTATGAACCACCTTACTATCACGAACAAGCTCAATCAGTCGGAAGCTACCAATAGTATTTGGACCAGAAGCAAGTGACAATACAGAGTATACGGTTGATAAAGAAGGAACATCAAAACTGCCTGAATTAGCAGCACCAATTACGGTTACTCGAATTGTCCTGATATCTCCTAATGTGATTGAAAGTGTTGACGTGCCATTCGAAAGCGTTGGGTAAGCTTTACTCATCGTCTGCTTGATTCGAGATTGTGCTGCCTCTATAGTTAATCCACCAACTTTTATAATTCCGACATTATCAATATGTATTTGCCCTTCAGGGCTCACTGTAACATCCTCATTGTATTGTTGCAACCCAAACAAAACAACCTTCAATTGATCACCTGCACCTACTTCATAATTTAGTGGTGTAGCGACTGAGAGATTTGGTTTTAAAAGACTATTCTTTTTATCAGGACCTGAATTATTGAAAAGTTCTGACCCAAATATATAAATATTGTTAGCAGCTCCTGGGCCTCTTATTCCAGCAATAGAATCAATCGATGACCTTTCTGCACTAGTTCCCGCCTGACCAAGGGAGTTGAGTTGTCGTGTTTTACTAGAGTTTGTAGCATCACCCTTGTTACCTGATTTATATTTACCTGATAAAATCTTGCCCTTAGAGGGTGAAAGATTAATCCTTTCTTTCAACTTTATGTATTCCGTTGTCGGCATTCCTCTTGCGATCAGTTGCTCCCTGACGTCTTCAATGGTTAAACCAGCATTTGATAACTGCTGAGTTATTTTAAGTATATCAGACTCTGATAAGAGACTGACTTTAACAGTAGAGATATCTTTTGATTTTAGAAGATCCTGGGCCTGAAGCTTTGAAAGTATAAAAAAAGACCCTAGAATCAAAAATAAAATAAGTGGAATGTTCCTTGATTTCATATAATCCAATCTATACTGAAGGTAAATAATATTTCATTATTAATGCTTTACACCCTTTCTTCCCAATACATTATGTAAGGTTAATAGAATAATCTTACAATCGAATAAAAATGATTTTTTCAGAAGGTATTCTTTATCAAGGGCCACTTTTTCCTCAATGGAAATTTCATCACGACCATTAACCTGTGCCCATCCAGTGATACCGGGTTTTAGTTTATCTACTCCAGCTGCTAAACGCAGAGTCATCAAGTCATCTTGGTTATATAGAGCAGGTCTTGGTCCAACAAAAACCATTTCGCCTCTAATAATATTAATTAAATTTGGGAGTTCATCTAAACTCAATTTACGAAGAACACGAGCAACCTTAAGTAAATGCTTCTCCGGGTTGGATAGTAAATGTGTAGCTAGATTAGGAGTGTTGTTCTTCATGCTGCGAAACTTGTAATGTTGAAGAAAGAATTATCTATGCCT
>Ga0114967_10004481_pt1 | contig 11217 bp, 7 predicted proteins | sample M_130628_MF_Meta_FD_92639 | JGI IMG/M metagenome (GOLD analysis project Ga0114967, IMG submission 92639) | Freshwater microbial communities from Lake Montjoie, Canada to study carbon cycling - M_130628_MF_MetaG | ecosystem: Environmental > Aquatic > Freshwater > Lake | place: Lake Montjoie... | reverse complement strand
CGTGGAAGAATTCGACGAACCCGAACTGGAAGGCACGCCGTTTTTCGTGCCGCGAGGATAACGGCCATGACCCGCGACCTATTGGATGATCTGGCCGCCATCGCGCCCGGCAGCACGCTGGATGCCTTACGCGCCCTGCGCCCCGATATCCGCACCGCCAGCGCCGCCTGCGAGGCGGCGATTTTTGCAGCGCCCTCAGGCCTGACCAAGGGCGAGCGCCATGCCGTGGCGCTGCATGTCGCGGCCCTGCATGAATGCGCCGAACTGGCCGAGCATCACCGCCATCACGCCGACACCTCGCCCCGCCTGCCTGCCATGCTGGCCCATGCCGACATGCTCTCGCTGCGGCCACATGCGGCCAGCCCCGCGGCGCTGGCGAAGCTGGCGCTGACACCGGCCGAGATCATCATGCTCAGCCAACTCATCGCCTATATCGCCTGGCAGGCCCGCGCGCTGCATGGGCTGAAGCTGCTGGGCGGCGAGGCCTTGGCCACGCTGCCCGCTCCCCCGGCCCCCATCGGCGGCACCGCCGATTTCGGCTTCACCGCCGATACGCTGGGCTGGCGCGCCTGGGTGCCGGTGCTGGACATCACCCAAGCCACGCCAGAGCAGGAAAAAGTACTGGACGAAAGCCACCCCAAGGCCCGCACCAGCGACTACTACCTGGCCCTGGTGCAGGAACCCGAAGTGCTGCACCAGCGCTCAAAACTGTTCAACACCATCATGTATGGCCCGCGCGGCGCGGCCCGGGCCGAGCGCGAATTGGCCGCCGCCGCCGAAAGCCGGCTGAATGGCTGCCCCTATTGCCTCTCGGTCCATGCCCAGCGCTATGTGCAACTCAAGGGTGACCCGAAACTCATGCGGCGCCTGGTGGATGAGGGCGTGGGGGTCGCTATGGATGCGCGCTCACGCGCCATCACCAGTCTCTCGGTCAGCCTCAGCCACACCCCCGCCACCACCGGCAGCACCGAGATCGAGGCGCTGCGGGCCATGGAGATGCAGGATGACGAAATCCTCGACATCATCCAATCGGTGGCGATGTTCGCCTGGGCAAACCGGCTCATGCAAACCCTGGGTGAGCCGCTGCGGGGCTGAGCCGCCCCCTCAGGTACCACAGAAGGTGGCCAGCACCCGCTCCTCCGCGCGCGGCGGCTGGGCGTGGCGCGGCGCATCGGGCTGCTCCTCAAAGGGCCGGGCGAGCACCTGCACCAACCGCTCAAAAGGGGCCAGATCACCCCGCGCAACGGCGGCGGTGAGCGCCTCCTCCACCATGTGGTTGCGCGGGATGAAGGCGGGGTTGAGCGCGCGCATGGCCGCGGCCGGCGTGCTGCCGGCCAGGGCTGCGCGCCAACCCTCGGCCCAGGCATCAAAGCCGGCGGGGTCGGCAAATTGGCCGCGCACCCGGTCATCCCCCTCGGCCGCATCGCAGAGGCCGCGAAAGGTCAGGGTAAAATCGGCACGCTGTTCGGCCATCACTGCCAGCAGCCCCTGGCTGAGCGCATCATCACGCGCCGGCAGGCCCAGCTTGGCCGAAAGCCCGCCGAGATAGGCGTCATGAAAGGCGGGGGCGAATTCGGCCAGTGCGGCCTGGGCCGCCGCCATTTGCGCCGCCTCATCACCAGGCAGGATGGCCAGCAGCGCCTCGGCCAGCCGGCAGAGATTCCAATGCGCCATCTTCGGCTGATTGGCATAGGCATAGCGGCCGCCATAATCGATCGAACTCAGCACCATCGCCGGGTCATAGCCATCCATGAAGGCGCAGGGGCCGTAGTCGATCGTCTCGCCCGAGATGGTCATATTGTCGGTGTTCATCACGCCATGGACGAAACCCACCAGCATCCAGCGCGCGATCAACCCGGCCTGGGCCGCCACCACAGCGCGCAATAGGCCCAGCACCCCCTCGGCCTGCTGGTGGTGCCGGGCGCGGGCATATTCAGCCAGGATCACCAGCGCCTCCTCATCGCCCCGGGCGGCGAAATACTGGAAGGTGCCGACGCGAATATGGCTGGCAGCGATGCGGGTGAGCACGGCGCCGGGCACCGGGGTCTCGCGATAAACCTCCTCACCGGTGGCCAGCACAGCCAGGCTGCGGGTGGTGGGAATGCCCAGCGCGGCCATCGCCTCGCTGATGATATATTCGCGCAACACCGGCCCCAGGCCCGCCCGGCCATCGCCGCGGCGCGACCAGGGCGTGGGGCCGGAACCCTTGAGCTGAATGTCCCGCCTGGCGCCATCGGGGCGGATTACCTCGCCCAGCAGGATGGCACGCCCATCGCCCAGTTGCGGCGAAAAGCCACCGAATTGATGGCCAGCATAGGCCTGGGCAATCGGCTCGGCGCCCTCGGGCACGAGATTGCCGGCCAATGCCGCCACGCCATCAGGGCTGGCCAACATCGCCGGATCAAGGCCCAATTCTAACGCAAGGGCGGTGTTGAACTTCAAAAGCTGCGGCGCGGCCACAGGGGTTGCCGGCAGGCGGGCGAAAAAACGCTCCGGCAGGCGGGCATAGGAATTGTCGAAGCTGAGGGTCATGGCACAGAAATCGGCCTTCATCGCCGCCCTTGCAACCCCAGCCCGGCTTGACCGCCCTGCCCGGCCCGGCCAAACCAACCCGCGCCAAAACGAGGAAGATCGCCACCATGTCCGACGCCAAACAGGCCCAGATGGAAATCCTGTCCGGCGCGCTGGCCCATCTCAAGCGCTATGATGACAAGATCGTGGTGGTGAAATATGGCGGCCACGCGATGGGCGAGGAGGAGACGGCGCTGCGCTTCGGCCGCGATATCGCCCTGCTCGAACAGGTGGGCATCAACCCCGTGGTGGTGCATGGTGGCGGGCCGCAGATCAACGCCATGCTCAAGCGGCTGAATGTGCAAAGCACCTTCGTGCAAGGCCTGCGCGTGACCGATGAGCAGATGGTCGAAGTGGTGGAAATGGTCCTCGCCGGCACCGTCAACAAGCAGGTGGCCAATGCCATCACCCGCGCGGGCGCCCTGGCCGTGGGCATCTCCGGCAAGGATGGCAATCTCATCCGCGCCCGCAAACTCACCCGCATGGTGAAGGACCCCGGCTCGAACATCGAACAGGTGCTGGATCTGGGCCTGGTGGGCGAGCCTGAGCATGTCGATACCCGCGTGCTGAAATTGCTGCTCAGCGCCGATATCGTGCCGGTGATCGCCCCCGTGGGCGTGGGGCCCGATGGCCAGACCTACAATATCAATGCCGATACGGTGGCCGGCGCCATCGCCGGCGCGCTCGGCGCCGAGCGCATGCTGATGCTGACCGATGTGCCGGGCGTGCTGAACGAGAAGAAGGAACTGATCGCCGAAATGACGGTGGGTGAGGTTCGCGCCGGCATCGCCAATGGCATGATCTCGGGCGGCATGATCCCCAAGGTGGAAACCTGCATCTATGCCATCGAGCGCGGGCTGAAGGGTGCCGTTATCCTCGATGGCCGCACGCCGCATGCGGTGCTGCGCGAATTGTTCACCGATGGCGGGGCGGGGACGCTTATCCGGGCCTGAGGGTGCACCGGGGAGGGCTCTGCCCGCCCCGGGCCTCACCCGCCAAGGGCCGAAAGGCCCTTGGATCCTATGAGAAAGCTGGGTCTGGGAGGGGCTGCGCCCCAGCAGCTTTACCCCCCACGCAACCTACGCGCATTCGCCCTGGCCTTCGTCACAAAAGGCGCCAATATCGCCACTTGGCTGCCGCCCGCCATCATGGCAGCAGCACTGCTCTGCATAGCGGCCAGCTTCTCAGTCCCCATCCGCTGATATTCCGCCACTGTGCAACTGCCATCCGCCATCATGCGGGTACGGTGGATGATGGTCTCCCAGGAAGCGATTGAGAGCCGGGCCATCATCAGGGGCATCGAGAAGGGGGAATATTTCATCCCCCTGACATGACGACACCGCCCCCCTGGCGCAAGCCTTATTCGGCGGCTTGCGATACCTCGGCCATCGGCCGGGGCAGGTATTTCGCATATTCCTTCGGCACCACATGCCAGAAGCTGTCGCGCTCCGCCGCCCAGTCATTCAGCAGGCGGGCAGCGAAACGGCTGCCCGTCTCGGCCACGTGCCGCTCGATCAACCCCTTCAGCACGCCTTCCCAATGCGCCGAAGCCAGACGTTGCCACAGCAAGGTTTCCGGGTTCAGCCGCTTCTCGAAAGTCAGGTCTGCATCATGGATAAAGGCCGCGCCGCCGGTAAAGCCCGCGCCGAAATTATCGCCTGTTGCCCCTAGAATCACCACCGTGCCGCCGGTCATGTACTCACAGGCATTGGCGCCAGTGCCTTCCACCACCGCCGTCGCCCCCGAATTGCGCACCGCAAAGCGCTCCCCCGCCTGCCCGGCGGCGAAGAGTTCACCCGCCGTGGCACCATAAAGGCAGGTATTGCCGATGATGGTGTTCTCATTCCACACCAGGGTGGAGGAAGGAGCCGGGCGCACCACAATCTGCCCGCCCGAAAGCCCCTTGCCGACATAATCATTGGCATCGCCAAAGACTTCCAGCTTCAGGCCACGCACCGCAAAGGCTCCCAGCGACTGCCCGGCCGTGCCGCGCAGCCGCACCGTCAAATGCCCGGGCTGCAGCCCGTTCATGCCGTATTGCCGGGTGATCATGGCACTCGTCTTTGTGCCGATGGCGCGGTGGGTGTTCCGGATATTGTAGGCCAGTTGCATCTTCTCGCCACGCTGGAAGAGCGGCGCTGCGTCGCGGATCATATCGGCATCCAGCGTCTCAGGCACCTCATTGCGGCCTTCAAGCGTGCAATAGCGGGCGTGCTGCCCGGCATCGGCCTGCACCAGCAGCGGGTTCAGGTCGAGATCATCCAGATCATCGGCGCCACGGCTGACCTGCTTGAGCAGATCGGTGCGGCCGATCACATCGGTCAGCTTGCGGAAGCCCAGCGAGGCCAGGATTTCACGCACCTCCTCCGCCACGAAGGAGAAGAGGCTGATCACCTTCTCCGGCGTGCCTTCGAACTTCTTCCGCAGCGCCTCATCCTGGGTGCAGACACCCACGGGGCAGGTGTTGGAATGGCATTGCCGCACCATGATGCAGCCCATGGCAACGAGCGAGGCCGTGCCAATGCCAAACTCCTCAGCACCCAGCATCGCGGCCACCACCACGTCCCGGCCCGTCTTCAAGCCGCCATCGGTGCGCAGCCGCACCCGGTGGCGCAGCCGGTTGAGTTGCAAGACCTGATGCGTCTCCGACAGCCCCATCTCCCAGGGCAGGCCGGCATATTTGATCGAGGTAATGGGCGAGGCACCGGTGCCACCGGAATGGCCGGAGACCAGAATGGCATCCGCCTTCGCCTTGGCCACACCCGCCGCGATGGTGCCAATGCCGGAGCGCGACACCAGCTTCACACACACCATCGCGTCAGGGTTGATCTGCTTCAGGTCATAGATGAGCTGCGCCAGATCCTCAATCGAATAGATATCATGATGCGGCGGCGGGCTGATCAGCGTGACACCCGGGGTGGAGTGGCGCAGCTTGGCGATCAGCCCCGTCACCTTGAAGCCGGGCAATTGTCCGCCCTCGCCAGGCTTCGCACCCTGCGCGACCTTGATCTCGATCTCACGGCAATTGTTCAGGTATTCCGCGGTAACACCAAACCGGCCCGAAGCGATCTGCTTGATGGCGGAATTGGCATTGTCGCCATTGGCCCGAGGCTTTGCCCGCGCCGGGTCCTCACCGCCCTCGCCACTGTCGCTGCGCGCGCCAATCCGGTTCATCGCGATGGAAAGCGTCTCATGCGCCTCGGGCGAGAGCGCGCCCAGCGAAATGCCGGGCGCCAGCAGCCGCTTGCGGATTTCGGTGATGCTCTCCACCTCCTCCAGCGCGATGGGCTTGAGGCCCTCGGCGCGGAAATCCAGCAGGTCGCGCAGCGCAACCGCCGGGCCGCGGCGCACACCCTCAGAATAGCGCTTGAACGTCTGGTAGCTGTCGGTGGCCACGGCCTCCTGCAGCGTGTGGATCAGCGGGCCATCAAAGGCATGCGCCTCACCACGGCGGCGCAGCTTTTGCAGGCCACCCACCGGCAGCGCCACCGCATCGGCATCCCAGGCGCGGCCATGCAATTCCACAATGCGCTTGGCGATGCCCGAGAGGCCAATGCCCGAAATGCGGGATGGCACGCCGGGGAAGAACTCATTCACCAGCGCGCGGGAGAGGCCAATCGCCTCGAAATTCATCCCACCGCGATAGGAGGAGATGACCGAGATGCCCATCTTGGACATCACCTTCAGCAAGCCCTTATCCACCGCCTTCTTATACTTCGCCACCGCCTCGGTCAGCGTCAGCGCGCCAAACAGGCCACGGCGATGCCGGTCGGCAATGCTCTCCTGCGCCATATAGGCGTTGACGGTGGTGGCACCCGCGCCGATCAGCACGGCAAAGCAATGCACATCGAGGCATTCCGCCACCCGGGCATTGAGGCTGGTGAAGGTGCGAAGCGAGGTCTTGACGAGGTGGGTATGCACCCCGCCCACGGCCAAAATCATCGGAATGGCCGCGCGCTCGGCCCCCTGGTTTTCATCGGTCAAAATCACGTGGACAGAGCCGGAGCGCACCCCTTCCTCCGCCTCGCGGCGAATGCGCTCAATGGCGCGGCGCAAACCCTGCTCGCCCTCGGCAACGGGGAAAGTGCAATCCACCTCGCAGGCGCTGGCACCCATATAGCCGCGCATGGCGTTGAACTGCGCCGTGCTCAGCACCGGGCTGTCCAGCATCAGCATGTCGCATTGCTCGGGGTTCTCGTCGAGAATATTGCCCAGATTGCCCAGGCGGGTGCGCAGCGTCATCACCCGCGTCTCGCGCAGGCTGTCGATGGGTGGGTTGGTGACCTGGCTGAACATCTGCCGGAAATAATGGTGCAGGCCACGATAATGCTGGCTCAGCACGGCAATTGGCGTGTCATCGCCCATGCTGCCCACCGCCTCGGCGCTATCCTCCACCATCGGGTGCAGAATGGTCTCCAACTCCTCCATCGTGGTGCCGATGGCGAGTTGCCGTCGCCGCAGCCCCTCACCGGAATACAGCGTGGGCTCCGCCTGATCGTGCCGGACAATCTCATCAATGCGCGTGGTGCGCTCAACCCATTTGCCAAAGGGCTTGCGCGAGGACAGCTCATCCTTCAGCGCGGCATCGAGATACATCTGCCCGCTATCCAGATTGACGCCGATGCATTGGCCGGGGCCGACGCGCCCCTTGGCGGTAATATCCTGCTCGGCCAGCTTCACCATGCCGGTTTCGCTGCCCACAATCAGCAGCCCATCGGTGGTGACGGAATAGCGCATCGGGCGCAGCCCATTGCGATCCATGCCGCCGATCACCCAGGTGCCATCGGTGGCGCAGAGCGCTGCGGGCCCGTCCCAGGGCTCCATCACCGCATTGCAATAGAGGAAGAGGTCGTGATGCGCCGGCGACATGGTGGCATTATTGCCGAGCGATTCCGGCATCAGCATCGCCTTGGCCATCGCCGCATCACGCCCGCCGCGCACCAGCAATTCGAACACGTTGTCGAGGCAGGCGGTGTCGGAATTGCCGGCCTGAATGACCGGCTTCACATCGGCCATATAAGCGTCGAGCGATGGGTGGGAGAGCCGGGTCTCATGGCTCTTCATCCAGTTCACATTGCCATGCAGCGTGTTGATCTCGCCGTTATGCGCGATCATCCGGAAGGGTTGCGCCAAACGCCAGGTCGGGAAGGTATTGGTCGAATAGCGCTGGTGATAAATCGCAAAGCGCGAGACGAAGCGCGCATCCGTCAGGTCCGGATAGAACTCCGACAGATCCTCGGCCAGGAACATCCCCTTGTAGATGAGCGAGCGGCAGGAGAGCGAGCAGAGATACAGCTCAGGAATCTGCGCCGCGATGGCCTGCTTCTCGATCCGCCGGCGGATGACGTAAAGATCGCGCTCATAGGTCGCGTCATCGCGCCCCTCGGGGTCCCAGATCAGAATCTGCTCGATCTCGGGCCGCGTCGCATTGGCCTTTTCGCCGATCACCGAGGCGTTGATCGGCACCTGGCGCCAGCCATAAATGGCGTAGCCGGCGGCGAGGATTTCCGTCTCGCAAATCTGCCGGCAACGCTCCTGCGCGCCAAAATCGGTCTTGGGCAGAAAGACCATGCCCACCGCGATGCGGCCGGGCTTGAGCTTGTCGCCGCCATTGCGCACCGCCTCGGCGAAGAAATCCTGCGGGATTTCAACATGAATGCCCGCGCCATCGCCCGTCTTGCCATCGGCATCAACGGCACCGCGGTGCCACACGGCCTTCAGCGCATCAATACCGGCCTGAACGACCTGGCGCGACGCCCGGCCATTGAGAGCGGCGACGAGGCCCACGCCGCAGGCATCATGCTCGGTCGTATCAATATGCGCATCGGCCAGGGTGGCGAGGTTGGCGGTGTAGTTGGCGGCGAATTCGGCGCCGGATTCATGGGTCATCGAGGTTACTCCGCCGCCACGGCCATAGCGGCCTTGTGTTGAATGTAGAGGTGCATCTGCTCGGCAGCGTCACGCCCGTCGCGAATACCCCAGACCACCAGCGAGGCGCCACGCACAATGTCGCCGCCGGCAAAGACGCCCTCCATCGCCGTCATCATCGTCTTGTGGTCCACCTTCAGCGTGCCCCAACGGGAGACGGCCAACGCCTCCTCACCAAAGGCGCGGGGCAGATCCTCCGGGTCAAAGCCCAGCGCCTTGATGGCGAGATCGGCCTTCTGGATGAAGCTGGAACCGGCAATGGGCTCCACCTGCTGCCGCCCCGTGGCGTCGGGCAGGCCCAGATGCATGCGCGTGGCGCGAACCCCGGCCACCTTGCCCGCCCCTTCAAAACTCTCGGGCGCGCTGAGCCAAACGAAGCGCACGCCCTCCTCCTCGGCATTGTTCACCTCGCGCATGGAGCCGGGCATATTCGCCCGGTCACGCCGATACAGGCAGGCCACCGAGGCAGCACCCTGGCGCACCGCGGTGCGCACGCAATCCATCGCGGTATCGCCACCGCCGATCACCACGACATGCTTGCCCCGGGCATTGAGGCTGCCATCCTCAAAGGCCGGCACCCTGTCGCCCAGATTGTCGCGGTTCGACGCGGTGAGGTAATCGAGAGCGGCCACAACGCCGGAAAGCTCCGAGCCGGGGATGGCGATATCGCGCGGCTTATACACGCCGGTTGCGATGAACACGGCGTCATGCTTCTCGCGCAGCTGCGCGAGGGTGATGTCGCGGCCGATTTCCATGTTGAGATGGAACTGGATGCCACCGGCCTCATATTGCTTCCAGCGGCGAAGGACGACCTCCTTCTCCAGCTTAAAATTAGGAATGCCATAGATCATCAGCCCGCCCACGCGGTCATACCGATCATAGACATGCACCTGATAGCCCCGCACCCGCAGGCGCTCGGCCGCGGCAAGCCCGGCCGGGCCGGCGCCGATGATGGCAACGCTCTGCGCCAACTCCACCCGCGGCGTGGGCGGCTTCACCCAGCCATTCTCGAAGGCGGTCTCGACGATATGCTTCTCCACCGAGCCGATCGTGACGCTATCGAACCCCTTCTCGATGACGCAATTGCCCTCGCACAGCCGGTCCTGCGGGCAGACCCGGCCGCAGATTTCCGGAAAAGTATTGGTGGCGGAGGCGACCTCATAGGCCTCCTCCATCCGGCCTTCAGCGGTGAGCTTCAGCCAGTCAGGGATATTGTTGTTGAGCGGGCAATGCACCTGGCAGAAGGGCACGCCGCATTGGCTGCAGCGGCTAGCCTGTTCGGCGGCGCGGGCGGGCTCGAAACGCGAATAGATCTCGTTGAAATCGGTCCGCCGGGCGGCGGCCTCGCGCTTATCCGGCGTTTGTTGCGCGAGACGAACGAATTGCAGCATTTTTTCGGCCATGGCGTGCGTTCCCAGGGGGGCGTTGTGCAGCGCCCTTAACAGGAAGTTTTCCGCACGAAAAGGGCCAAATCATCGAATAGGACATAATGGATGTCCTAATAGCGTCGCCAATCATCTCAAAAGAAATGAGCGCGGCGTCTCGAAGGAATTATAAGTCCGAAACGGACTTATGCCTTCCGCCCGCCCCCCACCTTAAACCGCGCCAGATAGCCCGGCACCACCGCCTCGATCGGCCGCGGCGTTATGCCCAGATCAGCCAGGGTCAGCGCCCCCGCCGTCACCACATTGTCCTTTTGCAAGAGCAGCAATTGATCCTGGGTGAAGGGCTTGCCGGGTAGCTTCTCGGCCAGCCGCGCCTGGAACTGCGCGAGCCCCATCGGCACCTCGAACAGCCAACGCTTGCGGCCGGTCACCACCAAAATATAGCGCAGAATATCCCGAAAACTCAGCGCCTGCGGGCCTCCGAGCTCGAAAATCTTGCCCGCCACGCCATCCTGCGTCGCGGCAGCCAGCACCGCCTCGGCCACATCGCCAACCCAGACCGGCTGGAAGCGCGTATCACCGCATAGCACCGGCATCACCGGCAAAAGCCGCGCCATACCCGCGAACATGTCGAAGAACTTGTCCTCGGCGCCAAAAATAATGCTCGGCCGCAGCACGGTCGCATCGGGGAAGGCCGGGAAAACCGCCGCCTCGCCCTCGCCCTTGCTCTTGGCGTAAAGGCTGGCACTGCCAGGGTCGGCGCCAATGGCGGAGATATGCACCATCCGCTCGACCCCCGCCGCGCGCGCCAGCCGGGCCACCCGCCCTGCCCCCTCGGCCTGGATGGCATGGAAGCCGCCGGGCCGCTTCTCGGCCAGAATGCCCACCAGATTGATCACCAGCGAGGCGCCCTCCACCGCACGGGCGGCACCGGCCTCATCGGTCACATCGGCGCGCAGCGCCACGATCTGACCAACCCGGCCGGAGGTCTGCACCACCCGCGCCCCTGCCGGGTCATGCGTGGCAATGCGAATCTGCCAATCCTGCCGCGCCAGGCGTTGCACCACATAGCGGCCGATAAAGCCGGCACCGCCGAAGACAGTTGCGATTTTTTGCACGCGAAAACCCCCGGAACATTCAGCCTCGCCTGCATATGGCCATCCGGCATCGCAGCCAAGTCCAAGACTGTGCCGCAGGGTGGGTTGACGCCATGCTGTCATACCCCTAATTGGCGCTTCTACCCACCGTGCCCAGGTGGCGGAATTGGTAGACGCACTGGCTTCAGGTGCCAGCGATCGCAAGGTTGTGAAGGTTCGAGTCCTTTCCTGGGCAT
>Ga0114967_10004480_pt1 | contig 11218 bp, 9 predicted proteins | sample M_130628_MF_Meta_FD_92639 | JGI IMG/M metagenome (GOLD analysis project Ga0114967, IMG submission 92639) | Freshwater microbial communities from Lake Montjoie, Canada to study carbon cycling - M_130628_MF_MetaG | ecosystem: Environmental > Aquatic > Freshwater > Lake | place: Lake Montjoie... | reverse complement strand
GCTTAGTGCTGCACCAATGGCAACACTGAGGCCTTGTCCGAGTGATCCTGAAGCAATTCTAACTCCTGGCAGATGTTCGTGCGTGGTTGGGTGGCCTTGTAGCCTAGTGCCCAATTTACGAAAGGAATCAAGTTCGCTCACTGGAAAGTAGCCCGAGCGTGCGAGGCATGAATAAAACACAGGTGATATATGACCATTTGAAAGTATAAAAACGTCTTCTTGTAGAGCATCCATATTGAATGCAGGGTTATGTTTCATAACCTTAAAATATAGGGCGGTTAAAAAATCTGTACAACCTAGAGATCCTCCAGGATGTCCGCTTTGTACACCATGTACCATTCTTACGATATCTCTCCTTATTTGCTGTGCTGTATTTGAAAGTGAAGTCATGCTTATTAACTTTAAGACAAATTTACTTGATTTATTGAATTCTTAGATCATAATTTAAATGAATCTGAGGTAAGCCGATAAGTATTCCTTTGAATTGATTTTATATCAATGGTTTTTCATCGGATATATTTCAATGTATTTGATTGCCATTTTTGATATTAGATAGTATATCTTCTAAATTGAAGCCAAGCATAATCGATATGCTCTTTTATACCTCTATGCCTTAGTATACTACGTATTATTACTTAATTTTTGTCCAAACAATAAAATTGATTTTGAAACGTTCTTTTTTAGATTAATTTTGTAGAATAAGTGTGAATAAAACTTAGTCAGCAGTCCAATTATCAAACCTGAACCTCGCCATTATGAGAATCGATCTAATCGTTTTGATTTCTCTTCTATCTTTCCTGTTGGCTTTCTTATCTATTCCAGTAATCATTAAAGTTTGTAGGGCCAAAAATTTATTTGATTTACCAAGTCCTCGAAAAATACACCTTGTGCCTATTCCTAGTATGGGGGGTGTTGGTATTTTTATTGCATTGATGTTTTCCTTAGCATCTTTATTGCCATTCTCATCTGCACCGTGGATTCAATATTTTATAGCGTCTTCCATCATCATTTTTTTTCTTGGAGTTAAAGACGATATCATGCTCTTATCTCCTATGAAAAAATTCATGGGACAAGCGGTTGCCGTATTCATTTTAATTTTTAAAGGAGGGTTTTTGATTAACTCATTTCATGGATTTTTGGGCATCGATGAGCTGCACCCTATACTCTGCATTGCTTTCACTTTTTTAACTATGTTGGTCATTATCAATGCGATTAATTTGATAGATGGGGTAGATGGATTGGCTGGAATGCTCGGTCTAATTTCTTCAGTTTCATTTGGTGTGCTTTTTATGTTGGAAAATGATTTAATTTTTGCGGCATTGTCTTTTTCATTAGCATCAGCTTTGGCGGGCTTTTTGATCTTCAATTTTGCGCCTGCAAAAATTTTTATGGGTGACACAGGTTCCTTGTTGGTGGGCCTAGTTAATGCTATTCTTGTAATACATTTTATTAATATAGAATCTTCAAGTACATCTCAGCTCCAATTGAATGCAGCACCGGCTTTGGGTTTTGCTATTTTGTTTGTTCCATTGATGGATACATTTAGAGTTTCATTGTTGCGTATTTATTATGGAAAGTCTCCCTTTGAATCCGATAAAAATCATATACATCATATTCTACTTAGAAGAGGGTATAGTCATATGAAAATTTCAATTGTTCTTTCTTTGTTCACCATAGCTGTTTTCCTTTTGACTTTAATTGCCCAACCACTTGGAATTAACATGATTTTTCTAATTATGTTTTTGACGCTAATTGTCATTATTTTCACCCTTAAGGATCCTAAACAGGTTACTTCCATTGCTAAATACAAGGGCGGGATTGCCGAATTGAAATTATTAACTTCATCTAAGGTAGTTACCTCCGAAGGGGAGATTGTAGAGGGTAAGACCATTTTTTGATATCGTTAAATTTTTTCTAACCCTTTTCTTTTGATTTATTAGCTTTGCTTAGGAAAGAACTCAATTATGTCAGAAGAATTAGCATTATCTATCAGTATAGCTTCAGAATCGATGACCAAAGCTATTTCACATCTTGAAGCAGAGCTTGTGAAGCTTAGGGCTGGTCGTGCCAATCCGCAGATGTTTGACGGACTTGTAGTAGATTATTATGGCTCACCAACTGCTATTGCTCAGGTAGCAAATATTTCTGTGGTGGATGCCAGGACATTAACGATACAGCCTTGGGAGAAGAATATGTTGCAGCCTATAGAACGATCGATTATTGCAGCCAATATTGGTGTTACTCCTCAAAATGATGGTAGCATTATCCGTATATTTCTTCCACCTTTAACAGAAGAGCGAAGAAGGGAAATTGTTAAGCGTGTTCAAGGAGAGGGGGAACAGTCAAAAGTAGCCATCAGAAATATTCGTAGAGATGCTATTGAAGGGATAAAAAAGATGCAAAAAAATGGATTAAGTGAGGATACGGCAACTGATGCAGAAGCTGAAGTCCAAGACGTAACAAACAAATTCATTGCGTTGGTAGATAAACACCTTGCGTCTAAGGAAAAGGAAATCATGAGTGTTTAGGCTAAGAAATTCTGCTAATTACTTGATAAACAGTTTACTTTTCCTTTTTTGTCTCTAATCGCTTGACTTCTTGATAAGTTAGCGCATTTGTCAATAATTATCTGCATCCTACACCTCAGTTTTTCCATTGATTCCATATATTTGTCGCCTTACAGCACACTAATAGATTACACGTGAATACGGTTTCTTATCAAATAAAATTACCTCAATTCGAAGGTCCTTTTGATCTTCTCCTTTTTTTTATAGAACGGGATGAGCTTGATATCTATAATATTCCAATTAAAAATATCATTGATGATTTCCTTCATTTTATTCGATTATCAGAAGATGATAACATCGAGTTGAGTAGTGAATTTATTTTATTCATTTCAACCCTTATGCGGATTAAAGCAAAGATGCTGCTTCCGAGAAAAGAGCTGGATGAGCAGGGTAATGAAATCGATCCTCGAAAAGAATTGATAGACAAAATTCTGGAGTACAAGAAGTTTAAGGAAGCTTCTAAGTTGTTGTCTGATCTTGAGCAAGAGCGTATGTTCATGGTTAAGCGCGGCAATTTAAATAACGATCTTCAGGTGGTAGGTGAAGAAGCTTCTGACGGAACAGAGATTCAGTCAGTGTCCTTATTCAAACTCATGAAAGTGTTTGAAAAGGTCATGCAACGTTTACACGACCGTCAAAATAAACCACAGCACGTTGTATATCGATACAACTACACTATGGAAGATAGTAGGGAGTATGTGTTGAAAATGTGTAGTGAAGAGAAAACGATGTCTTTCGAAAAATTATTTGATGTGTGCCAAGATAGGCTTCATGCTATCTTTTTCTTTCTAACTATACTAGAGCTTATTCAACAAAGCTATCTTGCCATCATCATCGGTGAAGGAAAGAATAATTTCATAATAGAGTTTAATGAAAATAGGCCTGAGGATTTGCCTATGGAAATCATTGCGTAACCCGCAAGCTCTCTTTCATCATTTCACGAATAGTTTCTGCAATGGCATCTGCATCGTAATGACACTCATGGTGTAATTGCTTCTGAGAACCGTGTTCAACAATTCTATCTGGGATTCCAAGCATTTTTACTTCGGCTTGATATCCATGCTCAGCCATGAATTCGAGTACTGCCGAGCCAATGCCACCAACAATAGTTCCATCCTCTACAGTAATGATTTTCTTATACGACTTAAGTACTTCGTGGAGCAATTCATGATCAAGTGGCTTTGCAAATCGGAGATCGTAATGTCCGGGATTTACACCCTCTGCTTTAAGGTTTCGTATAGCTGCGGCAGCAAAATTACCTGGATGGCCAAATGTTAAAATAGCAATATCGGTACCTTCTTTTAATTTTCTACCCTTTCCTATTTCAATCTCCTGCATTTCTGTCTTCCACTCTGGCATCATTCCTTCACCCCTTGGATAGCGGATAACGAATGGTTGTTTTATCGTATCTAGCTGAGCTGTATACATGAGGTTTCTTAACTCGGCTTCATTCATTGGTGAGCTGACAATCATATTTGGAATGCATCGCATGTAAGCGATATCGTAAACGCCATGATGTGTAGGGCCATCATCGCCAACAAGTCCGGCTCGATCAAGACAGAAAACGACAGGAAGGCTTTGTATGGCTACGTCATGGACAACTTGATCGTAGGCGCGTTGCATGAATGAAGAGTAAATATTGCAGAATACTTTGAGTCCTTGTGTAGCCATTCCAGCGCTAAGTGTAACAGCATGTTGCTCACAGATGCCAACATCAAGTGCTCTTTTTGGCATCACATCCATCATGTATTTGAGTGATGATCCAGAAGGCATTGCTGGGGTTATTCCAAAAATTTTATCATTTTTTTCAGCTAGTTCTATAATGGTTTTGCCAAATACATCTTGGTATTTGGGTGGTTGCGGAAGGTCAAATGTTTTTTTATAAATTTCTCCTGTTACTTTATCAAAGAGCCCTGGTGCATGCCATGTTGTTTGGTCTTGTTCAGCAAGAGCATATCCTTTTCCTTTTGTGGTGATGATATGCAATAATTTCGGTCCTGGAATATCCCGTAAGTCGTTGAGTGTATCAACTAGTTTGGTGATGTTGTGTCCGTCAATTGGCCCGAAATAGCGAATCTTCATCGATTCAAACAAGTTGCTGCGCTTATTAATAAATCCTTTTATGCTCTGTTCGAGCCTGCCAGCAACCTTTCGAGTGAAATTTCCTCCTCTAGGGAGTTTCCCCAAGCTTTTCCATATTTCACCTTTTAATTTGTTGTACGTATGAGAAGTTGAAATATCAGTAAGGTATTCTGTTAAGGCACCTACGTTGGGGTCTATGCTCATGCAATTATCGTTCAGAATAATCAACATGTCTGAATCGGTAACTCCGGCATGATTCATGGCTTCAAACACCATGCCAGCTGTCATGGCGCCATCGCCAATAACCGCAACAGATTTTCTGTCTAGCTCCCCTTTGTATTGAGCGGCAATAGACATGCCTAATGCAGCAGATATAGAAGTAGAAGAGTGACCTACACCAAAAGTGTCATATTCGCTTTCACTTCGTTTAGGGAAGCCGCTTAAACCACCGTATTTTCTATTGGTATGGAAGTTGTCCCTTCTTCCTGTAAGTATTTTATGGCCATAAGCTTGATGTCCAACGTCCCATACGAGTTGATCGTAAGGTGTGTTGTATACATAATGTAGGGCAACAGTAAGTTCAACAACGCCTAGGCTAGCGGCAAAATGCCCACCATGTACACTCACTATGTCAATGATGTATTGACGAAGTTCGTCGCACACCTTATATAGCTCATCCTTCCCAAGCTTTTTTAAGTCATCTGGGGAATCTATGTGTTTTAGCAATGCTCCTGGTTCGATCTTCATCCGGTGATTTTCAGGTTTAACTTTAGTCTATTGATATAGAAACAACTCTTTGCCAAATTTGTTTATGCTGAACAGTTTTCGTTATTAAAGATAAATAAAATTACGTCGAGGTATCAAAGAAAACCTGGGTAAGGAGGAATATTAACAACTATTAAAATGTATAAATTAAGTCATGCTTTTAGGCGATTTATGATCAAGTACGCCTAATTATTTGTATTTTCTTTGTTCCCATACCAATAGAATTACTGATTTACCTTTGATAAAGTATACTTAATTTTTTTTCAAGCATTATTTAGCTTTGATTTGATATGATGATAAGCGTTAAAAAAATACCACAATATTGGCTTTTTCAGGGCCTTGGATGGGGTTCATTTGTGGCCATCAATACTTTTTTTGCCGCCACCTTTAACCAAATAGATGGAGTATATGCCGGTCGTCTTTTGCTTTTTATAACAGTTGGTTTTTTGTTGTCAAATTTGATGCGGGGGTTAATAAAGAATATCAAACTACTCAAGCGTGAATTGAAGTATCAAATTATTGGATTTATAGTTATATCCATTTTGTTCGCTTGTGTAGCGGGCTTGATTGAAACCTATTTAACGCCTTTGTTTAATTTAGGCTACAAGGAGGAGATTAAATTAGATAGGACTCAGCAAATAATTGCTAATTCCTTTACTGCATTTGTATTCTTGTTTATCTGGAACTGCTTATATTTCATTTATCATTATGTTGCTGAGTCTCGGCGTCAACAGTTGGATACCCTTAAGTTGGAGACTCTCGTTAAATCATTGGAATTAAAAACAATTAAGTCGCATATTAATCCACACTTTATATTTAATGCACTCAATAGTATTCGAGCCTTAATCGATGAGGATCCTGCACGATCCCGTCAGGCCATAACTGCATTGAGTAATATCCTTCGAAGTAGTATGGTCTCTGACCAAGTTGAAACCATTTCATTTGAAAAAGAAATTAGCATCGTACAAGATTATTTGGCACTTGAACAAATACGATTTGAAGATAGGCTTGTTGTTGTATATGACATTGCTGAAGATAGTGCGCAAATACCTGTTCCTCCAATGATGTTGCAAATGCTTGTTGAGAATGCTATTAAGCATGGCATTAGTAAATCGGTTAAGGGGGGAGCAGTTAAAATTATATCCCAAAAAACAAATTCAGAATTTCATCTTATAGTGCAAAATACAGGTCATTTTCAAACTAGATTGAATGAAGAAGGGTTTGGTCTTCAGAGTACAGAAGATCGATTGAATCTCATTTTTGGAGGGGCAGCAAGTTTTAGCATTATTGAAAAAGAGGATTCAATTGTGGAAGCTAGGGTCATTATTCCACTGATATAAAAACACGTGAAATGAAAAGAACTGCACTTATTATTGATGATGAACGTCTTGCTCGGAATGAGTTAAAAAGACTTCTACAAGAGTATCAAGAAATAGAAATAATTGGCGAAGCAGCAAATGCAGACGAAGCACATAAACTTATTTTAGAATTAAGTCCTGATTTGATTTTTCTTGACATTCAAATGCCCGCAAAAACAGGGTTCGATTTACTATCCGAATTGGATAGATTGCCCTTGGTGATATTTACAACTGCCCATGATGAATTTGCCTTAAAGGCGTTTGAAGTAAATGCATTGGATTATTTATTGAAACCTATTGATCCCCAACGTCTTTCTGATGCGGTACAGAAATTAATGATTACTGATGAGCGTGAAGCAATTGCTACAGAAGATAAAACAGAAGGAAGGTCATTTTTGAGTGAGTCTGATCAAGTATTTGTTAAGGATGGTGAGAAGTGCTGGTTTGTAAAACTTTCAGAAATTAGGTTGTTTGAATCTGTGGGAAATTATGCTAGGGTATTTTTTGGGCCTAACAAGCCGTTGATTTTGAAATCCTTAAATTCATTAGAGGAAAGGCTTGATCAGCGTACATTTTTTAGAGCAAATCGTAAGCATATCGTGAATCTTAGAATGATTGAAAAAGTTGAACCCTTTTTTAATGGCGGACTACTTTTGGAAATAAAAGGGGGCGAGAAAATTGAAGTGTCAAGGCGTCAAGCTGTTCGATTTAAGGAAATGATGAGCTTATAGCCCTTAATAACTTATCCCTTTCAACGTAGAATATTGTCCTATTTTTGTAAAAAGGGACTATTTTGATTGTTATTGATAATGTTTTAGTTAGCGATGAAATTGTGCAAGCTCAATTCGTGTGCAATTTGAGTAAGTGCAAAGGCGGTTGTTGTGAAGATGGTGATGCTGGCGCACCTCTTTCGGATAAAGAACTTGATGAGGTAAAGTCTAGCTATGAGATCGTCAAAAGTATGATGACTAAAGATGGAGTTGCCGAAGTAGAAAAAAATGGGCTGTATCGATATGATAGAGAGTTTGGTTGGGTAACCCCCACTGTGGATGACAAGATTTGTGCCTATGGAAAACGTGATCAACTTGGTATTATCAAATGTGTTTTTGAGGAGGCATACAATAATGGTCAAATTCAGTGGAAGAAGCCTATCTCATGCCATCTGTATCCAATTAAAAAAAGCAAGAGTCGCTTTTCTAATAATGTATTGCTGAATTATGAGCCTCGCGAAGATATGTGTAGTCCAGCCTGTTCATTAGGAAAGGAACTCAAGGTCACTGTTTATAAGTTTCTAAAAGAACCTATTATACGAGAATTTGGGGAACAGTTTTATCAAGTTTTGGATGAAATTGCATCTGATTTTTATTCAGCCGATAAACCCAATAATAAAAAATAATTTTTTTATTGATGTCTAATGTATCCTCCATATTTAAGGAAAAGAGTTCTGAGAAAGCTTCAGACTTAAGTCATAGGGCTACTATCAATCATAACATCGGAAAATATGATGCAGTTGTGCCAATGGGTAAAAGTCAATTTGATGATATCGATTTTGTTAGGGAGAAAGCTAAGAATATTAAGTGGAAAGCGCTCGAAACATTAGATGTTCAGCTAGAAAAATTTGAGGTTAATATTTTAAGGAGAGGTGCTAAAGTAATCTGGGCTGAGAATCCAGAGCAAGCATGTGAAGCAGTTTTAAAGATATGTCGGGAGAAGAACTGTAACGCTATTGTAAAGAGCAAAAGCATGGTGACCGAAGAAATTCACCTTAATGATTTTCTCGAGCATCATCATATTGAAAGTGTAGAAACAGATTTAGGTGAATACATTCAGCAATTGGATGGGGAGCCTCCATATCATATAGTTACTCCTGCCATGCACAAAAGTAAAGAGGATGTGGCAAGGGTATTTCATGAACATCTTAATACACCATTGGATCTAAGCCCTGAGCAGCTCACGTTAGTTGCTAGAGAAAAGATGAGGGAGAAATATATGCAAGCAAAAGTTGGTATTACTGGTGCCAATTTTATTATTGCAGATACAGGAAGTATAGCTATCACAGAAAATGAAGGAAATGCTAGATTAAGTTCTGCTTGGCCTAAAACACATATTGTAATTACCGGTATCGAGAAAGTAATTCCATCATTAAATGACTTGGCATTATTTTGGCCTTTGCTTGCCACTTATGGAACAGGGCAGCAAATGACGGTATACAATTCTATCATTAGTGGTCCTCGTCAGGAAAATGAGCAAGATGGTCCTGATGAAATGTATGTTATTCTGTTGGATAACGGAAGAACCCATGTTATGCAAGATCCGGTATCTCGTGAAAGTTTATACTGTATTCGTTGTGGGGCCTGTTTGAATGCATGTCCTGTTTATAAGAATATTGGTGGACATAGTTACGGTACAACCTATAGCGGACCAATTGGTAGCGTTATTACGCCAAACCTAAAAGGGTTTGGTGATTGGAATCATTTAAGTAATGCTTCATCATTGTGTGGTAATTGCACTGAAGTGTGTGCTGTAAAAATTAATCTTCATGAATTGCTTCTGCATAACAGACGTGAAGCAGTTAGAACTGGGGAAGGGAATATGTTTGAAAAAATTGCTTGGACAATTTGGCAACAAGGCATGCTTCATCGGAGTATGATGAACCTTGGGAATAGCAAAATAAAAAACTGGATGGTTAATAAGGCCTTCAAAGGTTGGTCTACACAGCGTACCGAATTGAATTTTCCAGAAAAAACGTTTAATCAGCTTTGGAAGGAGCGCAATTCAACAAAATAAATTTTAATTAGAAATTTTATTGTTCGGGAAATTTTTACATTTCTGTGGAGGTATTTCGCTTAAATCCTAGGTTTACGAGATGGACGCCGAATAGGGTTATGGCTGTACCAGTCATTACAAAAAACGTTAGTTTTTCATTTTGAATCAGGTTTCCAACTATGATTGCTACAATTGGATTAACATAGGCATGAATTGAAACTTGTGCTGAAGGAAGTCTTTTTAATGCATACACAAATGCTATAAATGCGACAATTGAACCTATAACGACTAAATAAAATATGGAATACCAACCTTGTTTTGGTATTGATAATATATCAACATGTTTCTCTGTTAGGAAAGAGAGAATAGTAAGCATTATACCACTCAAAAGCATTTGCCATCCAATAGAAATGTATGGGTTCATGTCTTTTGCATGCCTTCCTGTTGAAAATGTTCCAATGGCCCATGTAATACTCGCAATTAATCCATAAAAAATACCTAAAGCGAATTTACTTTCAAACATCTCAGTCATGTAATCTTGAAAAACAACCATAATACCTGCGAAACCAAGTATAATTCCAGTGATGATGGTAGCATTAAATTTAACCCCTCTTATAGCTAATAAGCTAAATAACACCATCCAAATAGGCGTCATTGCTCCGATTACAGCGCCAAGTCCACTAGGAATATATACCACAGAAAGTGCACTGCACCCGCTACTGATTACGAACATGATAATAGACATCCAAAAAATTCGAATGAATTGAGTGCGTGTAGGGAGTGGAAATTTTTTAATGAAAAAGACTGATACATATAATCCGCCTCCAATAAGATGCCTTAGTCCGGCGAGTTCAAGTGCCGGAACATATTTAACACCTATACTAGAAGCTAACCAAGTAGTGCCCCAAAGTATACATACAATAAAAACAGCAAACAGAGCCTTAGTCCTGTCTGCGCCAATCATGGAATGATCACTAGAGCTGTTTGTCGTAGGTTGACTTGTTTGTTCAGTACTCATTCTTATTAGATGATCCTTAAATGGTTAATGCCTAAAATGGCGCATCCCTGTAATGACCATTGCTAAGTTATTTTGTTTACAAAATTCAATAGAATCTTTATCACGAATTGAACCACCTGGTTGAATAAAGGCACTCATGCCTTCTGTATGCCCCATTTGCACACAATCATTAAAGGGGAAAAAGGCATCGCTCGCCATGACAGATCCGTTCAGATTAAAATTAAATTGCCTTGCTTTTTCAATAGCATGCCTTAATGAATCGATTCTTGATGTTTGGCCACAACCTTTTCCGATTAACTGCTTGTCTTTCACTAATGCTATGGCATTTGATTTAAGGTGCTTGCATACTTTATTAGCAAAAAGAAGATCGTTTTTTTCTTGATCTGAAGTTGTTCTTCCACCTACTTCTTCCCATTTGTCAATATTCCCTGCATCTGTATCTTGTACTAATACTCCATTCAGTAACGATTTAAATTGCCTAGGGGAGAAAGATGTATTTTTTTGTTCAAGCAGGATTCTATTCTTTTTTGATTTAAGCACCTCCAGCGCATCTTGATTAAATATAGGAGCAATTAATACCTCAAAAAATATTTCGTTGATTTGTTCCGCTGTGTCTTTATCTATTGCTTGATTGCATACAAGAACACCGCCAAATGCACTTT
>Ga0114967_10004478_pt1 | contig 11219 bp, 27 predicted proteins | sample M_130628_MF_Meta_FD_92639 | JGI IMG/M metagenome (GOLD analysis project Ga0114967, IMG submission 92639) | Freshwater microbial communities from Lake Montjoie, Canada to study carbon cycling - M_130628_MF_MetaG | ecosystem: Environmental > Aquatic > Freshwater > Lake | place: Lake Montjoie... | reverse complement strand
GCAACGACGCTCGAGAACGTCGATGGAGCCCTTCAGGTCGCGGACGTGGGAGGCCAACGAGCGCATCCCCAACTGGTACTGATCGGTCACCGCGCGGGTAATCGCACCGGCCCACCGTGACGAAGACACCGCGGTCACCGCGCGTTTACGTTCTGCGCGCCACGCTTTGTTCTCTTCAGCGGTGAGTGCGCCGCGGGATATCCGTTCGGACAACTCGCTGCGGTACACCGAACCCAGCTGCTCACCGATCTCGGTCAACGCGGCGGCTTCATTCGGTGAGAGGTGCAACCGTGTTCGGAAACGAACACCAGAAGGACCAGCGGCGACGATCGGGTCGCTGAGCTGGCGCAACGGCTTACTTCTTCCCACGTCACCATGCTGACAGTCGCCACCGACAGAAACTTCCCGAGGCGCGCCGCGACACTCAGTGTTGTCTCTGAATTCGCACTATCGCGCAGTGTTTAGCGAGCAGTTGGCAACCCAAGAGCAAGAAAGAAAAACACTGATCGTCGAAGAGTTGCTCGGTGTGTTCCGCCGCCGCAAGACGGAGACCGGCGAAGGCGGGATCATCACTGTGTCGCGTCGGAAAGTTGTCGGACTGGTGGAGATGCCACCGGTGTCCGTCGCGGTGATGACCACCGAAACCTACGATTTCGACGTTGAGGTGCCGGCGGCGATGAAAGAGCTGGGTCTGGTACTTGTGGCGGGATCGACGCGGAGGGTGCGCCGGTCGGGGAGCAAGTTCATCGAGTTTCTCGCGATCGAGCCGAGCTAGCTGCGGTTCGGTTCACGAATCGAACGCGAGAACCGGTTCCGGTGCTTTTGCTCGTCCCGCCTTTTCTTTTCTGGCGGTAGGTCGGTGACGAAAACCTTTAGTGTCTGTCCGGCGTCCTGTTCGAGCAGCTCGACGACGACCCCGGTCTGCTCGAAGACGCGTCGGTGATTGTGGATCAGCACGATCCGATTCGGTGTGTTCATCGTCGCGCGATGGTACGTTCGGAGTCCGTGGAACCGTCGCTGTGGCGCGCCCCGTAGTGGTTTTGTCGGACGTTGCAGTTAGCGTTCGCGCCATGACTGATGTGGTGTTTTACGCGCTCCCCGCTCAGTACCTCCAGCCGGGCTTGTCGACCGACGACGGCCAGGATGTCCTCGAGGTCAGTGCGGACGGTGGGTTCGTTTCGGTAGTGGTTTACACGCCGCGCCCCGACGACCCGGAGCTGGATTCCTACAACCGTTCTGTTCCGGAGTCGCGGATCTACGACCGCAACCGGTTGGTAGGTCTCGCCGTGTACGGTGACACCCGTATCGACTTGTCTCGGCACGCCGAATCGCAGGATCTGGTTCTGCGGTAACCGCATCCGCTGTCGCGCCCCCCTAGCGGGTGTGTTGGACGGTTCAGTTAGCTTCCCCGCCGTGCCAAAACAAAAAGCTTTGTTCTATGCGCTTCCCGCCCAGTACCTCCAGCTGGGCCTATCGACCGCTGATGGCCAGGACGTCATCGCGGTCCAGCACGATGGAAACCGCGTCATTTACACCTGCTACACGCCGCGGCCCGACGATCCGGCCGCTGACGCTTACAACCTTTCAGCACCTGAGACGCGGATCCGCGACCGTGGCGAGCCGGTCGACTTGGCGGTTTTCGAGGACACCGAAGTGGATCTGTCCAAGCATCCGGAAGCAATTCTGCGGTGACCAGCACTGCAGCTGTGGAGCCGGTGACGGGAGTCGAACCCGCTCGATCGGCTTGGAAGGCCGATATGCAGCCGTTACATCTCACCGGCATTGTCCGGAGCTGACCGGACGAGGCCATAGTAGAGACGAATCAGCACCCTTCTCCCCGCGGCGCGCCGCATAGTCATTTCTTCGCGCCCAACACACACTTCGCCGCTGAGTGTGGGTACACAGCCACTGGACAAGTATCAGACCCACCGGTGGAGACAACATGGCAGCAGCACCCAGAACTAAACTCCTACGCCGGCTAGCCGCAGCCGCACTCCTGATCGCCGCACTGCTCGCAATCTGGAACGTCAACAACAGCTACGGCACACCCTGCGGCATGTGGATCAGCCCAGAGACCGGAAACGCGGCCTGGGCCGACGCAGAAAACAACGAGAAAATGTCACAACTGGATCTACAGGACGCGTTGCTCGCTTCGGGCGGGGACTGGAACAAGAAGACTGGGTGGCGTAGTAGCCGAGATTCCGATAGCACAGCGCAGGTTGACTCCTGCGCGTCTTCGAGGTCGGCCCGAACCCCGTTCATTATCGCGTCGGCGGTCCTTGGGTTTGCCCTACTCGGGTTCGCCGTAACACAGACGACGACCCCGGCGAGTTGATGGGGCACGATCTGGGTATCTGGGTATCGGAGTTTCTGGGTGGAACCAGATCGGACACCGACGTACAAACAAACAGGCAGCTGGAAGAAAACGGTTTGCGGTTTCACAGCGGGTTCGGCAGTACCCGATTCACTAACTGCTCCACACCCACACAGCTATCTCTTCGCGCCCCGTACGTGTTTCTCCGCCCATCTCGGGTACACCTTTCCGGTACTGATCGGAAAGGAGTGGAGTGTGGGTAAGAAGCTGGGAGACTGCTACGAAGCGGCACTCAACTACATGATGGATCATGCACTGGGCATGGGTGTTTTGGACCCCAACCTCAATCTTCGACTCGTGCATGGTGAGGTCGCCGGCCAGGGCCGGTTGGAGGGGAAAACCTTCGGACACGCCTGGGTTGAGGACGGCGACATGGTCATCGACACGTCTAACGGCCGTGACGTCCAGATGCCCAAGTTCCTGTACTACTCCCTCGGACGGATCGACGAGCTCGACAACTATCACGTCTATACGCCGGAGCAGGTGCGTAAGAAGATGATCGAGCACAAGGTTTACGGGCCGTGGGATCTGAAGGGTCAGCATCCGAACTTCGCGACCGCGGGATGAGCATGGAACCCGACGAGCTGCAGCCCGGCCAGCTGATCCAGATCAACCGCTCCGGTGGGAGTTACCTCTACAAGTTCTGCGAGCGGTACCCGGATGGGAAAGTCACCCTGGAGTGGGTGTTCACCTGGCCGCGCACATCAGACTCGGGCTACCTCCCCAGTCGGACCACGGTGTCGACGATCACCGCGGATCAGCTGTTCGACTTTGTCATCCCCACTGACCGGCTGATCGAGCTCTACGAGAACGTGGCCGCGGGCCGCGTCGCTCCGGCGTCCGCGCGGCCGTAATCGTGGACACCGACGCGCTGCTCAACGACATCCTCCGGTACGCCGAGGAGTATCAACGCGAGCAGTTCGTCGAAGCAGCACGGGACTTAGCCGACTCGGTGCTGCTTCTACATATGGCCCTCTCCGGTGGTTACGAACTTCCGTCTGCGTGGAGAGTGGGCCGCGGCGGTGGCTGAGGACTGTGCGTTCTGTGAGGGCCGCTACGCCGCCGAGGCCGGCGAGCCCCTCACCACCAACCCGTATCCCGCTCCGGACGCCCCGGTCGGCAGTCGCGAGTATGAGGACTCCGACTGGTGCCTGTGGGAGATCGGGCACAGCGTCGGCTCGATCGACTGGTCGACGGTGAAGCCAGTGCGCCGCGGAGACGCCGCGGCGCAACCTGAATCGAAAGAAGGGTCGACATGAAAGACGTCGGAAAGATGACTGCGCAGGAGCTATGGGACGGTGGCTACTCGGTAGCGATCTTCACACCCGACGAGCTGCGCGGGGCCAGCCCCGATCAAGTCTCCGAAATCATGATCGAGCGCGGCTGGAACGCCATCGACACACTGGCCACCGAATGAAAGTATGGAAAGTGATGAGCTCGTCGGTAGCCAAATGCCCGTACCTCATTCTCGAGGCGCAGCACTACCGTGCTGATGGGTCCTGTCGGTGCGATGACCCCTTACACACGGTCATGTTGGAGTGGGAATACTCCTGGGATGAGGCCACCGCGCGATGGCGTGGGTGCTCCGAACAGGGTCAGCTCCTCGAGACCTGACCTACCACCCACGCCATCGCCGCGTCCCGGTCGGTGAACTCGCCGCGGTACTGCCGGTCTCGCGCCTCGTCGACTAGCTCTCCCACCCACGGTCCTGGCTTGCGGGCGCCGGCGACGGCGGAGATGACGTCACGGCCTTGGATCAGCGGCTGTTCCGGGCCGGCGCCGATCCCCTCCGCTAACGCGGCGCGAGCGACCTGGACGGCCTGCTCGTCACCCATCATCTCGGCGTAGGTGAGATACCTATCAAAAGTGAAGTCGCGCTTGGCGAGAACGTAGGCGTGGACCTTGCGGCTATAGCTGCTGCCAAGCTGCGTCGGGTCAGCGGTGACCAGGTCCGCGGCGACGTGTTGGGTGTCTTTTCCGATCACGGTGTTGTGCAGGAATACCGCCCGGTCCGCCTCGCTCATGGTGCGTGACAGCAGCGCCGCCCCGATCACCGTGCGGTCGGCGACGTCCACCTCGGGAAGCCGGGTCAGGCTGCTCACCACGTCGGGGTCGGCAAGTGCTGTTCGCAGGCCGGGGAGGGTGTCGTCCCAGCCGGCGTCCTGGAGTGCTTTGATCGCCAGGTCCGGGCGTGTGGACTTGGTGTAGAGCTTCGCCCATTCCTCTTGCACGCGTTCGGTGGCGAGCTCGTCGAAGGTCGGCCGTAGGTCGCGGCACACCATGGCGGTGTCGGGGTGCAGTTCCATGCCGAATCGGCCGGCCATCTGCACGCCGCGCAGAACCCGCAGCGGATCCTCGGAGAATTTGTCGGAGACGTGGCGCAGCACACCGGCTTTGAGGTCGGCGGAACCGTTGAAGGGGTCGACGATGACCTGGTGTTTGGGGTCGTAGAGGATCGCGTTGATGGTGTAGTCGCGTCGCTCGGCGGCGTCGGTGACGGTCATGTCGCGGTCGTGGCTCACTTCGAATCCGCGATGGCCAGCGGAGACTTTGTTCTCCCGCCGCGGGACCGCCACGTCGAGGTCGGTGACCACACCTTTCTTCGACACCTTCAGGACTCCGAATTGCTTGCCGACTTCGTCGACGCGGTATCCCTCGTCGCGGTACCGCTGGGCCAGCCGTTCGATGTCGGTTCCGTGCACCTCGATGTCGATGTCTTTCGGATCCGCACCGAGCGCGGCGTCGCGTACTGCTCCCCCGACGATGAGGGGGTTGCCGGCACGGCGGGCGATGTCGAGTGCGGCCGACACTCCGTCGGAGACCTCCATGGTGAATGAGCTGACCATGGGTCCGTAGAGGGTTTGGGCCGCGCGCAGTCCAGCTGAGCGTCCGCGGCCGGCGCAGCGGCGGCCGCCGTCGGCGATGGACTGGCACATGGTTATTGCCGCCGATCAGTCTTGGAGATCGGAGATGCACTCGACGCCAAGCTCGCAGAGCCGGTCTTCGAGCCGGCGCGGGTTGGCGTCGCCCAGCTCCTCCGGATAAAACACGACAACCGCATAGCCTTCGTGGCGCAGTGCGCCGATGGTTTTCTGGGCGTAGGCGTCCACCGGTCAGCCCACTGCCGGTGTGAGCGTGGCGATGACCGCTTCGGTTTCCGGGGCGATAGCTAGTGAGTCCCCGCTGCCGTCAGCACCACCGGTGACGACGACGGACCCGCGGAGAACGTCCGTGGACGCCGGATGGAGTGCCCGCCACAGCGCGGTGGCGGCGTCGTTAACGGCCAGGCCCAGGTGCTTGGCGTCCTCGTTGCACCACAGCGTGGTGTTCTCGCTGGGGTAGACCGCTTCGATGTACCCGCCGACGGTTGCCTGAAGCTGCGACAGTTCCGTGGTGGGGTCGATGGCGAGTGTTTCCGTGGCACCGCCGGGATGAATGACGATCGCTTTCTTCATGATTCAAATCCTTTCGAGGTGCGCGGAGGGTTCCCAGGTCCGCTGGTATCGATTCCAGTGGCTGTCCAGTTGCGTCTCGTCCCATTCGACGTGGACTGCGTCGGCGACTTTTCCTTTGATCACGTCGACGACGGTCCCGGTGAGGGAGGTCTCGCGCCGCCGGACGCGCGAACCGGTGAGGAAGTTGGACATCGCTATTTCTCGCTGTCTTTTAACGCGCGGATGGGCGACATGACCACGTAGGTGCCGACCGCGATGGGTGTGAGGATGAAGAAGCCGATGACGGCGATGCGAATTTCGCGGCGGAATTCGCCGTCGCGTAACCGCTCGAGTCGCCACATCAGTCGTCGACGCCGTTCTTCTCGTTCAACGCTTGGCGCAGTCGTTCGTTCTCGTCTTCGAGGTGCCGGAGTTTGTCGTGCTTTTCCTGGTCCCAGACGGCGTGCATGATTTCCATCTCGTCGGGGTCGCTGGGGTCGAAGTCGACGCCGGCTACCCAGCCGCCGCCTTGTTCGTAGAATCCGTCTTCGCGATGTGGCATCAGTTCTCTCCGATGTGTGGTGGGTCGAGGTGGCAGGGGCATGAGCAGCCGAAGTCGTCGATGTGGGTGTTGGGGCAGTTGGCGTGGTCGCCGGTGACGCAGAATCCGGTCATAGTGGTTTGCATTCGGTGACGAGGACGCTCGTCCAGCGTTCAACGCCGGTCATGGTTTTCCACGGGACGTCGTAGTGCGTGATCTCGGTGACGGTTCCGTCGGTGTGTTGCGTCCGCTTGACTACCCGCCCGGAGGCGTCTCCCAGGTATTCCCGGAGCGCGTCGCGGTTCCACTGTTCGGCGAGGTTTCCGTCGCGTTTTACTCGCACGGTGTCAGACATGGTCTCAGCTCTCCGAATCTGTGCGCAGCTGTGCGCAGCCGCACGCCGCACAGAAGTCCAGCGCAGCCAAAGCCCCGCATACTTCGCATTCCCGCAACGGTGCGCCCTCGATAGTGGTCATGTGATCTCAGCTGTCGATCTCGGTGAGGAGTTCAACTTCGTGCGCTTCGCAGAATCCCGCCGGCACGGTGCGGATCACCCGTCCGACGATGCCCAGCTGCTGGAGTGCGCCGAGGAGCCCGGCGTTCTCGTTCCAGTCCTTGATGAAGACGTTGCCGGTTCCGGGTAGTTCTTCCAGGGCCACGGTGGCGTGTCCGAGCGGCTCACCGATATGGGAGCTGAGCACCAGAGCTGTGCTCCCGTTTGGGTACGTCGCTTTCCGCACAACAACCGTCTCGTTGATGTGCCTGGTTTTCAGGTCGATGCTGGTCACGCCGAGTTCCTTCCGCTCCAATGTTGGGGCGGATCAGATCACCAACCGGGAGTAAAAGACGACTGAGGCGCGTTCAGCGGGCCCCGGAGACCGCTTCCCGCACGGTTTCGTCGAGGTCGCCGGCTCGATCCACCGCGGTGTCGTTAACCGCAGCGAACACCGCTGCGGCCTGGTGTGCGTTCAGGAATGAGGCGAGCACGTTCCATTCCAGGGCGGCGGTGCGGATCGCCACTTCGTCGTATCCGCCGTGGCCGTTGAACGAGAGGCGTACATGTGAGAGCACGGCGGGGGCCCCGGCGAGTTTGAGGGTTCCGCGACGAACTTGCTCACTCTGCATCCGGGGATTCCTCTGTTTCTTCGTCGTCGCTGCCCGCTGTGGGTGTGGCAACGCCGAGCAGCTGGGCCTGTGACTCTATCGCTTCTCGGGCCCGGTCGAGCGGGGCGATCAGCGACAGTTTCAGTGCCTGCGCCCGGTCGTGGAGGGTGTTGGCGTTCTGGCTGGTTTTGGCTGCGAGTTTCTCGATCTCGGTGACGGCGTCCATGCCGGCGCGCATCCCTTCCAGGGCACGGCGTGCTGTCGCCAGATCCCCCACCAGCCGGTCGGTCAGGCTTGCCGTTTCGTTGCCTTCTCCACCCGCGCTGGCTGGCAGGTGGTTGCGGGCCACAAGGACCATCACCTGCATGACGAACCGGAGCCGAATCATGTCGTCGGGATTGTCCGGGTCGCACGCCAGCACTGCCATGTTGGCGCCGAATTCGCGGAAAACCTGCCCCTTGTTCTGTTCCGGGGTGAGCACCACACCGAGAGCCGCGGATGCCTGACGGTTGCGCATCGCGGTGGACAGGTATCCGGTCCAGCCGTCAGCCCGGGTCGCGGCGTTGGCGCTGCGGCTCATCCCGTTGTGGAACTCCAACGCCACAGCGGCGCCGTCGCGCAGCCAGACTCCGTCGCCTTTGAGCTGTGAGCCTTCACCTTTGAGGGCTCCGGGGGTCTGTCCGGTGCGCAGGTATTCCGCACTCATTTCGGCGGCGAGGGCGTCCATCTCGTCGTTCATGCGGTCCTCGAACTCACCGCCCTTGATGTTGGATCGGTTGGCGACGGCCGCCGATGCTTCGACGACGGCTTCGTCGACAATCAGGTGGTCGCGGACCTGGCCGATGGATTCCTCCATGCGGGTGACGCGCACGTCCAGGCCGGTCTTGAGTGTGGCGGCCACGGTGGCGTCGATGCGCTCGCTGACGTTCTTGGCGAGTTCCTCGGTGTGGCTGCGCAGCGTCGTTTTCAGTGTCGCCGCAACGGCCGACTCGTCGCCGGCGAACATCGCGTCGAGGGTCTGGCGGACTTCGGTTTTGAACTGCGCCACCAGGGTTGTCATCTCGTCGCGTACCCGCTGGACGGATCCGGTGACTTCTGCGACGCCGGCGCCGATGTTGTCGCGGGCGTTTCGGGACGCGGTGGTGACCAGCTCGGCGGCGACGGAGTTGCGCCCCATCTCACTGACCCGCGCACCGACCGCCAGGAGTCGGGCGATGTGTCGGGGCAGCTCCTCGAGAGCGGCGTCGGAACCGTCGGGGTGGCTCTGTCCCCACAGCATGAGGGCGTCGATCAGTTCGGGGTCGTGCACGGTGAGGCGCTCGATCACCAGGGCGTCGTCGGTCAGGGTTACTTTGTCGCCGGTTTCGCCATTGAGATCCCCAGCGGGGGCGATAGAGAGGGTCATAGTGGGTTTCCTGTTCAGTACGCGGCGGTGCTGATGGACGCAGGATCGACCCCGAACTGCTTCGCAGCCTGCTCGTATATGTCGTCGAGCCCGAGAACCACACGGTCTCCTTTGTCGTTGACTGCGATCGCGGCACCGGTGACGTAGCGCATGCCTTCGTGGCCGACGCGCTGGAACACCGCCACCTGCCCGGCTGCGAGGTGGTCGGCGATGACGTCGGGGAGGAAGGTCTCGTCGTCGCTGTCTTCGTCACGCAGCGTCCAGTCGGTTCCTTCACCGTCGATGAGCGCCACCCGACTCCCGCCACGTTCGTACACAAGCTCGATTCCGCTGTCGGACAACAGTGTTTCCAGCGCCGGCACGTCGCGGACGGCGAAGTAATTGGTTCGTCCAACCGACTCGTAGGTGGCCATGTTTTTCCCCTGTTCTGCGCTAGACGCGCTGGACGCCGTATCTGACGGTGTGACCGACGCCGCGCCGGTAGTCGTGGTGAACGGCGGCGAGCCGACTGGCGAGCGCCTGTTCGATCAGGGCAGGGAGCGAGTAGGCATTCGCACTGTCGTGTCGGACGCTGGCCAGCATGGTGGAGTGGTCGGGCCAGTTGTCGTCGTCGGCGAAGATGGTGATGTTCCAACCAACCGTGATGCCCTCCGCCTCGAGCTCGCGGCGGCGTTCCAACGGGTTGATGCCGGCGTCCCAGTCGCTGATCACGATCCATTCGCCGTTGTCCAGGCGTGCCTGGAACAGCAGGCAGCCACCGCCGGTGTCCTCGCAGGTGAATGTGAGTCCGAAGCGTTTTTCGAGTTCGGACACGATCTCTCCGTATCCCAGCAGCTGTGGCATGGTGCGTTCCTCTGCGATCAGTTGTCGTCGTTGTCGTTGATCGAGTGGGCGCGGTTCACCCGGCGGCCCGGTCGCGATGGATCGCCCGCCGGAGGGCGTCTTCGCGGGTGCGGGCCCGACGGTCAGCCTTAGACAGGTGCTTGCCCGCGGCACCGCTAGAGCGAAGTCCCTGGACACGTTCGACGTACGCGCGTGATCCGCTGCCGGTGTTCGGTGTATTTGTGGTTGTTCGCGTAGCCATAGTGTCCCTCCTTCTGTCTCTACCGTAGAGATTACCGCATAGAATCTAAATCGTGAACTCCGGCGCGCCTCAGACGCCATCCCGGCGTGTCAGCAGCTATGGTTCCGCGCAATAGCAACCACCACCACAACCGAGAATGGACACCATCGTGGAGAACATCAGCACTGATCAGAACGCCGTCGAGACCGACGCCAACCAGCTCGCCCTGTTCAGCGGCGCAAGGATCGACGTCAACCAGCTCGAACTGTTCAGCTGAATCAGCCCCGACGGAGGGCGTGACGATGATGATCGAGCAGCTATACATCAAATACCACGAAGCACGCCTGTGGGTCGATGCAGCCCGCAGCCCGCACGAGCAGCATGAGTTCGCCCGTTTCTACGCCGAATCTGATTGGGATGACCCCCGGGCGGCGTGGGCCGAGTTCTCCGCGAAATGACCCTCGTGCTGACGCGTGACGCCGTGGCCGCGACCTATGACCCGACCACCCTCGACGATCTGTTCCAGTGGGCCGGCGATTTCGGGATCATCTCCGACCTGATCCTGGTGATGTCCCATGATCAGGTAACTCTGGATCCCTTCGGCCTGACCATCATTTTCGATCGCCAGGCCCCGCTGCACAACATCATCGCCTCGGCGATGTATCTGCGGCTGGGGATCAGCAGCCGAACCCGGGGTGGACGGCACCGGAAACCCGATGCAGATCCTCCAAAGTTAGGTGGTTGGTGATGGGCGACGAGCTACCAGTGCAGGTGTACTTCACGTACGAGCTCGAAGAGATGAATGACCCGGTTACCGCGGTTTTTGTTGATTCGTTTGGGCAGGAAGGTCCGGATCTCTACACCGTGTACGCGCGCGTTGGACAGCATTCGACGGGTCATCCCGCCTGGATCGCCGAGCGCACTCGGCCGGCCACTCCCGCGGAGTACGGTCCGCTCCTCGCTGAGCTGGGCCGAATCGGATATGTCGCCGTCCCGGTAAAGAGTCTGGATACCGTCCCTCGATGAGGGACGTGACAATTGCGGTGGGAAACACAACCAAGGGAGCTAGATGAGTACCAGAAGCGTTGTTTACCGCCGCACCGAGAGCGGGATCAAGGGCGTTTATGTCCACTCCGACGGCCACCCCGAAACCCGGCTTCCTGTCCTGGCGGAGTTGATCCGCCGCGACGGCGTGGACCGGGTCATGTCCACCCTCCTCGAGCAGACCTGGGGTTGGAGCTTTCTTGATCCCGATCCGGAGGGTGCGCCGCTGCCGGACTCCAAGCAGGATGGTCGGT
>Ga0114967_10004474_pt1 | contig 11227 bp, 11 predicted proteins | sample M_130628_MF_Meta_FD_92639 | JGI IMG/M metagenome (GOLD analysis project Ga0114967, IMG submission 92639) | Freshwater microbial communities from Lake Montjoie, Canada to study carbon cycling - M_130628_MF_MetaG | ecosystem: Environmental > Aquatic > Freshwater > Lake | place: Lake Montjoie... | reverse complement strand
GTAATTTAGTTCTTGCTCTAATTCCAGTACTGCGTTGTTTGAAAATCTTTAAATAGTCATCAGCAACGCCAACCAAGCTCAGGGTAAACATTAAATACATTGCAAGTAATCCAGAAGCTGTTGGCGGCCGCATCATAAGTAAGTGTGCTAAGAAGTAGGCAAGAATCACCGAGCCAACTATCGCAACTCCGCCCATCGAAGGTGTACCACGTTTGCTGCCGTGTTCGGGATAATTAATCTCACTTGTTGACTCTCGGATCGCTTGCGCCATACCCCGACGACGCAAAAAATTAATCAGTAACGGTGTTCCGATGAGTGAAAATAAAGTTGACAGGCCACCTGCTAGAACTACCAGCTTCACTTTTGGCTCCACTTCATTTTTAGGCGGGCTTCAACTTCTGTTGCCAGTACTTCAAAATGTTCAGAGCGGGAAGCTTTAAACAAGATGATGTCCCCAGAATTGGCTTCATTGCAAATGTAGTCTGTCGCTGCTTGGAAATCGGGCAACCACACCGTTTTTAGTGTGGAGTCAACATCTTTAGGGAGTCCGTAAATTCCCCCGTTAGCACCAACTGCAACTAAATGTGAAATTCCAAGTTGCGCGCAATGTGCAACTACCCCCTGGTGCAACTCCGCGCTTAAAGTACCAAGTTCATGCATCATTCCCACTACTGCCCAAGTCTTTGCGTGATTTGGAATTTTCTTCAAAGTATTAAGTGCTGCGGTCATTGACTCTGGGTTTGCGTTGTACGCATCATTAATTATTGTGATGTCCCCAGGTAAGTTATGTACTTCCATGCGCCATTTGCTTACCTGCTTTAAGTCCGCGAGCGCTTCTATGATTTGTGACATTTCCATTCCCACTGCAATGCCAACTGCGCTGGCAGCCAGAGCATTCATCACGTTATGTTCACCCAATATCGGGACATTGGCAGATGCTCGATAGCCAAGATAAACCAAATCAAAATCGTAAGTACCGTTGCTGGTTAGAACGACGTTTTCAGCGCGAATGTCAGCCAGCTCAGAAAACCCATAAGTAAAAACCGTTGCCTTAGTTAAACTTCGCATTGCAAGAACGCGGGCATCATCTGCATTTAATATTGCGACCCCTGCATCAGATAGCGATTGAACTAATTCAGACTTTGCTTGCGCAATACCTTCGATACTTCCAACTTCACCGATGTGCGCCTGGCCAACATTTGTTACCACACCAACTGTGGGGCGGGCGATTCCACAAAGTAGCGAGATGTGGTGCAGGCCGCGCATCCCCATCTCTGCAACTAAGTATCGAGTTCCTGGCGGCGCACCAAGAATAGTAAGTGGTAAACCGAGTTCGTTATTTGGTGATCCAATTGGCGCATGTGTTGCGCCCGCATGGGAAAGAACTTGACCAATCATGTCTTTAGTTGACGTTTTGCCAGAAGATCCCGTAACTCCAATTACTTCAACATTTGTCATCACATTACGTACCTGTGTTGCAAGTTTTCCTAAAGCGAAAATAACTGGATCAAGCTCGCCCGCAACATTTGGAACTAGTACATGATCACCAGTTACTTCCCGCGTTACCAGATAAGCAACTGCCCCATTTTCTTTAGCTTGTGCAATGTGGTCATGACCATCAGTACGCTCACCTAGAATCGCACAAAATAGATCACCAGGTTTAGTAGTTCTTGAATCAGTAGAAACTCCAGTGATTCGAATGTTTGGGTTTCCGATCAAGGTGCCATCAGTAACTTGAGCAACTTGGGAAAGTGTTAACTCAGGCAAGTTCTGACTCCTGCACTGCTACCAAGCGATCATCAAACGGGAAAATTTCACCGTTAATCTCTTGTCCGCTTTCGTGACCTTTGCCAAGAATAGCAACGACATCATCTTGCTGAGCTATGTTTAATGCCCTTGCAATTGCTTCCCGTCGATTGGCCACTTCAAATACTTGAGTAGATTCCGGTGCTATGCCAGCCATAATTTGACGGCGTATTTCGGCAGGTTCCTCGGAGCGAGGGTTGTCATCAGTAACGATGACAACGTCGGACAATTGGCTAGCAACTCTTCCCATAATTGGACGCTTCAAGGAATCTCGGTCACCACCGCAGCCAATTACCGTTATTAGTTTTCTGACACCAGATTCACGGATTGCATTAAGTGCAGTAGCCACTGCATCTGGGGTATGTGCGTAATCCACTATCACCCGTGCCAAGCCAGAAACAATTACTTCTTCGAGCCTGCCAGGAATCGCCCTGATGTTTCGGATTGACTTGATTCCTTGTTGTAACGGTAAGCCGAGAATTTCACTTGCAGCTAACGCGCAACTGGCATTAACGGCGTTGTAGGCACCGAGCATGTTTACTTCTATTGAAAAATTGGTGCCATCTGCGCGTTGCAGCTCTTGTGTGGTGAAACCAGTTGAATTGGAGGTAGCGAGTTGGGTTTGCCAATCCCCTTGGCTGCCAATTGAGATTGCCGGGATAGTAACTTGTGCTAATAGTTTTTTTCCCCAGTCATCGTCGATGCAGATAACGGCAGCTTTGGCATAACTCGGAGTAAATAACTTTGCCTTGGCAGCGTAGTAACGTTCCATCGAGCCATGAAAATCTAAGTGATCTTGCGTCAAGTTGGTAAAGATTGCAACATCAAATTGCAAACCTAAAACTCGATCTAATTCCAACGCATGACTGGAAACTTCCATGAATACATGAGTGATACCTTGCTCAACCATCACTGCTAGTAGCGCAAATAGATCTGTGGATTCTGGCGTTGTGCGTACGCTCGGTATTGTTTCCAAATCCAAGAAGGTCCCCAAGGTTCCGATTACCCCAACATGTGAGCCTGAATCAAGAAAGATTGAACGCAGCATATGTGTTGTCGTAGTTTTTCCATTAGTGCCAGTTACGCCAACGATCTTCAAGCTATTTTCTGGGTGACCATAAATTTTGGCTGCCAGCTTTGCCATATCTTTTCTTGCATCTTTTAATTCCAAGCAAGGTACTTGTTTAGAACCCAAAGATTTATACCCAGTTGAATCAGTTGCCACTGCGATCGCGCCATTACTCAAGGCCTGATCAACATACTCAATTCCATGCACATTGCTACCCGGCAGGGCAACGAACAAATCTCCTGGGCGAACTGATCTTGAGTTATGCGTAATCCCAGTTACCGTTGCTTCCATGTGACATGTACCTGAAACAAGTAATGCCAACTCGGATAGTGAAGTCTTACTTTTTACTGGGCGCAGGTCCATGACGTGAGGCTCCTACCATTCAACTGGAAGCTTTGGAGGATTTGTTGTCGAAGGTGGGACTTTGTTATTCGCCAATGCGTACGTCATAACTTTTTTAAATACCGGCCCAGCAACCACGCTTCCATAAGTACTTGTCTTTGGATCATGAATACTGACCGCCATCACAAATGCCGGCTTTTCAGCTGGCGCCATTCCTATGAATGAAGAAGTGTAACCACTGTAGCCACCAGTAGCTTGGTCGTACCTGTTAGCAGTTCCAGTTTTTCCAGCCACTCGGTAGCCCGGAATTTGCAGACTGCGGGCAGTACCGTCTTCGGAAACAACACCTTCAAGCATTTCGCGCACCGTTTTTGCCGTCTCTACGCTGACTACCCGACGGCCTTCACTCAAGAAAGTAGGCTCAAAAACCCCTTGCGAATTTGAATAGCCAGAAATCAATCTTGGCTTCATCCGAATTCCATCATTTGCAATCGTGGCAAAGACGCTAGCCGCTTGCACGACATTTACTGCAAGTCCTTGACCAAATGCCAAAGTTGGAAAAGTTGTGTCTGACCATTGGTTCGCATCATCAATGTCGGGAAGCGTGCCAGCACTTTCTCCTGGGAAATTTAGTCCAGTTGATTCACCAATTCCAAATTTTTGGAGGTACTTGTAAAAAGTTTTTTCACCAATTGTTTCCGCAGCCAAAATTGTTCCGATGTTACTTGACTTGGCTAACACCCCCGCAAGCGTTAATTGCAAGACACCATGCTCGTTGTAGTCCTTGAATGAAGTGCCACCACGCAGAAGTCGGTTAGGTACTGTGAATGCAGTTTGCGCTCCAGCGCCACCTTCTTCAATAACAGCAGCCATGGTCATGACTTTGCTTGTGGAGCCTGGTTCAAAAACATCGGTTACCGCAGAATTACGCTTGGTGTAATCCGTGGAAGCGAACGGGTCATTCGGGTCAAAAGTTGGATAAGTTGCAAGAGCCAAAATATTTCCAGTGCCAGGTTCCACAATGACTGCGACGCCACCTTCAGCGCCTGTTGCAATCACTTGATCTTGCAGTGATCGCTCTAGGGTTGCCTGCAGGTCCGCATCAATTGTGAGTCGAACCGAAAGTCCGTTTACCGGATCAATGCTTTGTCTCTGACTCGCAGGTATCTCGCGGCCATTAACTCGCTCAACCGTGAGGGTTCCATCTTTGCCCATAACTTGTTTGTTGAGTCCAAATTCCAATCCGCCAAGACCAGTGCCCTCAGCTCCGACATAGCCAACAATGCTTGCAGCTAGCGTGCCATTTGGGTAAGCACGATTAGTCGTGGGTTCACTAAAGACTCCTGGAATCCCAAGTTCTGCGACTTGTTGCCAAGTTTCTGGAGTGATTCGTTTTGCAACATATGAAAACCGCGAATCAATAGTTAGTGATTCGACTATTTGCGCTTGCGGAATTCCAAGTATTGGGGAAAGCGCAGCTGCAGTGCCAACTGGATCTGTGATTAATTTTGGGTCAACCGTTACGTTTCGAGCCATAATGGTGATCGCGATTGGCATGCCGTTGCGATCTGAAAAATCACCACGCATTGCTGGCAATAACAATGTTTCGATTCGGGAATTCTGGGCGGTTGCTGCAAGCTCTGGTCCACGAATAATTTGGATTTCAACGAGTTTAGTCACATACCCCAGCATGACCACTAAAAAAATAACGGTTACGAATCTGATTCGTTTGCGCGGGTTGGCAAGTGAAATCAGCACTGGAGGTTTTACAAGTTGTGGTTGTGGCCTTTGATTTGGAACTTGATTTGGCCGTTGACTTAGTTGTGGACCATAGCTGCTCATGGAACGACCAGAGGCACCGCGGCAACTGGAGTACCTAAAATTTCACGATCAGACAGGCGCAAAAAAACAGGGGTTTGCGCCGGCACCATTCCCATGGTTTCTGCGCTTTCCAGCAAACTTCCCGGAGATTCACCTAAAGACACCGTGCTGGATAACGATTGCTCAAGTGCTGTCATTTGGCTTAATTGAATTTTTAATTCATATTTTTGAAATGATGCTTGCGCACCTAACGTGTTTACATAAAGCAAAGTCATCATCCCGGTGACCATGATCCCAAGAATAATAAGGCTGAAAGTTCTTGTGCTCGCTCGTCCTTGTGGCACCACAACTGGAATTGCTTCGGCAATTGGAGAAATTATTGGTTTGAGAATTGGTTTAACGAGCGCCAATTTGCGCATGGTTCGCGATTTACTTGGAATCGGACTAAGGCTAGGAGTTCTTGCGGGCATTACGCTCATGCGGCAACTCCTATTCGCTGGGCAGCGCGCAACCGCACTGAGGTAGCGCGGGAATTTTCGGCAATTTCGCTATCGCTCGCTGGCTCGGATCCTCGTGTCAATATTTTTAGCCAAGGCTTATCTGTGTCTGGAACGAATGGCATGTCAACTGGTGTTGTCGACATCGTTCCAACGCGCAAAGCGTTCTTTACAATGCGGTCTTCAAGTGACTGATAGGACAAGACAACAATTCGACCATCAAGTTCCAGGCAATCAAGTGCTGCTGGAATAGCTCGCTCCAAGACGGCAAGTTCATCGTTTACTTCAATGCGCAGCGCTTGAAAAGTACGCTTTGCGGGATTGCCACCAGTGCGTCTAGTTGCAGCGGGTATTGCATCACGAACGACAGTTACCAATCGATCGCTTGTGGTGAATGGCTTGATTTGGCGTTCCCGAATAATGGCATTGGCCACGCGACTTGCAAATCTCTCTTCACCATATTCCCGCAAGATTCTGGCTAAGTTTGCGTAGTCGTAGGTGTTGACAACATCAGCAGCGCTTTGACCAACTGTGCTATTCATTCGCATATCTAGCGGAGCATTTCTGGAATAAGTAAAGCCGCGTTCGTCGTTATCCAGTTGCATGGAAGAAACACCAAGATCAAAGAGGATGCCTTGCACATGCTCGATATTTAGATCTGCTAACACCTGTGAAATTTCGTCATACACCGCGAGGACAAAATCAATTCTTGGAGCAAATCTAGATAATCGAGTTCTTGAAAGCTCTAACGCTTCTGGATCACGATCAATTCCAATCACTCGCAAATTTGGAAACTCGGTCAATGCTGATTCAGCGTGACCGCCAAGACCTAACGTTGCATCAATCAAAATTGCATTATCAACACTGATTGCTGGCGCCAACAACTCAAAACATCTTTGTTGTAAAACTGGAGTGTGGGTGAAAATCGTCATCGAGCCACCTTGGAACTTGCTACTACCTCTAGTCCCTGGTCGTTGGAGAGCCTGGCACCGGGGAAGGTGCGCCAGGATCTAGCCAACGGCCAGAGGCCACAGGCAACATCATGTGAAGTTGACTTCGTTAAAAAAAATTTTGATGTCATGGCATGACACCCTCATCCAAACTTGCGAAACCAGGTTCTTGGATCGCAAGGTATTGGCTCCAGGCCAAGGTGTCCCAAACTTCAATACGAGTATCTGCGCCAACAACAACTAAGTCGCGATTAAGTCCGGCCCATTCCCGAAGTGGAGCTGGAATAGTCACGCGCCCTTGCTTGTCGGCACTGTCATCAAATGCGGAAGAGAAAAAGACGCGGGTGTAGGCACGAACTTTTTCATTATTTTGGGAGCGTTGCCGCAGGCTTTCAGCAAATTCTTCAAATTGCTCGTTTGGCCAAATGACAACGCAGCGTTCTTGACCCTTGGTCATAACTAATCCAGTAGTTAACGGGTCTCGGAATTTGGCGGGCAAAATTAAGCGGCCTTTTTCATCAAGTTTTGGCGTGTGGGTACCTAAAAACACTGTTGCCACCCGCCTTAAGCAATTGCAACCCTTCCCCGGGTCACCGCGTTGTCCCAGATTACTCCCTTTTCCTCCACTGTCAACCTAAATTTATGCACTGGTGTCACATGTTTAACAAAAGCAGAGAATTAACCCAACAAATTAAGGGTGGAGTAAAATGGGGTGAATTTAATAGAAAAGTTATTTAGTGGGGGCTACAAGCCCAGTTGGATCGCCGCACATTATGTTTCGATCTAATGCCACACCATTAACGGTCGTGACAAATTGCACTATATCCGGGGTTTTTCCACCGAATGAGCCCCGCAGGCAGGCAGCTTTTGAATCTGCCACCCCAGATGCAACATCCGGATAAGGACCAAGTGCCAGCCAAGTTGGCATCCCAACATTTGCATTACCTGTTATTTCAAACCAGTGGGCTGGCGGGGTATAAATCCCAACAGGGTAACCAGCCGAAGTTAAGGTAATCGCAATTTCAGTTAATACCTGAACCGAGCGATCTGGATTTGTCCAAGTGTTGTAAGTTTCAACATCTAACCAAATTGGTGTACCGGCTTTGATTTCGTACTTACTTAATCGCTCCAAGGTATCGTTTGCAATCTTTTTACCGTAACGAACAGGTGATTCTTTTCCAGGATCTGCAGTATTTATGTAAACCGCAACTGCGTCGTAAGTTAAAGCCCACTTCCATTGCTTCGCGAAGCAGTTATTTTCCGAAAATGGCTTGCCGCCATTTAAACCAACAATTACAAATCCAACGAATTTACTTGGCAAATCACCTTTGCACTGTGGATAGCTAACGTCATACCCACTGTTGTCTAGTTGCTGCGAAAATGGAATGAGTTCGGGCTGGGTAGCTTTGATTATTGGCCGGCCGTCTACTGTTTCAATAGTTAAAGGTTCTGGATACAACCACGAAGTGACTACGGAATATCCAACCAGCCCAGCAAGTGCAAGTGCACCCGCGGTTACTACAAACCCAAAAAATCTACGCAAACTTTATTCGATCGGACCGGTATTTGCTGCTGGGAAATAATCTTGGCCAATGCCTGAAGCTCTAGTTGGAATCATTACTGAGCGAACCCAAGACAAGACCTCGGTGCCATCTTGGTTAATTCCACGGGTTCGCATAGTCAGAATTCCAAAATCTGGACGCGAGGATGACTTTCGCATTTCCAATACTTTACTTTCGGCATACAAAGTGTCGTTTACATAAACTGGAGCTTTCAACTTAATGTCAGTCCAGCCTAGGTTTGCAACAGCGTGCTGACTCATGTCGAGTACTGACATACCTAAAACCAAAGCAACAGTCAGGCCAGAATTTACAATGATGCGGCCTTCAGCAATTGGATTCATTTTGGCGTAGTGCTCATTGAAATGGTTTTGATTGGTATTTACAGTTAGTAACGTGAACCAAGTTGAGTCGGCTTCCGTAATGGTGCGACCAAGAGCGTGCTGGTAAACATCCCCAACAATAAAGTCTTCGGCAAAATTTCCAAGTTCAGCTTTGTGAATAGTCATGGATAAATAATGCCTTACCTATATCCAACTCGCCTAACTAGCCGTTATCTTGGCGACGATCCCAGCGCTCTTCTAGACCTTGCATGAACCCACCGTTAGGCGCTGGCTTAGTTGATGATGTGGGAATCTGGCCAGATGCTGCGGCTTTAGTTCCAAGTTGCGCAAAGTAAAAACCAGCGACGATAGCCAAAAACCCGAAGACTCCAAGGGCTGGAATTGCCAAAGTGACCGCAGCAATTAAAATTCCAATTCCTATTACTACGCCTATTACTGCTATCCCGATACTTCTTGGCGCAGCTCGACTAACCATTGGGACGCGAAGGGCAGAGGCAAATTTGGGGTCTTCACTAGCAAGCGCACGTTCCATCTGCTCAAGAAGTGCTTGCTCGTGATCTGAGAGTGCCATGTTCGCTTCCTAATTACTTGACTGACTAAATACTTACATCCTAAATACTTACACTAAGCCTACGTCTGAATCGGGAATCCGGAAACTGAAACCAGTGATTTAGCCACTAATTTCGGGAATTTGTTCCTAAAATCACCTAATTGTCAGTTTCAATTAATCTGGCTGGTTTAACCGCAGAACTTCCAAATTTTTGCGTGACTTGATCCATTGCTGCCTCCGCCTCGCGCCAGCCAGCATCTCGATCTGATAACTCCAGTTGAATTGCTGATTCACTCGTGGGAATTAGTCCTGTGGCTCGCACTCCAACAAGGCGAATCCGAGCTCGCTGTAAATTCATGGCTGTGAACAAATTTTTACTCGTTGCATAAATATCAGTTGCTAGGTCGGTTGCGGAAACCAGCGACTTGCTGCGAGTTACCGATGTGAAATCAGAAAATCTAACCTTGATTGTGATGGTGCGAGAAAAATAATTCGCATCTCGCAGACGTTTTCCCACTTTGTTGCTCAAATCTAAGAACTGAGCTAACAATAACTCTGGATCATCAATATCAGAATCGAAAGTGCGCTCCGCACCAATACTTTTCTCGGCTTGATTTGGTGTTACTTTGCGTGGATCACGGGCCCAGGCCAACTCGTAAAGATGCTCAGCAGCGCCTTGACCAATTACGCGAGTTAGAGTTTTTACTGGAGTATTTGCGATATCGGCTACCGTGACCAGTCCAAGTCGAGAAAGTTGTTCAGCTGTTTTCTCACCAACTCCCCAAAGCGCGCCAATTGGTAGCGGGTGCAAGAACTCAATTACTTTGTCAGCTGAAACTACGTGTAAGCCATCTGGCTTAGCAAAGTTAGTTGCAAGTTTTGCAATGAACATTGTTGACGCTACTCCAACGGAACAAGTTATTCCCTGTTCATCACTTACGCGGGCGCGAATAATCTCACCAATTTGAGTTGGTGATCCCAATAACTTCTGGGCACCTGAAATATCTAAAAAAGCCTCATCAACGGAAAGTGGTTGGACCAGTGGAGTTATGGATTCAAAAATCGCCATCACGTTTTCCGAGACTTCGGAATACTTGGAATGATCTGGTTCAACAACTATGGCGTGCGGCGCCAAACGCAGTGCGCGCGACATTGGCATTGCTGAGTGCACGCCTAATTTTCGAGCTTCATAAGTAGCAGAGAGTACGACGCCGCGATTTCCGTCGTAACCAACTATTACTTGTTTGCCTTTAAGTTTTGGATTCTCGCGCACTTCAACAGAGGCAAAGAATGCATCCATATCTATATGCAAAATGTTGCAGTTTGCGTCATCACCTTTTGGTGTGCGCGCTGCGCCTCCACGATTTAATTGGGATCGACTCATGGTGCCAACTTTGCCGCTGATCGCATCGATCTAGCTATGTCATTACCAGCAGGTCGCACATCTGCATACGGCGAGGATCTAAAGCCACTGGCATGTTCCCAAATTTGAGTTGGCGCAACTGGATCTAATTGGACTTTTGGAGCTGCGCCGATTAATTCCTGCACTGCGCGCACACCTCCAAATTTCCAATGCTGATAAACCTGCGATAATTCCCAGCACCCATTAGCCAGAATAGATACCCCACGTGGTCCAGTTCGACGAACTGTGCCACTAACTAAAAGTAGCCAAGAATGAAACAACGTGGGTGCAAATTGATCCTGCGCTTCCTCAAAAAACGTAGAGTCAACCGGTCCAGTTGAATCCTCCAAAGTAACGAATGCCACGCGCTTGCCAGATCGAATCGGTGGCGTCTGAGTCGCAACCTTAACCCCAGCAATTAAGACATTGGATTGCGAGCGCACTTGAAGTAAGTGGCCTGCTGGTACAACATTTAGCTGAACTAACATTTCGCGATAAAAACTCATGATGTGAGCACTGACATCAAGTCCAAGTACTTCAATTTCATGTCTGACTCGATCTGCTAGCGATAATGCTGGCAAACCAGTTGGTTCTGGAATCCATTCGATATCCCCCATACCCAATGTGATTTGAGCTGTAACTTTTGCTCGCACAGTCCTGTTTAATTTGAATTGAGTACTTAAATCTGCAACATGAAATAGCAAATCTCGACGCGAAACTAGTTGGCCATGTAGTGCATCAAAGCCGCCAGCTAATACGATGCGTTCAATAATTGGCCTAGATGCCCTAGCGCGATAAACAAAGTCAGCTAGCGAACGGTAAGGCTGAGCCGAAATGATGTCGCTGACTTCTTGCTGGCTAATGCCTTTAACTTCTGAGAGTGGGAT
>Ga0114967_10004473_pt1 | contig 11228 bp, 9 predicted proteins | sample M_130628_MF_Meta_FD_92639 | JGI IMG/M metagenome (GOLD analysis project Ga0114967, IMG submission 92639) | Freshwater microbial communities from Lake Montjoie, Canada to study carbon cycling - M_130628_MF_MetaG | ecosystem: Environmental > Aquatic > Freshwater > Lake | place: Lake Montjoie... | reverse complement strand
TTTTCATATTATTAATATGAATCAAACTTAAAGGAGTATCACGAGCGATCAGAATTAATTTACGTCGCTCTTTGAGGATCACATCTGCCGCTCTCGTGATTAAGTCATTGGATATACCTGAAGCAATACGTCCGAGTGTGCCCATCGAACACGGGCAAATAATCATGGTATCATATTGTGCCGATCCCGATGCAAAAGGTGCCATGAAATCATTCTTTCCATAAAAATTAAAATGATAGTTCAGGTAATTTTCATTTTGCAATTCGTGTTTCCAAACATCTTTTGCATTATCCGACATGATCACCCCCACATCCAAAATCTGATCCTGAAGTTTAACAAGTTTATCTAGTATTATTTGTGCGTAAAGGGATCCGCTTGCACCGGTGATAGCTAAAGCAATCTTTCTATTCTTCATTTGTATTACTTGTTTAATGGCTGTGAAGTATCATGAGTTTATTTTTCGTTTTATTTATTTTTGATGTTCCTTAAGAAAACTGCTACGCTAAGTTTATTCAGAGTTCGCAAGTGGTGCTCCATGGCGGTCTTTGGTGAAAGTACTTTACAATAGTGTTATTTATACACTTAAAAAAAAGGGCCGAATAAATTAATATTCGACCCTACATCTACCTATGAAAAACATGCCCTTTGGGAGGGCACAACAAATATACAAATAAGATGGACTAGAACAAATGTTTTTTTAATAAAATATGATTTGACAGAATATAATCGTCATTTTTGGGATACATTTTGTAGAATCAATAAGGATGGTGATCTTTTTAAGAGCTTGTAAAAGGCAAAATGATTCTTTTAATGTAAATTGTTTTGTTAATAATCTTTTTTCATTTGTAACTTTATTTTTATCCATTATATTTACTCGCTAATAAAATAGAAAACAATGGGAGATTTTGAAAACAATGACAGGGAAGAGGTTTTTTCAAAAAAGGTAAGAGCTGGCAAACGCACTTATTTTTTCGATGTGAAAGCGACACGATCAGATGATTATTATCTTACTATCACAGAAAGTAAGAAACGCTTAGAAGATGGTGCTTTTATTAAGCACAAGATTTTTTTATACAAAGAGGACTTTGAAAAATTTGCCGAAGGTTTAAAAGAATCGGTTGATTACATTAAAGCGAATCAGGAGGTACTTGAAAAGCGGTGTGAGCCTACAGAAAGTAGTGCTGAACTTGCCAAATCAAGCACCGGCTTCTCATTTGATTGATAAAAAGTCTGATTTTCGAGTCAAAAGGCCATCCAAATACATATATTGGGACGGCTTTTTGTTTTTTAAACCATGATAGGATAGATTTGCTATCAGTATGGTTTTATCGCCAATAAAACAAATTACACATAAACTGGCCTGAACTACCACTCAAAAACCCTAAAGAAATAAGCTAATGGCAGCTCAATTGAAAAACTTACTCATTCTTGCTCACCCAAATCTAAATCAGTCTTTTTCTAATAAAAGAATTGTAGAGGGTTTGCAAAATATTCCTAATTTGAAGATCAGGAATTTATATGCAGAATATCCCGATTTTAATATCAATGTGGAAAAAGAACAAGCTGATTTATTGGCACATGATCGAATTATTTTTCAATTTCCTATGTATTGGTATAGTTCTCCAGCATTACTTAAGGAGTGGCAAGATGTTGTATTAACCTTAGGTTTTGCTTATTCTTTTACTAATCCAGAAGACTACAAGCTTAAAGGAAAAAAAATATTACTTTCTGTAACAGCACTAGGTCCTTGGGATGCCTATCAGGCTAGCGGGAAAAATCGTTTTACCGTGGAGGAGTTGTTGAGGCCCTTGGCTCAGACTGCCTATTATTGTAAAATGGATTTTGAAGGTTCTATTGTTTCTCATGAAATGTTTGGACATGTACCAGAAAAAAGACCAGAGGTGGAGAGGAAAATTGCAGAGCATATTGAAAAAATTAAGAAAGTCATTGCATAACTCTTAACATTGAGCTATTATCCATAATTTTACGGGACTTAAATATCACTTCTTGAATAAAGTCCAAGAAATAAATAATAGTTCGATTTCGCCCTACATGATTTTCAAAAAAATTGAATTCCCTGAACTTATAAACAAGACTCCCAAACAATTAGGGTACCATTTTCCAGCAGAATTTGCGCTGCATGAAGCAACTTGGTTGAGTTGGCCACATAAAGAAGAAAGTTGGCCAGGAAAAATTGCTGCTATATATCCCGCATATAGTCAATTTGTGAAAGTATTAGCACAAAGCGAGCAAGTTCGAATCAATGTCAGTAATGAGCAAGTGAAGGTGTCGGCACTACAGCACCTCGAGAGGGCTGGGGTAAATCTGAACCAAGTAGAATTTTTCTTACACCCCACGAATGATGCCTGGTGTAGGGATCATGGTCCCGCATTTCTGGTGAATGCGAATGGAAAATATAAAAAGGTAATTGTTGATTGGGGCTATAATGCATGGGGTGGGAAGTATCCTCCCTTTGACTTCGATGATGTGATTCCAACCCTGATTGGAATCAGCTTGAGTCTTCCTGTTTTTCATCCTGGTATTGTGATGGAGGGGGGCTCTGTAGAATTCAATGGTGCGGGCACTGTGCTAACTTCTACTTGTTGTTTGTTAAATGAAAATAGAAACCCATACTTGAATCAACAGCAGATCGAAAATTATCTTGCCGAATATTATGGTATCGATCAGGTTTTGTGGGTTGATGAAGGAATTGTGGGCGATGATACGGATGGGCATATTGATGATACCATTCGTTTTATTAATGAGGATACGGTGCTCAGTGTGGTTGAAACCAAGGTGAATGATGAAAATTATCATTTTCTACAACAAAATTTAAAATCGTTGAGCAAAATGCGTCTGCTGAGTGGTAAACAATTAAATGTGATCGAGCTGCCAATGCCTGATGCCGTTGTTTATGAGGATGTACGTTTACCGGCTTCGTATGCCAATTTCTATATTAGCAACAAGCATGTGATTGTTCCAACCTATCGATGTTCCAAAGACGATATCGCACTGGATATTATTTCCCAAAGCTTTCCTAGTAGAGAAGTGGTAGGCATTGATTCAACCGATATTATTTGGGGTTTAGGCAGTTTTCATTGTTTAAGTCAGCAGGAGCCAAAGGTTTAAGTTTGTTTGACCATTGAGCTCCTCGAAATGGGCGTGAGGTTTTCAAACTACCTCCGAAACGACGAAAGTACTACCTCCCACAAAAATTAAATCCTGAGCTTTGGCCCGATTTTTTGCAGCTTGTAGGGCATCGTTTACGGTACCAAAAAATTCCCCATGAAGACCTGATGATTTGGCCTCTAATGCAAGTTCCTTTGCGGGTTTTGCTCTAGGCAAATTGGGTTGACAAAAATAGTATTGTCCATCACGTGGTAGAAGCTTTAAAACAGTGTTAATATCCTTGTCCTTAACCATTCCAATAACCATGTGAAGTTGATGATGTGGGGTAGATTTGATGTTTTTTATAACTTCTGAAATCCCATCCTCATTATGTCCTGTGTCACAAATTATGAGTGGATTGGTACTTAAGGTTTGCCAGCGTCCCATCAGTCCTGTGAGCTTGGTAACTTGTTTTAGTGCAGCGTGCATGCATTCATCCGTAATTTTAAAACCTTGGTAGCGAAGTTCATCAACTGCTGTTAAAACAGTGGCTACATTTTTGAGTTGATAAGATCCCGTAAGGTCTAGCTGAAGCGTGTTTGCGATAGTTGGATGTAAGTGGTGACTGTATTCAATGTTTAGATATTCAGAATTGAATTCTTTTGATTGACGTGTTTGATATTCTTGATCGGCAAACTTGATTTTTGAATTCGTTTGTTTGGTCTTTTGAATGAACACATCCGCTATTTCATTTTGTTTTTCGCCAATAATAACAGGTGTTTTTGATTTGATGATGCCTGCTTTTTCAGAGGCAATTTGGGTTAAGGTATTGCCTAGAATATCGATATGATCAAAACTAATGTTGGTAATAATAGAAAGTAGTGGATCAATAATATTTGTGGAATCTAATCGACCGCCTAAACCAACTTCAATTATGGCAATATCTACTTGTTCTGCAGCAAAATGCTTGAATGCCATGGCTACGGTTGTTTCGAAAAATGAAGGTTTGATAGTTTCGATATCCAATTGATGTTGCTTGACAAAATCAATCACGATTTCTTCGGCAATCATTTCTCCATTGATTCGAATACGTTCCCGGAAATCGCGTAGGTGAGGGGAGGTATAGAGTCCTGTTTTATAGCCTGCGGTTTGTAATATGGTGGCAAGCATGTGTGATGTGGAACCTTTACCATTGGTGCCACCAACATGTATACTTCTGAATTGATGTTGTGGATTTTGGATTTTTTTACAAAATGCAATCGTGTTACTTAAGTCAGCTTTATAGGCTTTACTGCCCATGCGAGTAAACATGGGCAGTTTGGAGTACAGGTATTCGATTGTTTCGCTGTAATTCATACATAGTTGGACTTCATTTTTCATTTTACAAAAACTATAACGTTTATCGGGCAGGTGTTATTTTATTTATTTGGCAGTTTTTTTTCAACTATTTTACCTTAAAATTGAATACCACCGTCCCTAATTGGACTTCTGGTGCAGAGTCTAATTGATTTAATTTTGCGCCTAAAACGGCTGATTCGCATTTGTGCCAAAGTTTTAAATCCGACAATGTTGTCCCTTTAGCTCCTGCACGAGCAAAAACGACTTCACCTGTTTTATCTACACGGATTTCAACAACAATTTTTCCGGCACTTTGTCCTTGGTCATCAATTTTGGGTGTGTTAATAAATCGGCGATTAACTAATGATAAACTTACATTACCAGCACCAGAGCCGCCCTCGCCATAATTTGTAGCGAGTGGATCGCCATTTTTACTGCCCTGATTTCCAGGTATTTTTCCTGTTCCATCACCTCTTGTTTGCCCATCATTTTTTGCGCCTTTGTATAGTGCATTGGGATTTAGAATGGGTTTGTTTTCTTTTGGAGTTTTATTTGTAGAAACAGCATGGGTGGTTTCACTGTTTTTTTTGATGACGCTAGGAGCTTCCTCATTATCCTGGGTTACGATGTCTTTGTCGCTTGTTTCGGCTGATGGATTTTTTATAGGATTGGTGTTTTTAGTTACTTTATCTGGTAGGGCATGGTTTGCATCGGGATTGACAGAAGGTTCTTCTACACTCATATTGTCAGCACCCATGCCTTCTTCTGAAGTGCCATAATTGACGATAATACCTCCAAAGCCAATATCCTCTTGTTTGAAAGGTTCATGGATCACAATAAAATAACTAGTAAGAAGAAAAAGTAGTACAATCAATGATGAAAGCAAAATAGCTTTTGGGTAATTATTTTCTTCCTCTTGATATCGCATATACATGGATAATACTTTTACTGAATTGTTTTGGGTTCGGTGGCTAGAACTAGTTTTATTTTCAGCCTATTTGCCACATCCATCACCTTAACCACATTTTCTATCGCGACTGTTCGATCTACATAGAGCACAATTGTTAGTTCTTGTGTATTTATTTGGTAAGACTTGATGTTGTTTTCAAGTTCGCCAACCAAGATTGGCTTTTTTTCGACAAAGTATTCTAGGTTTTTAGTTATTGAAACAGTGATAGTCTTTTTGGAAATTGACTGGCCAGAATCTGATCGTGGTAACAAAAGTTTGACTACGTTCGGGTTTGTGATTGTGGATGCAATCAGGAAAAATAGAAACAGGAAAAACATGATGTCATTCATGGCAGAAGTATGTACCTCTGCACTGGGTCTTTTTCTTCTCCTTAGATTCATTGTCCAGGTTCTTCTAGTAAGTCAATAAATTCGATGGCATCTGTTTCCATTTTTAGAATTACTCGATCAACCATTATATTCAGTATGTGGTAGCATATGTAGGCGACGATACCAACAATTAGGCCTGTTGCTGATGTAATCATTTTTTCATACAACCCACCAGCAATCACTCCCATGCTGATATTATTACTGGTAGATATACCATAAAATATTTTGATTACACCTGCTATAGTTCCAACGAAACCAAGCATGGGGGCAATACCAGCAATGATACCCAGTATGCTGATGTTTTTTTCGAGTTTGGACACTTCCAATTTACCGATATTTTCTATCGCTCCTTCAATGTCTTTAATGGGTCTTCCTATGCGCAACAGCCCTTTTTGTAGCATTCGCCCTAGGGGGGTATTACTGTTTTTACAAATGGCAATGGCCGAATCAAGTTTGCCTGAAATGATGTTTTGTTTCACCTGCTTCATCAGATTTGATTCATTCTGCGCTGCTTTTCGAATCGTTAGATAGCGTTCAATAAAAATAATTAAGCCCAAAAATGCCAAAATAAGGAGGGGTACCATCACCCAACCACCTTTTTGAAGCAAGTCTAGAAATCGTAATTCATGTGTTTGCTGAAGGGTTTGAGCGATGGCAGTTGTCGTGTCTCTTGCAACTGGTCCAATCATGGGTGTAGTTGTATCGGTTTGAAGTAAAATCATGCTGATTTAAGGTTTTTTAGGGTTAATTATGGCCATCCAAGCATCTGGACTTATGTCTTTTCGTATCTGTATTAATGTAGTTTCAGCAATCTGTTTATTGGTAAATGAGGCATAGCTTACTCGAGTGCGTGAACCGGGTGTATGATCCGAAATTTTAACGATAACTCCCTTTTGTTTTAATCGGATGACATAATCTTCCGCTTCCGATTGTTTCCCGAATGTAGCAACGATAATTTCATAACGTGTTTGATCGTTAGTGAAGGCTTGCGTGTTTATGTTATTTGTTTTGGTAGTATCATGTTGGTTAATAGATTCTGTTTCTCTTTTTTGTAAAGTATCAATCGGATTGATCTTTATTGTCGAGTCTGCTAGAGGTTCTACCTGCTTAGATGTAGAAGCTACTATTGGTTGCTCGATAGGGAATAGTTTGGAAAAATGACTATAAACATCTGGGTAAAAATAATAAACGCCAATAGTAGCCAGTAGAATCAGCGATATAAATGCTAGAATGGCTTCGGCTAATGGTTTCCTTTTTTCTTCTTTTGAAGCATCTTTTGCTTCAATAATGAGTGATGGGGATTCAGTTTTTTCGGGTGGTACGATAAATGCTTGAGGTATGATACTTTCTCGTTCGGATATTTCTTTTGAGACGTCTTTCTGTTGTTTGTATTGGTGAATACGTTCCTCTGGTTCGGTTGATATGATAAATGGGAGTGGGTGGATACTTTCTCGTTCGGGTATTTCTTTTGAGACGTCTTTCTGTTGTTTGTATTGGTGAATACGTTCCTCTGGTTCGGTTGATATGATAAATGGGAGTGGGCTGATACCTTCTCGTTCGGGTATTTCTTTTGTGATGTTTTGCTGTTGTTTGTATTGGTTAATACGCTCTTCTTTTTCGGTCGGTATGATGGTGTGGTGTGGTATGATAACTTCTTGTTGAGTTATTTCTCTTGTTAGGTCTTCTTGTTGTTTGTATTCGTCCACGTGTGCCTCACTGGGTGCAAAGACATTATGAGTAGGAGGAGCCAGTTCATCTATTATTTGTGAGTAATGGCTTATTTGTGTTTCAGAAACTGGTTTTAATCCGTAAAAAGTATGCTTATAGCCTGTCTTTTCTTTTGCTTCGAGGGTGTAGCCCGTGTCTGTTTTTTTTAAGATACCTAGAGCCTTCAGGTCAGCATATCCGGATGTGTTCAGCTGTTTCCAAATAGAGTTGACAAATTTTTCGATAAAATAAATGGCAGTTGTTTGGGAAATATTTCTTTGGGTGCAGCAGTAGTCCGCCAGTATCAAACTTTCGTGATGATCCAGTTTAAAAGCCAAATAATGCGTCGGAGGAATGAATACATGGTTTCTGTCGTCATAAAAACCACTAACTCGTTTTTTGAAAAATGTACCAAGACCTACAATGTTTATCTCATTATATTGATGCAATAGCTCGGCTATATAAAGAGCAATATCCATGTGAGCAAAGTTAAATTTTTGATTTGGATTTACGGGATGTTAGGATAATTGGATTGCTTTTTCCCTTGCATGCTAATCGCTATTGCATCCAACAATCCATTCATCCAAAAAAATCAAATCTAGAATGAGAAGTTAAATCCGCCAAAAATACCTAAACCAAGTTTAGGATAATATAAATACTGCTCATAGGATGAACCTAATAAGTTATTTGCTCGAACATATAATGTTGCATTTTTAATAATTTGATATGCTGCACCAGCACTGATATCAGTATAACTACTTATTTTGACACTTTTTTCTTTCGAGTTAGTTGGATCAATCACTTTTGCATTGGTTTCGCCATTTAAAACAACTTCAGCATCCAAAGATAGTTTTCGGCTTATTTTTGCTTTAACTGTTGATCCGAGGCATAAAGTAGGTTTTAGCCAAGCTTCTTTTTCTGTCGCCATTTTATAGTTATCGGCTTGTGCTCTCCCCGTAAGGCTAAATACGTCGGATGCTTTGATCTCAAATTCCCCCGCTAATCCCAAGATGGTGCTTTTACCTGGATCGTACATGACGTCAAAACGATTTATTTGGGACGAATTATTTTGAAAAAGGGGCATGTTTTCTACCTCTTTGTACGAGGCTGTTGCTTTGAATCCAAAGGTATGTCCTACATTGCCTTTAATGCCGCCGTAGATATTGAGCTTTTCTAGGGTATTTGTGATCGCAATATTCTGATTTAAATGAGGATTCTCGGACGAGAGATTCTTCAAATTGGTTTTGATGACATCTCCATGTGCGCCGGCAAATAAGCTTGCGTAAGCAGATGAAAGAGGCAAAATAACAGATACGGCGGGCAATATATTCATGCGATTTTGACTGCCATACTCTTGCACGATATTTAAGCCAATGTTTAGAATAAAATTGCTTGCTTGAAATTGTACATGTGGGTTTGACTTAAAAATATTATTGTCAATCGAATAAAGCAGGTCTTTGGAATTTGTTAAATCGATTGAAGCATCTACACCAAAAGTAAATTTGTAGATCACCTGATGGAGCGATGTAGCAAAGGCGATGTTATTTTCTTTTGCGTCAAAAAGGTCATTAAACAAATATCCATTCCCATTTATTTTGTAGCTAAATCGATTGCCCTCAGCATAATGGTTGAATAATTCTCCCTTGGCTTTGATGATATTGAATCGCTGTTGAGCAGGATTGGTGCCAGCAGTGGCTAGTGTCGGATCGAAACCATAAAAATAGCTTTGCCTTCTATCATAATTGAATTGTCCGGATAGGGCGGTCCGAGCACCAATACTACGACCAAATGCAGACAGCTCTTGACGTGAAAATTGTTGTTTGTCGATGTTCCCTTGTTGTGCGAGATGCTTGATAGATAAGCCAACTTGGAGTGCTTCATCTTTTCCATTGTTGATATACAGCTCGCCAAGGCTGGTGTTGAGATTCCCGCCAGCAAGTTTTAAATAGTTGTTATTGGGATCTACTACTTTTTCGTCGGTCAATTTTTGTGCATGTAGCTTGGCAATGTTTGAGTCGAGCGCTAGTTTTTTATCCAGAATGGAATAAAGCAGTACGGGTTTAAATGTCGGATTATTGGTTAGATCTGGATTTATACGGATTTTTACAGCATCTGCTAAAATGGGTTTGTAGGGCCTCACAACCTCAACCTCCTCACTAATTTCTCCCTTTGTTTGTTCTTTTTTTTTGCTTTTTTCAACGGATGGTTGGGGGCTCTTTTTAACCTGAGCAAACAAAATGCTGGTCGATACCAATAAGCCTATTGTCAGATTATATTTTAAGATGGATGGTGTCATTCGTTTATTTATTTTTTCAGTTTATTAAACTTTTCTTTGGCTGTGGTGATGATATCATCACTTTTGCCATTATAGTTGTCGAGTATACTTTGAAGCGTGCTTTTTGCTTGAAAGTCGTCTTTCATCGCCACGTAATTATCAGCCAATAAGATGAAGCTTTTAGCTACCCAGTAGTCGTATGAGGGCATTTTGTTGATCAATTCGAATGCTGTTTTTTGGGAGGTTTTATATTCTTTTTTTAGATACTGTAAGTGGGCTATGTTGTACTTGGCCTCTGCCGCTGTCAGTGTTTGTGTTTTGTTGGTTACATAGGTAAATTCTTTGACAGCTGTTGTCGTATCTGCTTTGAGTAAATGGGCTTTACCTGCAAATAAACTTGCTCTGCATTTTTCTTCTTCTGAGGATTTTTCGGAATCTCTAACCATACTCACATACTTCAGTACCTCGTCGGGCATTTGTATATTGGAGTATGCCTCCATTAGATAGTTGATCGCAAAGCCATAATTGGCTTTATACTCGGTGGTGAGCTCTAGTTTTTTTAAATAAATGATTGCTTCGTTGTACCTTTTTTGCGTCAAATATATTTTAGAGATATTGATTAGTGCGCGTTCGGTAAACTCGCTGGTCCAGTCGTTTAAGATGAACTCATAATCAGGTATTGCTTCATCAGGACGGTTTAACTTGACTAAGCTTTCGGCTCGAATAAACCGAGCATGTTTTTCTTGAATGGGTTTGGGGAATTTGTCAAAGTATGCATTGATGGCTTCGAAGGTCCCCTGGTAATCACCTTTTACAAAACGATTATTTGCTGCTTGGAAAGTAATATGATCCTGTTCGGCGGTGCTGAGGTTGCCAATATTGGTCGAGTTGGCGTACGCTAAAAATCCATTCGCATCAGATCGATCCAAGTAAATATTTTTGATTGATTCAAGTGCTTGTTTGGCTTCATCGGTGGTCGAATATTCTTTCACCACGCGTTTGAAAGTTTCTAAGGCATCCGCATCTTGATTTTGGTCATACTGTACCAATCCAACAGTAACCAAAGCACGGGGGACATAGCTACTTCTCGGATATTGATTAATAAATGCATGAAGCTTGTCTTTGGACTGTTCTAAATCACCTTTTATGAAATAGGTGTAAGCAATTTCAAAACCCGCATCATCTGCATAATTGGAATTTGGGAATCGTTGTAATAGCGATTGATGTGTACTTATTTTAAGATCATTTTTGTTTTGTAGACCTTCGATCATTCCTCGTTGAAATAGCGCATAATCCACACTTGTTGCATTGTTTGTGATGATCTTATTGTAATACCTCAATGCATTTTCGTAATCTTTCAAAGCAAAATAGGAGTCTGCCAGACGCAGCGTAGCATCATTGATCGTGTTTGCATCCTTTTCATTGCCACGTAAAAAGTTGAGGAGATAGGTGGATGCTTTTT
>Ga0114967_10004471_pt1 | contig 11229 bp, 14 predicted proteins | sample M_130628_MF_Meta_FD_92639 | JGI IMG/M metagenome (GOLD analysis project Ga0114967, IMG submission 92639) | Freshwater microbial communities from Lake Montjoie, Canada to study carbon cycling - M_130628_MF_MetaG | ecosystem: Environmental > Aquatic > Freshwater > Lake | place: Lake Montjoie... | reverse complement strand
GACAAGCCAGTGAGTCCTTAAGAAAGATAGCTGGTCTCTCAAAAACCTACAATGCCTTCGTACGCTAATTGGTAGTGCGGATAGATTTAAAATCTGTCGGATCTCAGTTCGAATCTGAGACGGGGCACCAACTGTTCTACAATTTTTGAATGAGTAATTGGCCCCGGATGCCGTTTGTCAGATCCCAAATCCAACAATTGTCCGTTTGGTAATAGTTCCTTATAGGTAAATTGTATGACAGGGCAACTGACCAATTTGGCAACGTTGTCTCGACACCATGCATTCCTTTCTTGAATTTTTCCAGATAAAATACCTTTTTGGTATCCTAGAACCATTTCAGGAAACCGATCTTGTATGGGAGTTTTTAAACCAGATACCCACCGTCCTAGGTTAATGATTTCATCATTTACTATTTTAAATGTTCGACTATCTTCAGGCCATTGTATAATAATGCATTTGGGACTGTGATTATTGATCAATTTCTGTATTTGAAAATATATCAAATCGGGACTGGCTCCGCGAATACCCAAATTGTCAACTTTTAATCCAGATCGGCAATGTAGATAAAATGGTGCAGTTTGTAGATCTTGAACGTACTCTCCGTAGGTAAAGCTACATCCAAAATACCAAACAGTATCATCGAGCGTGGGAGGTAATCTATAGTCAAATTTCATAAATGTATTTACCAAGATGGATTGACTGTCAATCCAAACTCCTTCATTCGAGACAAGCCAGTGAGTCCTTAAGAAAGATAGCTGGTCTCTCAAAAACCTACAATGCCTTCGTACGCTAATTGGTAGTGCGGCTTGCCTTAGAAGCAGGTGGTTGGGGGTTCGAATCCGCCTGAAGGTACCAGTCATAGGATGATTACAGCAAATAACTTATTCCCGCCAAAACTTTTGGGAAGCCGTGCAATTGGGCACCGTGTTTGAAATAGGGGTTCGATTCCCGGCTACAACACAGCATCCTGTTATTTTCTATGGTGTATATAGTGTAGTGGTCTGCACACTTGTCTGTGAAACAGGTAGTATGGGATCGTTCCCCATTATACACCCCAAATATTAGCCGCGTAACTCAGAGGCAGAGTACCATCTTGATAAGGTGGGAGTCGACATTTCGAAATTGTCCGTGGCTACCAACAATTATGGAAGCGTGGCAGAGTCCGGCTTATTGCAACAGTCTTGAAAACTGTCGGCCCTTAACAGGGTCCGTGAGTTCGAATCTCACCGCTTCCACCATTTTACTTGACACTTGCGGCAAATAAGTATATAATATACTTGCGACCGTGAGTGGAATATGGCAGACCTCTGCGTAAGCAGGTTGGGGCAACGTCTTAGACACAGCCTTTGTAGGTTCGAAACCTACCGGTCGTACCAAGATTAGGAGAGCTGGGTGAGCGGTTTAAACCACCTTCCTGCTAAGAAGACGTTCGGGCATAAACCCGGGCCGAGGGTTCGAATCCCTCGCTCTCCACCATTTAAAGGCTAAACATGAGCATTATAAAAACATTTGACAATGTACTAACTGAACAGGAACGTTTAGCTATTATAGATGAAATGTTGATGCCCGGAGTACTAGTTACTGAAACTGAAGTGAATTATCATAGAAGCATAGGTAGACCTAATCTAGGATCTAGCCTAGTGCCATTACCTAAAATACATGCACTTGCAAAAAGTATCTACGGTAATCAGATAGAATTCAATAATTCGTATTGTAGGATCTACTATAATACAAGTTTCTTAGGAATTCATTCAGATAGAAAACGATTAGATATTACCATGAGTGTGTGTCTATTAAAAGAATTTGATCACGAATGGCCTTTGCATATTAGCAGGGTGCCGTTTGAAGGTGAATACTGGGACTATAAAGTAAAAGATACTAGTCAGTGGCAACAAGACTACACAAGTCACGAGCTTGAAGAAAATCAAGCCGTGATCTGTGAAGGTAAGAAATATCCGCATTGGCGGGAAACGTTAGAGTGTGAGGACAGCAAACGAGCATTCTATGTATTTTATCATTGGCGTAGGAAGTTTCCTTACCAATTAATGCGTTAAACAATTATGTATCCATAGTGTAATGGCAGCATCGCGGTCTCCAAAACCGTCAGTCTAGGTTCGAGTCCTAGTGGGTACGCCAATTTTTAGGTTGCGTTCAGCAAACTTTATACATTTGACTTTTAATCAAAACCGTAAAAAAGCAACCTGTTATATTTGACCGTTAGGTTCTTTTCAGCAATCTTATTAAACTTTCTGTAAAAAAGACGGGCTGGGTTCGAATCCTGGGCATTGGTTGGTCGCCAATGTTGGTGTAGTGGTAGCACAAAAATGAGAACCTGTTATATGCCCCTGTACGCTAATTGGTAGTGCGGATAGACTTAAAATCTGTTGGTTGGCGGTTCGAATCTGCCCAGGGGTACCAAACATAGCTGGCGTTCGTATAGTGGAAAATACAGGAAGCTTCTACCTTCTAAACAGCAGTTCGATTCTGTTACGCCGGACCAAAATTCAATGCCCCGTTACGCTAATTGGTAGTGCGGATAGATTCAAAATCTGTTGGTTCTCAGTTCGAATCTGAGACGGGGTACCAGTTTATTGATAAGTATGAGTATGAAATTATATTCGTTCTACACATTAGATTGTAATAATATTGTTAAGCAACAATGCTTAGAACTATTACAAGAACAATGGGATTTTAAAACACAAAAAATTTTTCGATTAGATTTATTATCTGATGTGTGTAAATTATTAAATGTAGAAATGCAACAAAAGAAATTACCATCAGTGAGATTAGTTTCAATTTTTTGTCGAGGACCAAATAGCAAGCAAATAATTCATCGAGACACAATAGGAGATGAAGCAACTGTAATATGTAAAACTGGTTTTTATATACCAATAATTGCAGAAGATAGTAAATTAGAATGGTTTAATCCGGCAACGGGAATAGAAACACGATCATTTACACCTGCGTATTCTAATTCGAACAATAAAAAAACGGGGGTATTAATTGTTAGGTATACTGATATAACTTCAGAAAAAATTGAAGAATATACACGCAGTGACCCTGTTATTATAAACACAGAAGTGCCTCATAGAGCAGTTAGTGCAACTTTGCCGCGGGCGGCTCTTGCAATACGATTAAACGACAATATTAATTTGTTTGATGCTTTAGGAGTGTAATACTATGATAAGAAATGATTTCATTTACGAACTTGATATAGATATTGATCTAGGCTATATTTCAAAATTAGTGTTTAAAAATCAATTCAAGCCCAGCCTACATCTCAATAGCCAACAAGATAAAGCCAAGCATCATAGGTTAGTTAGTGATGATGAATATATGATGTCTTTAAAAAAGAAATATCCGTTACTAGGAGATTATTATAATATATATACCCTACTAAGAGGTCAAGGTATCCCTTTGCATATTGATGCCGGAAGATTCTGTGCATTAAATATTCCAATCCAAGGAACGGAAGACACTGATACAATATTTTATGAAACGCTAGGTGATGTACAGACTGAATATAGTCAGAGGTATGTTTATAATCTAGTACAATCTCCTGTTAAAGAATTGTTTAGACATACTTTATTAAGGCCGGTGTTGATTAATAATTCTATACCACACAAAGTTATCAATCGAAAACAAGTAGATAGAATTAGTCTAAGTTGGAGTTTCTCAAAGCCTACTACATTCAAAGAGGCTAAGGAATTATTCCAATGAATCAATATTGCAATCCCTTAAGTATTCCCGTTAATGTTACAGATATTGATTGGAATCAATACAAAAAAAGAAAGACAAATCAAGTAAGGTGTCCGTCTAATATTGTCGGAGAAGATTTTATTTCTTGGCTGGCATCTATTGAGCTACAAGTTTTTTGGTTAGAAATATTTTATATTGCGCCCAATGCTAGTCATATTATACATTGTGACGGGCACGAATTAGACAGTAAGGGTAAATTAAATTTTATAGTTGGTGGGGATAATAGTAACATGGTATGGTACCAGGCCAAAAGTCACGATAAAATAATAAAAAAAATTAGCAGAGCTAACACTTCGTTTTTAACAATCGAACAATCAAATGTTATCGAAATATATCAAAAAAAGATAACCGGATTTAACTTAGTTAATGTTGGAGAATTTCACACAGTTTATAATTATTCAGAAGATAGATACTGTTTAAGCATTGCCATATCAGATGCAGTAAATAATGAACGATTAGATTTTTTTAAATTACAAAAAAAGTTTAAGGAGTATATTTGTGAATAAATGTTATACAGAATTACCTATTGATATATACCCGTTAGTTAACCAACCTGAATTTTATTTTAAAGACTGGCCGTATCCAAGACGAGATATGCCTCTTGATGTCACACACCTTAATCCAGAACTTTTAAAATACTTTGAAGAAAAACAAGTTCATATAGGACATAATTTTTTACTATGGCATTGGAAGGTGCAACAGCATCACATCCCGCATACCGATGGTGATTGGCAATTAACAGGTCCAGATAGAAGAAAGAGACTTAGTGGAATTAATTGGAATTTTACTCCAAATACATGGGTGGAGTTTTTTTCGTTTGATGGTATGACACCAAAATTAATTCATAAAAATAAAGACGATTTCTCAACACACTGGGAAGGTACTCCGACACAAATTGATAGATGGGAAGGCGCTGGTCCTATTATCTTCAATCCACAAATATTACATAGAGTAGCGGCCGCAAAAAATGTATGGAGAAGAGTCAGCATGACTCTTAAATTCCACGAATCCTATGAAGAATTGGTAGAAAAATTAGTGGGTGTGAGCTAGATTAGCAATTACCTTTGATACATTATTTGTATTAAAGGGAATGTTTAAAATTAAATGTTGACTATCATTAACCCAACTAATGGTACGATGCGTTAGGCGTGTATTAACATAGTAGACCTGTCCGTGCTGAATATTCATTTTACGGTCATCCATCCACCAATCATATTGTAGTGGCCCGCAATTTTTTAAAAATACAATAAGTCGAAATACATCTCTAGGCATACTAGGATGGTCTCTGTGGGGAACAAAGTAACCTCCTATATTTGATTGAACAATAAATGTTCTTCCTAATGGATCCCACATATTAAGAAACGGATGTAAACTTGTACAGGCATTGTATACATCTGTCTTTTCACTAAATTCTAATTCGCTTAATCTTCGTCCTGCCGCATAGCTGGCTTGAGCTAGACTAGGAACATCTGTATGTGTTTTGCCAGGTAAATTAGTTAACGTTAATGCTCGACGATTATTAGAGCGGTCTGTGCGTGGCAAGTAATCTACCCAATCATTTTCAAATTGTTGTATTTCTTGATAATACTGATTGAGATCAATATTAATGTTTAATGGTTCAAACGGACCTAAATTGAGTAATGCAACTTCGTTAGCAAGTTGATGTTGATTTACATTACCGGTATAAATTGCAGGCTTTCCGCTAATACCTGATGGAACAATAATACTCATATTAATATTTATAACTCGCTGTAGTTCAATGGAAAGAACAGCTCTCTCCTAAAGAGTAAATCCAAGTTCGATTCTTGGTAGCGGGACCAAATAATAAATATCCTTTATTAATAAAGGAAAAGTATGCACTCAGTACACATGTATCACTCGTTGTTTTGGAAACATCTAAAACGAATAGCATCTGCAAACCCATCTATGGATCCAACAATTGCTGAAAAGATTTTAAATTTTCAGCCATTTGATAAAGAAAGTAATCCGTTATTTTGGATTACTAGACTTGGCGGTGGGATTGGCGGGGTTGACAGAACTAATAAACTTAATAAGTTTAAATCAGACTATACTCCTATACCCACTGACATTGGAAATTTTAATAAATCATTTTCAGATGTATGCTTTGAAGAAGCTCAAAAATTATGGAAAGATAACGATTTTATCGAAGTGTCTTGGTCAGGGGGTATTGACAGCACATCAGTAGCATTAGCTCTGCTAGAAACAAAACCTGAATCAAAAAAATTACAATTAACCTGCTCTAGTCATAGTATTACTGAATATCCTAAATTTTACGAAACTCATAAAGACATTTGTAATTTAATATCTGTTGAAGAATATTTTAGTAAAGAACATGCACAGTCTGAACATCTTATAGTAACTGGAGACGTTGGTGATCAGCTATGGGGAATCAATTGGATCAATTGGGATGATAAAGATTTACCCTGGGAGGCGATGTTGGACTTGCCAGATGTATTTAGACAATCGCATGGCACATACCCAGAAGCATACAAAGAACCTTGGTCCCAGGGACAAAAAAATAAATTTGCAGATTTGATAAATGACCATGCAACTGCTTGCCCGTTTGAAATTAAAACAATATTTGACATGGGCTGGTGGCTTAATTTTTCAACCAGAGTTAACTATGTAGGATATCGAATAAAAATGATTATAGCTCATAACCACAAATTAAATCATATTAATTTAAATAATTTAAAACCATTTTATTTAACAGATGATTTTCAGCGTTGGTCGTTAACTAATCACAATAAAAAAAGTGGTTCAGTTAAAACAACTTATAAACAACCTGCAAAAGATTTTATCTTTTCTCTACACAAAGATGCAGATTATGCAAAGAATAAAACTCAAGAACCATCTCTTCCTAAAATGATAGGTGGTCCATGGTATGGCAAGCACCATCATGATATAAATGCCAACTATGCAGTAATGTCAAATGGTACTATTTACAGTACTAGAAATGATATGCCGGTTAGTGTTATAGAAGACATTATGGGTAAAAACTAAAGCTCTTGTAGTTAAATGGCATAACACAGTCTTGGTAAGACTGAATAGAAAGTTCGATTCTTTCCTTGAGCACCACTTGACACACACGCAAAACGATGCTATAATATATGCATACGTTAAGCAATTAACACCGTTCTTTAAAATTGTAAAAAAGCATTTGCGAGTGTGGTGAAATAGGTAGACACAAGAGACTTAAAATCTCTCGCTTTAATCGGCGTGCCGGTTCGATTCCGGCCACTCGCACCATATATGTCCCGTTCATCTAGAGGCCTAGGATAGTACCCTTTCACGGTATTTACAGCGGTTCGAATCCGCTACGGGACGCCATATAAAAACACACTTAACCTAAATGTAGTTTAGGCTGTAAGGACTTCACACCGCGGTCGAGAAAAGTGATAAGTGTGTTTTTATATGGGAGTGTTGCTAATGTTGGCCTTAGGGAGACCCTTATAAAGTCTTTAAGCCCCGTCTAGATAAGGCGGTGTACGCGGGTTCGATTCCCGCCACTCCTACCAAGTTTTGTAAGTGTTAGCAAGAGAAAGACTCGCTAGAAGGCTTCTTCGAAGGGCCAACTAGTGTTAAAGTAGGACGGGTTCGAGTCCCGTAAACGCAATGGAGCACCTATGTTAAGTATTCCAAGTGACTTACCTCCTCCCGTCCGGACTTGCATGAATCGGGTGAATGGTTGCGATTACAGAGGTGCAACTACTTACAAATTCAACATAGAGGTTGACAGGTTATAAATATCCTGTTACAATAATTTTACGCCCAGGTGATGGAATTGGTATACGTGTTGGTCTTAGAAGCCAAATTTTGCGAGTTCGAGTCTCGCCCTGGGCACCATATTTAAAAAAGGACAACGATGAGTAAAGGTAGTAGCCCAAGACCATACAGTGTTAGCCAAGAACAATTTGGCAATAATTATGATGCTATCTTTCGTAAGCCTGATCCAAGGGTGTTAGAAGAAGCTCAACGAGAAGATGAAGAATTTGAAGAGATAGCTAGACGCTCACAAGTCAGAGACAGTGAGCAAGGTGGGTAATTAGATCAAAGCCGACTTAGCACAGTGGTAGAGCATAAATAACTATGTTAGGAGCTCTACCAATGAAAACATATAAATGTTTAAACTGTGATAAAGAATGTATTTTTAGTCATCAAAAAACTAACAAGTATTGCGGTAATATTTGTCAGCAAGATTATCAGTACAAAGTATATATTAAAGAATGGAAACAAGGTTTACAAGATGGTCGAAAAGGTAAACTGCAAACAAGCGGTTATATTCATCGATATATTTTAGAGAAACAAAAAGGAAAATGTATAGAATGTAGTATTGACAGTTGGTGTGATAATCCTATAAAATTAGAACTAGATCATATTAACGGCGATGGAACAGACAATACAGAAAAGAATTTAAGATGTTTATGTCCCAATTGTCATAGTCAAACGCCGACTTATAAGGCTAAGAATAAAGGCAACGGGCGTAAGTTAAGAAATAAGCCCTCGTAGCTCAGGTGGTAGAGCGCCGCACTTGTAATGCGGATGTCAGGAGTTCGACTCTTCTCGTGGGCACCAAGAAACCCGGGCACCTCTGCCCGTTAGCGAAGAGGGGTGGGGCAGTCACCATAAAGAGTGCCAGGTGTGTAATGCATTGACCATCCGTACTCTGTAGAGGAGTGGCGGGAACGCATTAGGTGAGGTTTAACACCTTCCCATAAGAATAAATGTTATGGACAGAGTAACTGCTCAGTCTAGGGCCTATGTGGTGTAGGTAGCTAGACACTTTATTGAAATGCATTGTGGAGAGCACTGTGTAGATTGAGAAGGTTTGATTCCGACTCACTACATCACTCGGTATCCTGCGGCCGCAACAGTGTGTTTCAATAAAGTATGCGGGATTAGTTTAATGGTAAAACAGCAGATTTCCAATCTTCGGTCAAGAGTTCGATTCTCTTATCCCGCTCCACAATTTAATGCCTGGTTAGCTCAGGGGTAGAGCAACGCCTTTACACGGCGAAGGTCCGCGGTTCGAAACCGTGACCAGGTACCAGTTTTAGGGGATTAGCACTCCCAGTCCTCGTTTGACGTTGTGCTGATTTTAAATAACAATGGTCGTCAATAATGCGGTAATAAGTAAGCGTTATTGGTCCTCTAAGGATAGATAGTTGTGCCCTAATTTTATTTTCGGAGTGTGGCGCAGTCTGGTAGCGCACCTGGTTTGGGACCAGGGGGTCCAAGGTTCGAGTCCTTGTACTCCGACCAATAAGGGGGATTAGCTCATTTGGGAGAGCGGCTGCTTTGCAAGCAGTAGGTGACCAGTTCGATCCTGGTATCCTCCACCAATTATCGCGGGTTACGTCAGAGGTCAGACTATCAGGCTCATAACCTGGGAGACGGAGGTTCGAATCCTTCACCCGCAACCAGTTTTTTAACCTAAAGGAATGTTATGTCAATTAAACAATTAAGTCGTGGTACAACTATTGATACAGAACAATGTATTAAAAACGTTGGGGGAAATCGATTTGATCTAGTGCTAATTGCGGCAGCACGGGCTAAAGAAATTGCTCGTCAACATCGTCATGCTGAGAATCGCTGGCATGTAAATTCCCCTGTAACGGCCTTGCTTGAAATTCAAGAAGGCAAAATTGGAAAAGAATACCTTAAGCGGGTATGATGTAATGGTAACCTAAAACTTTGCCAAAGTTTAATCGCGAGTTCGATTCTCGCTACCCGCTCCACAACACGGCCTCACCCACTGCAATATAATTGTACGGTGAGGTTTTTTTTGGCTCAAGACTTTAATGATGTAAATATCCTATATGACGCTGCCATTAAAAAAAACAATTAAACCTAAAGTATTTTTCTTCGGTGCTTGCGACCTGTGGGAATCGTTAAACATTGATGTTATTCGACGAGACTTTGCACTGGATAGATTGTCATACCCGTATATAGAGTATGGCGATAGTTTAGATTTTGAAAAGTCGCAAAGGCCTGCATGGGCCACTAGTTTAATATCGTTGTACACTAGCCCTGGACCCATTGCAATTCGTGTGCATGAAACACTGGCTAAAGAAAAACAGCTGATGTTCTATCATTATGATACATACAAAGAAATATTAAAATTTCCATTCCTTAAATTCTTTAAAGAAAATGCGGGTCCAGATGATGTACTAGTGATGAGCTTCAGTTCAGACTTATACACAAAGATACATGCGGGCCTAGAAAGGTTTAGTATATTGCCAGCTATGGCGCCACTAGAAGATACTCGCGAATCACTAACGTGGCTTAAAGCTGAATACTTTAACAAACATCAATATCATGTTCCTTTTGATCACGAAGGATCAATGAATGAGACATGGGGTGTAATGGAGGACTTTGCCCGAGACATATATGAAATTTTTGGAGACAGAGTTGTATTGGTTAAGACTCACATAACTAACTTAGGTATAACTGACGCGGATTTTAAAATAAGTCAAATTAAGATGTCGTGTGAAAACAATATACCCTACTATCGTTCAACTAGGATTGTCACGGATCCCACTGACCATAAGTATGCTCAACGATGCATTGACCTTATCATGCACCAATTTAAAAGACGATACAAAACCGATGTTCCAGTAGTAGCAATGACAGAACCATTCTTTTTAGACCTAACACATCATTGGGGATTTGCACCGTTCCATTTGCACAAGACATCTACATATAAAATTGGTCAGTTGATACACAAAGAACTGCATAATATACAAACTAAAATAAAAAAGAAAAATGCCTGATAAGAATTCAATCAAATTAAATTTTGATACTCCTATAAATTTAGTAGGACTAGGAAACATATCGCTATCCTGTATCAATGATAATCTTTACATTTCAAACACAAATGTTGTATCTGCTGGATTAGAAACTTCACTAGCAGTTTACAAAAATAACAAAGGTGCCATAGGAGCCGCAGGAGAGAAACTAGTATGGGACGATGAGTTTGGTGTACTATATGCAGACAACATTGTTATCAAAGATAGTTTAAAATTTTCTTTAGAAGAAGATGCGTATGTTACAATGCCAACTTTACAGATAACTAAAGAAGTTTCTTTTCAAAGTTCATTAAAAGATATCGATGTAATTTTTGCCACTATCAGAGTTGACGAATATGTACCCGGTGTAGAAAAATTATCAATCCTGACTCGCACAGGTGACACAACAGCGTGTTCAATCGAAATTGATCAAATGCAACGAGTAACGGTTAAAAAGAGATTAAATATAAAACAAAAGAGGTTAATAAAAAGCTCTAAGGGATCCGTAGAAGATCTACAAGGAGATATTGCTGCCAATGGAGATTACTTATATTACTGCCACAAAGATTATGATGGCGTTACAAACATTTGGTCCAGGTGGCGAGTTACTGATAACACATGGTGATATAAAATGTATTGTAAATTAATGCCGCACATTGAT
>Ga0114967_10004469_pt1 | contig 11233 bp, 7 predicted proteins | sample M_130628_MF_Meta_FD_92639 | JGI IMG/M metagenome (GOLD analysis project Ga0114967, IMG submission 92639) | Freshwater microbial communities from Lake Montjoie, Canada to study carbon cycling - M_130628_MF_MetaG | ecosystem: Environmental > Aquatic > Freshwater > Lake | place: Lake Montjoie... | reverse complement strand
GGGGCCGGCCGTATTTCCCCGGTCGTCCTTCCCGAGTGCCCGGAAGTTCGTCCGGTTGCTGCTTGCTTCGTGGCAGGACGCGCTCCAGTACCGGCTTGAAGGGGCGGTCTGGTTCCTCTATGACCTGCTGCCACCAATGGGAATGCTGTTGCTGTGGCTTGGGGCATATCGGCCCGGGGACACCGTTGCGGGGTACGACGTCGCTGGGATGGTCCAGTATTACCTGGGAGTCATCGCACTTCGGACGCTGCTGAACCCGCATCCCGAATGGGATATTGCCGAGAAGATTGCCAAGGGCACGTACGGTCAGATCCTTCTTCGGCCGATGTCCATTGTTGGCTACCACCTTGCGGGGGAGGTTGCGTGGAAGGTGGTGCGCCTTTTCTGGCTTCTGCCTTCGATGGGCATCTGCATCGCGATGTTCTGGGAGTATCTACAGGCTCCCGTGGTGCCCCCGCTGCATTGGTTGGCATTCGTGCTGTCCATCCCGCTCGGCTATCTCACGGCCTTCTTCCTGAAGATGACAATGGGCTACGTGGCGTTCTGGGCAACGAACACCGAGGGTATCTTCGTATTCATGATTTCGCTTGAAATGGTTTTCACGGGAAACTTCCTGCCCCTACAAGCGATGCCGGATTGGGTACGGATGATTGGTGACTGGTTGCCCTACCGGTATTTTTACTTCTTTTCCACCCAAATCCTGCGCGGGACATTCACGGAGGTCGAACTGGCAAGCGGTCTGTTGACGCAGGTTGCGTGGGTGATTGGCGGCTACTTCATGATGCGTGTTGTCCGAACGGCGGGGATCAGGCGGTACGCCGCCTTCGGTGGATAGCGTGGCGAGCGTTGGCTCCGCGTTCGTTCCCGCAACCACCGTCTGGCATCAGTTCCGTAGGTACCTTCGCCTCTATGGGGCAGTTGCCCGCTACTGCCTTGCCAGAGACCTTGAATACCGCACCAACATGGTGTTCAACCTCTTTCGCGAGGGGTTCTATGCCGGCCTCCAGGTCATGTTCGTGAACCTGATCTACCTGAACGTCAAGTCCGTCGGTGACTGGTCGTCGGACCAGATGCTGGTGTTGATGGGGTCATACACGATCGTCACCAATCTGACGTATTGCCTGTTCTAGGAGACGATGACGGGATTGTCAAGTTTGGTGAATACGGGTGAACTCGACCTCGTGCTCACGAAACCGGTCAATGGGCAATTCCTGGTGTCGGTACGTCGGATCGCATTCATGAACCTGGCCCCGGTGACTTTCGGCTTCGTGATCGTTTCCTACGGGATATCGCGCCTCGGAGTTCAACCGGGACTGGCTGACATCCTGGGATATCTGGTTCTCTGCGGATGCGGTGTTGCACTCTGTTATGCGATGTGGTTCTCAAGCGTCCTGTTGGTCTTCTGGACGGGTCGGATGCAGAACATTGCGGCGGTCTTCGAACCTGTCGTGTCGATGGCGCGAGTTCCTACGGACGTTCTAAGAGGACCAATTCGCCTGGCATTCACGTTCGTGATCCCACTGGCCTTCGCAGGGACGGTTCCAGCCCGGGCACTTCTGGGCGTGGGTGAGACGTGGCATCTGCCATTTGCCATCGTGGCGGCGATTGGCGCCGTTTTCGCGTCAAACAGACTGTGGAACCGTGCGCTGCGTGAGTATTCGAGTGCGAGTTCTTGATATGCTGGAGTTCATGGCCCATTGGTTTGGCCATCTCCTGTCGCCGGACATTGTGGTACCGTCAAGATCAATCCGATGAGTGATACGACCGCGGCGATTTCGCTGCGACCAACGACTGCGACCTCGAAGTGGGCGGGAGCAACCTGCCCCAAGTGCAGCAAGGGAATTTCTGCGGGCGATCAGGCAGTGCTGTGCCCGAAGTGCTACATCCCTCACCATGCTCAGTGCTGGCGTGATGGCGGAAACGCGTGCGCGAACGACCAGACACCGGCGCGAATCCTTGAGCCACGCGGACGCGCCGGTGCACCGGCTGGTGAGGGTGCTGCCGCTGCTCCGGCTGTGGCCACACCTGTGCCAGCTGCCGCAGCTGTAGCGGTTCCGAGCACGGTTTCGTCGGTTCCAGTCCCGTTTGCAGATGAACCATTGGCAAACCCGTGGCTTTCGGCTCGAGCGATTCAGGGCCCTCCCGAGAGTGAACTCTTCAGGCGAAACATCATGACCATCGTTTCGCTGTTGGTGTTCTGGGCGATAGCGGTATTCATTGCAACGGCGTTTGGTGTCTTCCACTGATTTGGGTTGGACCTAGAGAGGGCCGCGGTGGATTACGGTTCCGTCTCCGGTGGCTACCCGATCGACTGATACGGCCGGGGAGAAGTCTCGTTCAGCCCTGAACGGGTTTGTTTGGTTGTCAGCGACCCCGAGGAGGGTGTCCACGGCAATCCGGCTTCCTGCCGGGCTCGCCATGATGCCGTGACCTGAGTAGCCTCCATTCACCCCAAGATTGGCGATGGCCGTTGGTCCCAACAATGGCATGTGGTCTGGTGAATAGCTGTACTGGCCTGCCGTGACGTACCAATGTTGGGTGCGCCGTAACCAAACGTCGATCCAGAATGGGGCGTGCTTGGCGACGGCGACGTCGCTGTCAGGATCGAGCAACAGGTCATAGAACCCGCGAGATGCTGGAGGGTCGAGCATCGGTGGCCCTGTGGGCGCGGTGGGGTCTGGGCGCAACACGTATGCACCCCCTGCTTCCGGGCGCCAATGCGACCCAGTGTCTTCATCGATGGTCATGGGTGCATCTGATGGGACTTCCGGAGCCTCGGGAAGGACGAGCCGTTGCCGGAGTCGGGGGGAAATGGGTAGGTCGATTCCCGCGAGGCCAAGAATCTGGCCCGTGAATGGGCCGGCGGCGACGATCGCGTACCCGCAGGCGATGTTGCCTTGGTCAGTGATAACCGTGGTTATCCGCCCTTGGTGCACGTCGAACCCGGTCACGGTCGTGTTGAATGAGAAGACTGCACCGTGGCGCGATGCGCCTTCGGCTAGGGCGACCGTGGCACGGACAGGGTCAATCCAACCGTCGCTTCCGCGGTATCTAACCCCGGCAACATCCTCGGCAAGGTACGGAAAACGGCGACGGGCGTCGTCCCCGTTCAGCCATTCCACGCCCTCGACACCCATGGACAATTGCTTCGCGACTTGCGCCTGCTGTGACGCAACGCGGTCGAGTCGTCGGGTAACCCAGAGGTACCCGTTTACCGTTCGGCGCAGATCCGCGGTCGCATCTCCAACTTCATCTGCGAACGCATCCCAGAAATCCAGAGATTCCTTGAGCAACGCAATCTCTTCACGAGTGTCGAACTGCATGCGGTAGCCACCGGCTGACGCCTGGGTGGTCAGTCCACCAAGCCGCTTGCCTCGTTCCACCACGACGACTCGAAGGCCTCGTCGCGACGCGTTGAACGCGGTGGCAGTGCCGAGGATCCCGCCGCCGATTACGACCATGTCAGCGGAGGTCGGAAGGTGATCGGTGACTTCGGTCACATGGGTAGGCATGCCCGTGATGGTAGTGGGATTGCTGGTGATGTCGCCATCTACCTCTTGCAGGAACCTTAGAATCACCTTGAGGGGTGTTCTTTGACCAGACCCCCCATGGTCCTCATGTCATGCGGGGATTTCGCGCTGAGTGAGGGTAAGTCGTTGGCGCGTGAGGCGCGGGACTAGCGGTGCCGTGTGATTTGGTGGGTTGTCGCGAAGGGATTGGCTTGATGGACACTGACGGAATGCACGGGATGGGCGGGTACCCGCCATTTGCAAACGAACCTCTGGGGGATTTCCACGACCCTGCACGGCATAGCGCATTTGCCGCGGCTGTCAAATCCGTCGATGCCGAGGTTGGCGCTCAATGGGAACGCCCGATCACCATCGCTGGAGAGGCGATCTTCACGGGACGGTGGGTCGTATCGACCGATCCGAACCACCCAACGCGGGTTGTCGGTCGAGTTGCATCGGGATCCAGCTCGGAGGTTGAGCGTGCGGTTGTAGCGGCTGAGACAGCGTTCGCAACTTGGTCACGAGTTCCTGTGGCGGATCGGGTTGCCGCGGTGCACCGGGTCAGCAGTTTGCTGCGTGACCGCCGAGACCTGTTCGCAGCGGCCATGGTCATCGAGGCTGGGAAGACATGGGGAGAGGCTGACGCCGACGTCGCGGAGGCAATCGACTTCTGCGAGTTCTATCTTCGTGACGCATTGCGATTGGGCGGGCCACAACCGGTTGCCCACCGCGCCGGGACCTCGAACCGGTTCGTCTATGTTCCGCTTGGGGTAGGGGTCATCATTCCCCCGTGGAATTTCCCACTTGCAATTGCCGTGGGGATGACCATGGCAGCGGTGGTGACAGGGAACACCGCGATACTGAAGCCGTCAAGCCTGACACCGGCAATCGCAGCGCGGTTTGTCGACCTGTGCGCCGAAGCAGGGATGCCTGCCGGGGTCGTGAACTTCCTTGGCGGTCCAGGTGAAGAGGTCGGAATGGGATTGGTGGCCCACCCGCGGGTCCGCTTCATCAGTTTCACCGGTTCCCGGGAAGTTGGGGAACTGATCTATCGCACTGCTTCCGTTGTTGCACCGGGGCAGAAGTGGCTGAAGCGCGTGGTGGCAGAGATGGGGGGCAAGAATGCGATTGTGGTTGACGAAACGGCAGACCTCGACGCGGCTGCAACCGCGGTGGCAGCCAGTGCCTTCGGGTTCGGGGGTCAAAAGTGTTCGGCGTGCTCACGCCTGATCGTGGTTGATTCCGTGCACGACCGGTTAGTCGACCTCGTCATCGAGCGGACGAGGAAGATCCGGATTGGCGACCCGAGGGATTTCACCAACGATTTGGGCGCGCTGGCGAGTGCCGACCAGAAGCGGACTGCTGAACGGTATATCGCGATCGCCCACGAGGAGGGAAAGGTGGTGTATGGACCGGGCGTCCCGGTTCCAGCGACCGGGCACTACGTTGCCCCCCACATCGTCACCGAGGTTGCGTCGCGAAGCCGGCTGGGCCAGGAGGAAATCTTTGGACCTGTACTGTCGGTCATCCGGGCGGCTGATTTTGATGACGCGATCCGGATCGCAAACGACACCGACTTCGGATTGACTGGCGCGGTCTTCTCACGCGACGAAGCGAGACTCGCTCGCGCCGTCGAGGAGTACCAATGCGGGAACCTTTACCTCAACCGAAAGTGCACCGGAGCATTCGTCGGGGTCGAGCCGTTCGGGGGCTTCAACCTTTCCGGAACCGACAGTAAGGCGGGCGGACATGACTACCTGCTGCTTTTTCTTCAGGGCAAGTCGATCTCAACCCCTACCAACTGAAGTGCCGGTGAGCAGTTAGGGCGCAAACGAAAGTGGGAGGTCCATTGGACCTCCCACCTTTGCTGTGTCCCTGCCGCCCGCGTAGCGGGAAACAGTATGACTAGTACTGGGGCTGGGCTGGCGGGGCTGGCTTGTCTTCCGGAATGTCGGTCACAAGTGCCTCGGTCGTCAGGATCATCCCGGCGATTGAGACAGCATTCTCGACGGCGGAACGGGTGACCTTGGCCGGGTCGATGATGCCCTTTTCGAGGAGGTTGATGTATTCCTCGGCAACCACATCGAACCCGATCGTGTAGGAACCCGCGTCTGAATTGCGACGACGGACTTCCTCGACGACGACCGAACCCTCGTAGCCGGCGTTGAAAGCGATCGTCCGGATCGGCTCCTCAAGCGCGCGGCGAAGAATGGCGATGCCGGTGGCCTCGTCACCAACGAGATGGAGATGATCGAGGGCGGCCGCGGCGTTCAGGAGGGCGACACCACCACCAGGGACGATGCCCTCTTCGATGGCTGCACGGGTCGCGGACAGCGCGTCCTCGACGCGATGCTTCCGCTCCTTGAGTTCGGTCTCCGTGGCGGCGCCAACCTTGATGAGCGCAACCCCGCCGGACAACTTCGCCAGACGCTCCTGAAGCTTCTCGCGGTCGTAGTCCGAGGTGGTGTCCTCGATCTGCGCCTTGATCTGCTTCATGCGTGCCTGGATCTCGTCTGACGACCCACGGCCTTCGATGACCGTCGTGTTGTCCTTGTCGGACGTCACGCGGCGGGCCTGCCCGAGATCGCGGAGCGTGATGCTATCAAGCTTGCGCCCGAGTTCGTCGGAGATGACGGTACCGCCCGTGAGGATGGCGATGTCCTTGAGCATTTCCTTGCGCCGGTCACCGTAGCCCGGTGCCTTGACCGCGAGGACGTTCAGGATGCCACGCATCTTGTTCACGACGAGGGTAGCGAGAGCTTCGCCCTCAACCTCCTCGGCGATGATCACGATGTTCTTGCGGCCCTGCTGCATGAGCGCTTCGAGCATCGGGACGATGTCGCCGATGGCTGAGAGCTTCTTCTCGGTGATGAGGATGAAAGGATCCTCGATCTCCGCGGTCATGCGGTCTGGGTTCGAGACGAAGTACGGGGAGATGTATCCGCGGTCGAACTGCATGCCCTCGACGTACGAAGTCTCGTACTGGAGGCCCTTGCTTTCCTCGACGGTGATTACGCCGTCCTTGCCAACCTTGTCCATGACGTCGGCAATGAGATTGCCAATTTCTGCGTCAGCCGCTGAAATGGTTGCGACGTTCGCAATTTCGTCACGCCCGGAAACGGCGGTGGCGGCATCGCGAATTGCCTGGACAACTGCGGCGGAGCCCTTGTCGAGCCCACGCTTGATGATCATCGGATTGGCGCCGGCCGCGAGGTTCTTGAGTCCCTCGTGGACGATCGCCTGGGCGAGGACCGTTGCCGTCGTGGTGCCGTCACCGGCCACGTCATTGGTCTTCGTCGCCGCTTCCTTGAGGAGCTGCGCGCCCATGTTTTCGAACGGATCAGGAAGTTCGATTTCCTTGGCGACGGTCACACCGTCATGACTCACCGTCGGTGCGCCGTACTTCTTGTCAATGGCGACATTCCGGCCTTTCGGGCCGAGTGTCGTCTTGACCGCTTCCGCCAGGGTGTCCACGCCCTGCTTCAGCTTTCGCCGGGCATCCGCATCGAAAGCCAACTGCTTCGGCACGGTTCATCCTCCTACCGGTATCAGGTACCCCTACTTCGGGGGTGTGGTCGCTAGTCTCACCGCCGTGGTGGGCAGTCGACCGCTTCAATCCAAACTCACGCGTTGCCGCGTGCAGTGCCTCGGCTCCGGACAATCTGTGTGTCCCAACCTGCGCGCGTTGCCAACGTCCCGCAGGGATTAGCAGTCGTCCGGGGCGAGTGCCAATATGAGTATACGAGGGCCGTTAGCAGTTGGCAAGAGAGACTGCTAATCGCGACGGTCCTGGGATTTCGAGAAACGAGCGGTCACGGGACGAGTGCAAGGGTCGCTGCTCCGGCTCCCACATTGATGGTGTCGGTTACCGCCATCGTCCCGAGGTCGATGACTGAGACGGTTCCAGACCCCGAGTTCGCAACATACGCGCGCTGACCACCGCCGCCGAGGACGATGGCTTGGGGTTGTTGGCCCACTGGGATCACTGCCTGGACCTCGGAGGTCTCGCGATTGACCACTTGGATCAGGCCCAACTGACCATTGACCACGAGGAGACGCACGCCGTCAGGGTGAAGAACGAATCCGTTCACGCCATTTCCCACGTCGATGATCTTGCGGGTTTCGCCGTTTGACGCGTCCAGGGCGTAGACGGTCGTGGTCGATTGGTTGCCGAGATACAGGGTCTGGCCGTCGTCGGAGAGTTGGGTCTCGCCCGGCCAGACTGGTGTGCGGATTGGCGGTCGGATCGTTCCCGTCGCGACGTCAACGAGTGACACCTCGCTCGTTGTTCGATGCGACACTGCCAAGACGGTTCCCTGAGATGTGAAACGGAGCGTTCCGGTGCGCCGGGGGAAGTTCAGGCGGCGAATAACCTTGCTACCGCGGGAATCAAGTTCGATGACATTCGAATACTCCTGCCCTTCAGCGCCTGCCGTGGCAACCCAGACGTGCCCATCCACAGGCCCGACGGCGATTGCACTGACCGCGCCTGCGTTCAGCGGGGTGCGTGTCTCAATCGACATGTCGTCCGCGCGGATGGTCACAAGTTCGTTAGACCCACCCCAACTCGCAAACAGTCGTCGCGACGCAAGCGCGCCGGCGAGGTAGGTGAACCGCCCGCCCCCGAGGGTTGGAGGCGACGACGGGTTGAGCACGGTGCCAGACGCGAGGTCGATTGCCGAAATACGCGGCTGCAAGTGACCCACAAACAGCCGTGCCATGGTTGCTGGACCGCGTGTTGGTGTCTGGACCAGTGCAGTGGCGGGGCCAGCCATCGGTGTCCGTGGGACTGACGGCGTCGGCGATGCAATCGGCCGTGTGCCGGCCACAGGTGCAGTTGTTGGCACCGCGGCCGTACCCGGAATGGTTGCGGTAGTTGAGAGCGATAGGTCTATGTCCCGGGAGGATTGCCCGGCACCCGGTGGGCCAAGTGTGATTGGCTCCGAGACCACTTGACCGACTTGGGCCTTGCGCGCCCGGATTACGACCCCGGTGGTCGCTGGAGAGGTGAACCGGAGTTCGCCACGGGCATCGGTCGGTTGGATCTCGAGGATCAGGCCACCAAACCGGTCCCTGATCTCGACGGTAGCATCGGCCACCGGGGCACCAGACGCATCCCGAATGCGGATGCGGACGGGAAACCGGGGTTGAGGCGTGGGGTTCGCCGCGCCAGTCGTTTCAGGTGCGCCTGCCGGGTCGATCACGTCGAGAATGGAGATGCCCTCGTTCACCGCGGTAATCCGAATTGCTCCAATGACCCCCAGGGCCATGACAACCGCAATCGCACCGACGACGAGACGCTTCATGGCAGATCCTCCCATGGAAGCAAATTCATTAAGTAGCCGGTTCCGTTCGCACACCCCGACGCCAGACGCGTCGGTCGATATCTTGGGATACCGACATGGGCAGACTGAAGCCCTGGATGGTGCGGTGGCTCTGGCGCTTTATCGCTCATTTCCCTGCCCTGGCCATGCCACAAACCATTCCCAAGCGTGTGCAGTCGCGGTCACAGGCATTCGGCCAATTCTCTTGGCGGTTGCCATGACGCCACGGACATCTGCCCACGTTGGCCTCAGCCGTCGGAGAGCAACATCTACCACGAAGAGCAACACGGACGTCATCAAGAGTTCCGGCCAGATGTCGCGTGGGGCGGTTCGATGGATCGTGTCGCGTCGCCATGCGTCCGCGGGGGTGGGAATGGTGGGCGCGCCACTCTCGGAGGCAAGTCGTTCGAGCAGTGTCCGGTTTCCCCACGCCGGTGCAAATTCGACTGCATATGCGCGGTCGAATCCGGCGATCTCCGACGCGACGACTTGTCCGCTGGTGTCGGTCTGAGTTACTCGCACGAAGTAGACGCCGGGGGATCGTGCGTCGAAGTCGCCCTGGTAGTGTCCTGGCGCGACCTGTGAAAGATTGACGCGTCGTGAAGCGCCATCCGGTCCGGCGATGTCGGCCGACGAGGCCAGAAGGTCCCTGAACCCCCCTCCGGGCGCCCAGGCATCTACAAGGACACGCGCCCGCGTTCCGTCACCGTCTGATGACGGCATTACCCGGACAGCAATGTTTGGATTACCCGGCGCGGGCATGGACCACCGGATCGCTTGCACCCAGAGTGACCGGAAGGCTGCGGTATCGGACCAGTCTCGAGACCACGGGCCCTCCAGGTCGGCTGTCCAGACGAGAGCGCGTCCGAGCCCGTACTGCCATTGTGCGAGAACTGTCTCTTCCTGGTCGCTGGTGAGAATGATCTCGGCACCAGGACGAGGTGTGGTCCGCATGTATCCGTGGAGTTGCGGGAAGTCATTCGGGACCAGCCCGCGCACAGCACTGGAGGCAGCGGCAAGCCTTGGCTTGAAGTCGCGTTCCTGCTTATGCGCGCGTCCCGCCAAGCGTGCCTCTTGGGTCATGATCTGAGGCACGGCGGAAGGGGTGTCGGTGAAGTAGTAGCGTCCACTTCCTCGCCGAGCGAGATCCTGCAGCAGACTTTTTCCCGCTTCACTGGATACGCCGACGGTCGAAAGGGTGATGTTCGCCCTTCGATACGCATTAAGCAGATTCGGGAATGGCGCCGGTGTACCTTCGCCGTCTGTTAGCAGGATGACGTGCTTCACGCGTGCCTGGGTGGTCTGAAGTCCCCGGTAAGCCACGTCAAGCGCGGCGTATATGTCGGTGCCTCCATCGGGTTGGATCGTCGCAATGCGGTCGGCGACCGTCTTGAAATCTGCGGGCCCGCGTAGGGGACGAATTTCCGAGACCCACCGGGCGTTGTAGTCGAAGGCGACCACACCTATCTGATCACCCTCGCGCAAGGTTTCGATGGCAAGAGTGGCGCCTTCCTTGGCGAGATCCATGCGGCTCGCACGACGGTCGCGCGTGTCGATCCCCGACATGCTGCCGGAACGGTCGATGACGATGACGATTGCGAGCGTCGACGCCTGATCTTTTTCAGGGAGTTGCACCGTGACCGGGAGGGCGTCCTCAAGCGGGGTCCCGGCGTACTCGCCCTGCCCGAACGTGTGTTCCCCGCCGGCCACCACCAGTCCGCGCCCGTCTGATGACACCGCCTCGCGGATTGCGGTCATCTGTGCGTCTGTCATCGCCGTCGTAGGCACGTCGACAAGCAGGATGGCGTCGAAGTTGGCGAATCCTTGTGCGGTTTCCGGAATTCCGTCCGGTGTGACCACGTCCGTAAGGATGCGTGCCTCACCGAGGGCACGACGGAGCGCCGTTGCGGTGTCTGGAGAACCTTCCACGACGAGTACTCGTGCGGGGTTGGATACGAGCGTGTGTGCCCAGGCCATGTTGTTGTCTGGAAGCGCATCCGCAGGTGCCGAGAGTTCGGCAGCAAATGCCCACGCACCCGGGCTCAACCGTCCGAGAGCGACGGGAATTTCCGCGGGACCTTGATCGAGGTCTAGTGTGCGATCGAAGACCAGGGTCCCGCGATCGCCGACCCCAGTCGATCCCGCGGGATCCCCGACAGCGCGTGCCCAGACCTTGAGACTGGCTGTGATCGGCGATGGCGAAATGATGGAGATGCGGCCTTCGGCGTCGTCTCCATCGTGCAAGGTCGGCGCAACGACGAACGAGGCAATCGCGGCGTCATCGAGGCGGCCCGGAACCGAGTACGTCGCAATTTCGACGTTGACAAGTGCCGGTGCCCGGGAGGCAGACCTCGCGCTTCCGGTTGTTTCATTCCCGTCCGATAGTAGGACAAGGCGTCG
>Ga0114967_10004468_pt1 | contig 11235 bp, 10 predicted proteins | sample M_130628_MF_Meta_FD_92639 | JGI IMG/M metagenome (GOLD analysis project Ga0114967, IMG submission 92639) | Freshwater microbial communities from Lake Montjoie, Canada to study carbon cycling - M_130628_MF_MetaG | ecosystem: Environmental > Aquatic > Freshwater > Lake | place: Lake Montjoie... | reverse complement strand
TTGGGAGGCAAGATTGGGCTATCTGCAAGCCTTCCGCTTCCGTGAAGGGCACTGTCGGGTTCCCCAGAACCATTCAGAGGACGGTTTTAAACTCGGACATTGGGTCATGCGTTTAAGGTCAGGTCGTATCGACTTGATGGAAGATCAGCTTCGGCAGTTGGACGGGTTAGGGTTTGTTTGGAGGGTGAAGTGATCGTTGGCATTTTTGACGCGCTTGAAAAGTACTGCATCCGCCAATAGCAGCGAGCCAAGAAATCTCGTCGACGTTGTTGGTCTGACTATGCCAGCGTTATTTCTCGTGGCAACCTGATTATAGTGTGCACTGTCAAGAGACAGTTATTTGATAGCCCCCTTGGGGCAATCGCGGTTCATCTGAAGGCCTCTACAATCTGGATTGTTCAATCTAATACGATCGTTCGAAGCCCGGGCGGCGAATGAGGCAAACCCCACCGAGTTTGGGACATTGAGCGCCAAAGGCCCAATGTTCCGCCCTGGGTACAAAATAGCCATCAGGACAGGCCTCAAAGCCTTACGCTACATGGCGTTGCGAAATATGGAGGGACCAATCAGTCTTGGCAGGAAAACGTCAGGACAGTTCCGTCAGCTACACTACGCGTTGGGACACGATCCTAGCTGTGCTAGAACAGTAAGCTAGGACAGAGCGTCGGGAGGAGGACAGGATGGTCGCGACGAGCATCGAAGCTGTAAAAGCAGCCGTTGCGCAGGATGACACGCTGGCTGCGACGTTCGGCCGAAAGTTCATTGCGAGCTATGCCGCGACCGCGTTCGGTGTCTTGCCCAAGACCGAGATTGATCTCCTGGTGTTCTCGTTATTGGTGGAGGCTGCCGTCATCGACCCGAACGGCTCCATATTCCGCATGGCCAGGGCGCTGAATGTCACCCCGCCGAAGGCCAAGGCGATGCTGTTCCAGCACCAGCTGCGGACCGTGTCCGAGGAAGATGCTGACCATGCCGTGATGATCGCGCTGACCACGGCCAAGTACCGCAAGGAAGGTGAGAAGCTCGCGTTTGGGGTCCACTCGCCCCTGATCTACGCCGCCATCCGCGCAAAGATGCAGGACGGCGGGGTGTTCGCCGACGTAAACCTCAGCGGTGACATCCTGACGGTCAGCCCCGATCAGTTCGGCCAGGTGATCGCCAGTCTGGTGACCCCGAAGCAGGCTGCGCAACTCATTAAACGCCTTCGTAAGACCAAGGTGGTGAACGAGACCCAGTTAAGGGCGGCGATCGAAAAGCTCGGCACGAAGGCCGCGATCGAAGCCATAAAGGAGTGTGGAAAGGCGGCGGCCAAACACGGCTTCACTGCGCTGAGCGGCCTCTTAAACGGCGCCGACGGTGACGGCTTCGACAACTTGATCGACGCTCTCGGCTGAGCCACGGACCGCACGTGCCCAACCTGAACGCTTTGGTGAAGCCGCTGAAGGCCGACGGGCCCAGCGGGCTCGAAGGCTTGGTCGCGACTCTGCTGTCCGAAGTCCTGGGCTTGCTCTCTACCCTGCCCGTTCCCTCCGGCAGCCAGAATGGACGCGATGTTGGGTTGTTCGGCCTCGACGGGCTACGCGTGCCCATCGGCCTTCCCGTAACTCCGGCGCCAAAAGTCCCGCTAAGGAATGCTAATGATTTAGGGACTTGGAATTCGAATCTGACGTTGCCATTGAGCCCGCACGCCTGTTTCCCAGAACGCCTCATCAAACTGGTTACGTCGTCCTATTCTGAGGCCTGTACCATAAACATTCACTGCTATATCTCTAAAAGAAGTTTTCGACAACCAGCACAACCCTTGAGAGTAAGGCTATGACTCCCCATCGGACATCTGCTTTAAGAACAATCTTGCCGATCGTATTGGTTGCCACCTCACTAATGTGCTTAGCCGGTTGTGACAGCCGCTCGGAACTCGGGTCAGCTGGCAGACAAATTGTCCAACCCGTTCGCTTATCTTACGTGACCTACAGTAATGGCTGGGGGGAGGTCAAAAACGCGGGCGATGATGATGTCGCAATCAAATGGGTGCTAATTAACAATCGCGATGAGTGCCTTGCCGTGCCTGTAACTGAAAAATATAGCGGCGATCCTTTTTTTGTAATTCTGGACGCAGACTCAACCGCCGAAATTCTAGATTCAGTGACCCTAAAGGTCGGGCAAGGCGTCTCAGTAAGAGAACGCTGCAATGAAACGATGAAGGTGCGGATTGGGTTCGAGGGCGGCGATGTCGAAATAGACCTCGCAGGAGGCTAGGAATTTACGATGGTGCTATGCACGCGAAGCTCTGTGATCTGTTTAGTCATTCTGTCGTTGATCACATTTGGAAACGTTGAGGTCCTACGCGCTCAGTCAGCCAACGTTGAGGCGCTGAAGGCTCAAGTTCGACAACGCAATCAAAGAAATTGGGAAGCAAAGCAACAGGCACAAAAAAAGCAAGCAGAGGCTGAAGCCGCTGCTGCGGCCAAGCTTAAGCGCGAACAAGCCACCGCCGCCGTCGCTACGGCAATCGCTGCGGCCAAACTCGAGCGCGAAAAAGTGGCAGCTGAAGCCGCCAAAGTAGCAAAAGATTACGATAGGATGCTGAAAATCTCCCAAATGAATAGGGATGAGTATGAATCGTTCATTGAGACAGAAAATATTGAATCATGGGTAACCCAAAACGGCTCTCCCAACTTGAAAAACCTATCAGTCGAAAAACTAACACTATCGGATATAATTAATACGCCGTGGATTAAAGCCAGTGTTGTTCCATGGATCAGTAATTTTGATAACATAATGTCTCATCTCGATAATGATTATAAAAATTCTAAAAAGTTAAGTGACATTACTGGTTTACCAGAATTATTGAATAATATTCAGAGTAATTTAAATTTCACAAGATCTAAATTAGAAAAACGTTTTATCGAAAAACGAAATTATGTTTCTGGATCAATAGAGCCGATATTAGAAAATTCGATCATAAAAGACCAAAAGAAAAACACAACGTCTCAAACAAAACAATTAGACGTGAAGATCATGTGTAATGACTATACTGTGGTAGATTATTCTGGATCACCCCCTTATTGCAGTGCGAATGGTGGATACCAACGACTTATATCAGGGGAAGAGCTAAAGAAATGGAACCAGATAGCTGGAGATTTTTTATTGGGTTCCGAGAATTCCTACGAGGATAAGACGAAATTTCCCGACGCTGCGATTGAAAATACAAAATGGGAAATAGGACCTAAAACTAAGGACTTTTCTGATGCCTATCCTGACGCGGCTCAGTGGGCGGGAGTAAACGGGACAACGACCGTAATGTGTATTGTGTCAACCAGCGGGCACCTTGAGGACTGTACGGTACTGGACGAATCACCATCAAATTTTGAATTCGGAAAATCTGCTATCAAGGTTAGCGGGCGGTGGAAAATGGCACCGCTAGTAGTAGACGGAACTCCCGTAACGGCCAGATGGAAGGCTAGAATTCGTTGGTCGATCGTGGGGCCAATAACTAATCGTTAGTATACTATCTGAATTGGCGTGCTGATTAATTTATCGAAGATGAAGCGGAAGCGGAAGCGATGCGGATTAGCGTTGATGGCGGCAATGTCGAAGTGAACCGCGCAGGAGGCTAGGGATTTACGGTGTCACTTAATAAGCGAAGCTCAGCAATCAGTTCAATCATTGTGACGTTGATCGCATTTGGAAACGTCGAGGGCGTACGCGCTCAGTCAGCCAACGTTGAAGCACTCAAAGCTCAGGTTCGAGAACGCAATCAACGAAATTTGGAGGAAAAGCGACAGGCCCAAAAAAGACAAGCAGATGCAGAATCCGCTGCTTTGGCTGCAAGAATATCGCAGCAGCAACGCGAACAAGCCGCAGCTGCCGCTACGCTTAAGCGCGAACAAGCCGCCGCCGCCGCCGCAGAAGCGGCCTCCGTGGCAAAGGATGTTGCGAGGGCGGTCAAAATATCAAAAATGAACAAAGAAGAGTACGACGCGTTCGTTGCCGCAGAAAAAAAAGAGAGAAATAATCAAGCGCTAGCGGACTATAACTCAGTAATAGAAGAAATGAACAAAGAGAAATCTGATTGGGTAAAGAAAAATGGTAAACCTGAAATCCAGAATCTATCGTGTAAAGACATATCAGAAAACAGTTGGATAAAATATATTGTAACATTGTACATAACAGATCGTAATTATGAGTTATCGCACTGTAATTCATGGAGCCAAAATGAGCCAAATTATCTTCGCAAACAAACCTATGACGACGATTCATTAATTCGAATACAAAGAAAATTAGACAATATCTGGTTAGATAAACGAAATTTTGTTGATGGGTTTGTAGAGACTATCAACGATTATGGATTTGTTGACACAGAAATCAAAGGAATAAAAAAGAGTTCGAAAAATCCTGATTTCGTGGTCATGTGCAAAGACTTATCCACGCAGGAATATTCTGAATATCCACCATATTGTGTGGGACACGGCGGGTACCTCAAATTACTGTCGCGCGCTGAACTCTATGAGTTTAATCGGGTTACGTCTGATCGTTACTACGGTACTTTAGATTTTCCTAAACGTTCGATCGAGAATCCAACATGGCTAAGAAGGCCTCAGGCCGATGACTTCTCGAGCGTCTATCCTGACGCAGCCCAGTGGTCTGGCATTGAGGGCACAACAGTTATACTGTGTATCGTTTCAACGAATGGGTCCCTTGAAGACTGTAGGGCACTTGGCCAGACACCCAAACATTTCGAGTTTTCGGCGGCGGCACTTAAGCTTAGCAAGCTTTGGAAAATTGCACCGTTAGTTGTCGACGGAACCCCTGTAGCTGCGAGATGGAAGGCAAGAATTCGCTGGTCGATCGTAGGGCCCACGTCCAGTCAATAACTCCTGACTTCACCGCCGATTGAAGGCCACCATATCTTATCAAGCCAATACGGGAGGCTCACGACAATTCGGCTGCAAATCTTATTATTGCGTCGCGCGATTAGAGCCAAAATGCTGCAGACACCATCCCTCCACCACCTTCCCCACCCTCTCAGCCGCCCGAACCACATCCCGATCATCCAGATGGGCATAGCGCGCTGTTGACTTGACCCTACGGTGGCCAAGAAGCCGTGCGATCATCGGCAAGGTCTCTGATTGCGCAGCGGCATGGCTGGCATAGGTGTGACGCAGATCATGCATGCGCAGGTTAGGCAGTTCGGCCAGCTCGCGAACCCGATTCCAGAAGTAGGTCAGGCGGATCGCTCGGGTGTGGACCTTTGGGTCGTGGAAAACCCGCTCAATGCCCCGCCTCCGGGCCAGACTGTCCAGAACCGCCCTGCCCTCCTCCCCAATCCAGACGGTTCGCGGTCCAGTCTTGCTGTCGCGCAGGTGAAGGCGCTGACCGCGAACATCTTGCCATCTTAGCTCTAGGATCTCCGACACCCGGCAACCGGTGAACAGGATCATCAAGTTCGCTACGACATGAACCGGATAGGCCTTGCGCTGGCTAGCGAGAACCACGCCAAGACGGCCAAGCTCTTCTTTGCTTAAGAAGCGCTCCATCACCCGCCTTCGGTTTTGACGAATGGACGAACAGGGGTTGGATCCGCTTCGGCGATAGCCCCAGTCCTCCGCTTTAGAAAAGACAGTCGAGAGGAGCGACATGCCCCGATTGGCCCCGCCCGGGCCAAGGTGGTCCGTGGTGTCAGCAAACCATCTGGCCACTTCGGCCTGGGTGATCTGGTCGATGAACTGGTTCTTGAAGGCTCCGTCTAGACACCGCCGACGATAGACCCCGTGGGTGCGCTGTGTTGACGGCTTCCAGCTTGGTTCCCTGAGCCGCCAAAAGACGTCCAACACAACGTCAAAGGGCGGCGCGGCCAAGGCCTCTTGGCGAACCTGTGCAGGGTTGTCCCCGCCCTGCGCCCGCCAGAGCACTTGGCGGGCTAGCCTTAGGGCCTCGGTCTCAGACAGGATGCTGGTGGGTCCAAGCAACACGGTTCGAAGACGCCCGTTCATGCGCGCTTGAGCCACATAGACTTTCCGACCACTAGGATGGGTCCTCACCCCAAAGCCGGGCGTGTGTGGATCCCAATGGGTCTGGCGTTTGGCTTTGCCAAAGCCGGGCAAGACTGTCAGCGCCGAACTCATAGGACCATCCCCACGGCGCGGCCAAGCGTGCGGCTGACCCGAACAGCGGCATCTCCCACATAGCCATCATCAAGATGGGCATAGCGCGCGGTAGTCTCTGGCAGGGCATGGCCAAGCATCCGGCCAATGAGCAAGAGGGAGACGCCTTGGCTAATGGCCACAGAGGCGAAGCTATGGCGAAGATCATGCAGACGAAAGTTGGGCAGCGCCGCCATGCGCCGGATCCTGTACCAGATCGGATGCATGTTGCGCCGGTGTCCACCATGGGCCGCCGGGAAAACCAGATCTTGAGCGCTGCCGCGTGGCATGGTCTCAAGCACGGCCCGAGCTTGGCGGTTCAGATAGATATATTTGGGGCCGGTCTTGCTATCGGCCAATCTCAAGCGGTCTGCTTGCACATTGTCCCAGCGCAGATCCCGGATTTCCGCAAGCCTCGCGCCGGTGAACATCAAAAGCCTAATGATCGCTACTACTTCGGGATGCTGCTCCTCCATGTCGCACAAGGCCTCGCCCAACCGGCGATATTCAGCGGGGCGAAGATAGCGACCAACGGCTTGGCGCGGATATCGCGGCATCCGCTTACAAGGGTTAGACCCTGTCGGGCGAAGCCCCAGCTGCTCGGCATAGGTCATCATCACGGCCAAGACCGGAAGGGCGCGGTTGAAGGTTGCGGGCCTTGCGGCCAGCTCATCGCGCCAACGCAGCACCTGCGCGCGGCTAATCTCGGCCAAGGGCGTGTTGCCAAAGACAGGCAACAGATCACGCTGAACGCGTCCCCAGTTGCTATATTGCGTTAGCGGTTTCCAATGGCGGGCATAGTCAGCCCAAAAGACCCCAACATAATCGCCAAAGGTGGTCGGGCTATAGACAGTGGGCCTTGTGGCCGGAAGGCCATCGAGGGCCTTCTTGAGCAAGATCTCCTTGGCCTTGCGCCTCGCCTCTTGGACGGTCATGTTAGCCGCAGAGCCAAGGGTGAGTTTCTTCTGAACCCGGCGGTGGGTGAATTTGACGATCCACGACTTGGTACCAGAAGGCCGCACTAACAGGCCAAAGCCCTTTAGGTCAGCATCCCAAATGACCGTGGTCTTGGCCGACTTGGCGTTGCGCGCAACGCGCCCATCCAGATGGGCTCTAAGGGGCCGGGTGGGTATAATATGGCCATAAACACCCTTCGGGTGGACGGGCCTATTTAGGTGTTGAGCGGCGGTGCCCATATTGATTTTCCTAAGGTTATATTTTTACAACCTCAGGGTAGTGAGTATGGTGTGCGCGATCTCAAGACCGCTTCTTCGATTTGCCCCCTCGGATAATCAGCATTCATCCCATGGCCTCAAAAACCTAGATTGTTCAATCCAATCAGTGCCTTTGAAGCCTAGGCGGCGAATGAGACGGATTACGTTGTTGAGCCACGTTAACGGCCCAAGGCGCAACGGTCCGCTCATATTCCGTCCTGAGTACAAAATAGCCATCAGGACAGGCCGCAAAGTATTACGCGAATTGATAACAGGGTAATTATCAATGGCAGGGTCCTAAGTACGATCCCGTTTCGGTTTTCAACCGAGAAAACCTTAGATTTGGCGAGGATACGGGGACCCCGTGGACTTAAGCTACGACGTACCCCTCCGATTTTCGGGCGAACTACTCAGGTTGTGATCGATGTGAAATAGGATCAGGGCGATAACTATAGATTGAATTTATTATTGTTCGCTCTTTCATTTTAACAGACTGTCCTCCGTCGATGTAGGAACCGCAAGGAAAGCGCACACCTTGCGCAATCGTCGGTTCTCGTAACCACAGAGGTCTTACCTCTTAATACTGGAAGAGATTTGAACGCGTAGCGCTCAGACCATAAGGCAGTCGCAGGCCTAAGAATCGGTGATCTGAAAGACAGTGATCAGGGCCGTAACCCGCAAAACCAAGCTAATTTTCTCTGAGGTTGTGCGGACGCCGCGCCGCGACAGTTAGGCCAAGAATGCTGGCATGACACACAAGCCCCCCACCATTGCCCACCCGGTTCAATCCCACCTCTGCACCCCTCTGCTTCCGAGTTGGATAGCGGCGCGGGACACATCGACCGTCGGCCGCTCAGGACCAATTATTGAGGCAACACCAGAGCCGAAAGACAACGATGTCTTGACCATCCCCGAAGTCGCCAGGCGCCTGCGCGTTTCGACCCGCTCGGTGTCTCGCTGGATTGCTTCCGGCGAGCTGACTTACATCCGTATCGGGCGCGTTATCCGCGTCCCGAATGACGCCGTGGACGCATTGTTTCCGGCAAGAAAAATCTCATGAAAACAATGGTAAAAATAGTGTCGTTATTAAGTATATATGTAGTTCACTTGCATTGTTGACGGATTGTTGTAACGAATATACCTGACTGTCCGCAGCTGTCATCACGAGGCCAAATCGATGTCCACGACCCCTCCTAAGCCCACATTTGTCGATCTGATCACGGCCCTTGAGGCCGCTGAACTCACCGATACGCAAAAGCGCGATCGGATCAGTGCGGTGAAGACCGCGGCCAAAGCCATCGGCCTTCCTCTGAGCGAGATACCCCTCGACACCAAGCTGCTTCGCCGTCGGCTGGAGGCGGTCTCGCCCGAAGCGGTGGGTCTTAGTCGACCCCGTTGGAACAATGTCCGCTCCTTGGTCAATCGGTCCCTTGAGCTAAAGGTACCGCTCATGCCTTCGCAGCAGACTATGGCGGTATCGCCCGCGTGGGAGGCGCTGGTGGCCCGGTTGGCAACAGCGCGACGCTACAAACTCCTAGCGACGCTGCGATACCTGAGCGCTCGCGGCGTAGAGCCAAGCGCCGTGACCCTGGCCGATCTCGAAGCCTTCCGAGACCAGATCACGGATAACCGCTTGCGGTCCAATCCCGAGAAGACCTGGGACGGGGTCGTGTGGGCCTGGAACAAGTCTAGGCAGGATGTGGCAGGCTGGCCGGATGTAGCGATCAACCGCCAAGACCGCCGCAAGGTCTATGTCCGGCCATGGTCCGACTTCCCGGTATCGCTGAAGGCAGACGTGGATGGCTATCTACGGCGCTTATCCGGCGCCGACATCGATGAGGAGGGCCCGACACGGGCAGCCCAGGCCTCCACGCTCAAGAACCGGGAATATCAGGCGCGGGGTGCAGCGTCGGCCCTCGTTGCTGAAGGGACTACCATTGAGACCCTCAAGAGCCTTGCGGACATCGCAAACCTTGGGGCCATCAAGGTGATCCTCACCCATGTGCGAGACCGCGGCGAAGGCGAGCATGCGGGTGCCGCCTCCAACATGGCCAACTTCCTGAAGGCCATCGCCCAGCACTGGGTGAAGGTGGACGATGCTGAACTGATCCAGATCCGGCGCGTCTGCGCCAAGGTCGCCATTCGGCAAAAGGGGATGACGCCAAAGAACCGAAAGCGCCTGAGGCCGTTCAACGACCCGGCCTTCGTACGAGACTTTTACGATCTTCCCTATCGAATGGCCCGAGAGCTGAAGGCGAAAACGCGCAAGACCATACCCGATGCTATTACAGCCCAGATAGCGGTGGCCATCGCTATCGAACAGGCGATACCGATGCGGGTTCGCAATCTGGCCAACCTTGACCTGTCCAAACACTTCACCGAGCAGGCCGGTAAGGTCTTCATCTCCATCGAAGAAAACGAGGTCAAAAACAGCAACCCCATCCTCATGCAACTCCCGAGTGACGTAGCCGATCTCATCGCTTGGTACTGCAAGACCTATCACAGGCTGCTGACCGAAGAGCCAACGAGCGCCCTATTTCCGGGCAAGACGGGCGCGCCCAAGCAGGAGTCCACCCTAAGCCGTCAGATCAGCGAGAAGTTGATGAAGTACCTCGGAATCGAGATGAACACCCATCTCTTCCGTCACGCCGCAGGCAAGATCTATCTCGACCTTAACCCGGGTGAATATGCCACGGTAAGCCGGATCCTAGGGCACAAGTCCATCGCGACGACGTTGGCAATCTATACCGGTGCCGAGACCGTCACGGCAGGCCAGCACTTCCAAGCCATGATTAGTGACCTGCGCAGGGCCCGCTAATGACGGGAAGCATATCACACGAGGCGAGGCCCAAGGACGTTCTGTGCCTTCCCATCGACCGTTGGCCCGCAGAAGATCAGCGCCGATGGCACTTAGCCTGCAAACCAGCATATCTGTTCGATGACGAGGGCGGGGCGCTGACAGCCATGCGCCCGATTTCGGCCAAGAAGTACGCCAAAGGCTATGGTCGCTGGCTCAGCTTTCTTCAACAGCATGACGCCGGTACGCTCGATCTTCCGCCAGAAGACCGGATCTCAACGCCACGGATTAAGGCCTATGTCGAGGCCTTGCGCGCTTTGGGCAATGGGACCAGTACGTTGGTCAACCGCCTTCAGGAGTTGGCCGTCGTCGGGCAGGTCATGGACCCGACCTTTAGCGACCGCTACATCCGCCGCGCCATCAGTGTCATTCGCTCTCAATCCTGTCCGGTCCGCAGCAAGGCCCACCTGCACACCTCGGACGCGTTGGTCGACTTGGGTCTGGACCTGATGCAGACGGCGAAAGACCCATCCAGCCTCGATGACGCCCTCGCCTTCCGTGACGGGCTGGTCATCGCCTTCTTGGCACTCCACCCCATTCGTCGACGCAACCTTGCCGACTTCAAGATCGAGCGAAACCTCATCGATCAGCCGACCGGGTTTCTGGTCCTGTTCGGCGAAGAGGAGACCAAGTTCGGTGTTCCTTATGAGGTAAGGCTTGCTGATGTGCTGGTAGGGCCCATGCGAACCTACCTGTCAGTCTGGAGGCCAATCCTCGCGGCCCGCTCGGGTCGCTGGAAGGCGGATCTCAATGGCGCGGTCTGGGTCTCCCTAGACGGCTCGCCCATGAGCCAAGAAGGGCTCTCTGGACGGATCGAGCTGCGCACACGCACTGCCTTCGGTAAGGCTATGAACCCGCACCTGTTCCGTGACGCTGCGGCCACCACAATGGCCGTTGCCGATCCGGCACACGTCCGGATCGCGGCCCCCATCCTCGGCCACAGGACTTTCGCCACCACAGAGCAGTACTACATTCAAGCTACGGGGCTGCAGGCGCAGCAATCATTGCTGGATGTGATTGC
>Ga0114967_10004466_pt1 | contig 11237 bp, 16 predicted proteins | sample M_130628_MF_Meta_FD_92639 | JGI IMG/M metagenome (GOLD analysis project Ga0114967, IMG submission 92639) | Freshwater microbial communities from Lake Montjoie, Canada to study carbon cycling - M_130628_MF_MetaG | ecosystem: Environmental > Aquatic > Freshwater > Lake | place: Lake Montjoie... | reverse complement strand
TGCAGGGCACAGACGGCATCCCGCAGCCGATCCACGATCACCCGTGGCAGCTTGAGTGTCACCAGGGCTGAGCGTGCATCATCATCAGGCCCCACCAGGCTGATGATCTCGGCATCCATGACCAAGGGGCGGCGCTCATCTTTCAGCCCATCTGGTGGGCGCACTGCACGCCGCAGGTACAGGGTGGCCCGCACTCGCTCCCGCAGCTGGTCAGTCAGGTGCTGCAGTTCCTGCATCGTCTTGGGCTTGGCTGCTGCCAGCTGCCTGGCCTCCTCGGCATGAGCCACCACCAGGGCCAGCTGCTCGCTGCGATCTGTGCGAGCCGTCACAGGGTTGGCACCCACCTGATGCGTGAGCAGGCCCCGAAACAGTTTGCCATCGGGCGTGGTGGGCTTGTGAATGTCGATCCCCACAGCTTCCAGGGCAGCCTCCAGCACCGCCATGGGATCCTGGCTCAGCACTGGATCACTGCACTGCTCTGCCCATGCCTCCAGCCCAGGTATGGGTGGCTGCACATCACGGGCCTTGCGGGCCTGCGTGGCGGGCTTGGGCGTGCGTTTGCTGGTGGTGGGTTTGCGCTTGGCCATGGGTACAGTCTGCGCCGCCCAGGGCTTTGCTGAACAGACCAGCATGCGAGGGGATATATCAACCATGGGCAGCCTCCAGCAGCATCTGCCGCTGCGAGAGGGCATCGTGCTCAGGCTCCACATCGATGATCCGGCCCAGGTAGTGCTGGATGGGCACATGCAGGCCAATGCCGTGCGGCCAGCTTGCGATCTGCTTCCTGGTGATGCTCTCGGCACCCGTTGGGCTGGGCTTCTGCACTCTGGTGCTCTTGCCCTGCACCTTGCGCGGTTCAGACGGGCTGGCCCAGATCTGCACGCCCCAGATCTCTTGCGTCAGCCGCATGATCTCTTGGCACCATGGCACTGCGTTGTGCTTTGTGCATTGGCGGGCCTCATGCAGGGCCTGGTGCACCATCTCATGCAAGAGAATGTCTGCACGGGCCTGCTCTGATAGCTGCCACTTCACCTGGATGCTCAGAGTCTGATTGGCGTGGTTGCCCCGATACAGGCCGATCCATCGTCCCCAATCAGTGCAGGTGGGCATCCACATCGGTGCAGGATCCAGCTTGCCATCCCACAGCGTCTGATTGAAACCGTGCCACAGGTCAGCCAGCAGCTGGCCATCAGCCCCATACGTCCACCCCATCAGCTGACGCAGCTGCTGCACCGTGAGTGGGTGGCGGTCTGCTTCGAGCAGTTCAATATCGTCCACTCGCTGTGCAGAGGGGCGCAGTGCCTGGCTGCTCATATTTCACCCTCATCATCTGCCTCTATCAGATCACGGCCTGGATCTGCTGCGAGGTCGGCGCAGTGGTCAACCACCTCCACGGGCAGGCAGAGTGCAGTGGCACCGCCGCTGGCCAGGGCCAGAATGATCTGCCAACGTGGATCCTGCAGCCGCATGCGAACCACCTCCATCTCTGCAGGTGGCAGGATGTGTGGCCCTCGCTCCAGCAGCATTGACACTGGCCAGAGCACAGCATTGTGCGGATGCATGCCCCAGGCTTTTTGCTTCCTGTGGAGCATCTCGCACCGCTCTGGCGTTGTCTCACCAGTGGCCACCATCTCCTGCCGCAGCCGGTCGCACTCTGCATCGCCCACACCAACCATGGCCAGGATGGCTGGCCCCATCTGCATCTTTTCAGCACTCTTGGAAACCTTGCCAGCGTATCCCTGCACCACTGCCGTGGTCAGTAGGCTTTCTCTGATGGCTGCGCCTTTGGCTTGGGGCTGGGTCAGTTTGGCCATTACTGCAGGCCCTCCGTTTCTGCGATCAGGCCCACCTGCACACGAAGGCTCACCATCACGAAAAGCACTCGCACATGGCCAGGCTTGGCCTGACGTTCGATCAGCCGCTGCCGCATGCCAGATGGTGGGGAGTCGGAGTCCCTGTATGGTGCAGCCATCAGGGCAACGTGCTCAGTGCACACATCAAAGTCGATGCCGTCTCGCCCATAATCAATGTCAACAACCAGCCCGTATTCATCCTCAGAGGCTTGCAGGTCGATCAGCTGCAAAACGTGCTGATCCAGATGCTCTATGAAATGAGTGGCCATCCACCACCTCACCCACTGGCACACAGCATTAGTTATGGCCAAGGGGCTTGAGCGTTCTGGCTCATCCGATGCCACCAGCGTCAGCAGGTTTTTCCCTGCCTCCTGGTTGGCTGGATCGCTGGGATACTGTCTGCAGATGTGATCTGCCGTGATGATGCCGCCCAGCAGGCACTGCACCCATGGCCGATCTGGTTTGTGCTTGGTGCTCATCTCTCCCCTCCTGGCTGCTGCAGCCGATGGAGCAGAACCAGGATCTCCTCTGCGGCCTGGTGATCAACACAGAGAAACCGTCGCTCCTGCAGTGGCGCTGTTCGCCAGATGTGGAGCACATCAGCCAGCTGCTGCACAGCGTGCTCAAGGTCGCCGCCTGGGCTGATCAGCTTGGTCAGTGCCTCTGCCTGCCGGTCTGCTGTGGCTGTGCTCATGTGGCACCTCCTGTGAGTCTGATGGATCGGGCCTGGCCTGCATCCCATGTGATGCACCCTTTCACCCGCAGTGCTCGCAGGTGGCCGGTCACAGCGTTGGGCGTGCACCCGTGAGCGTGGCCCACCTCCCGCACTGTCGGGCCGTAGCCCAGGCGGCTGATGTGATCGCTGATCCACTCCAGCACCTGTGTCTGCCGGTCGGTCAGTCGCTGTGGTGATGCTGTGGTGCTCATTCAGCACCTCCAGCAAACTGGCCTGGAACCGCCATGCCAAGGTAGTCCACCAATGGCACCAACTGCCGTGCGACGTTGTGCACAGACTCACCCTCATCATGCGGTGCTGTGCCCCAGCTTCGCCATTCCTCAATGCAGTCAGAAAGCCGATACAGCCGCACCCTCGTCGGTGATTTATGAGCCTGCGTTTCCTTGGCAATTTCACGCATGATGGCTCTGGTCACTACAGCCACATCCTCCTGCTCCTGGTCTGCTTCCGATAGCTTGGGTGCAGGCTGCTGGCTCAGTTCTCTGGCCAGCTGATCAACTCGCTGCTGCACGATGGCACCCGCCTCATCGATGCCCTGGCACTCTTGGTCATCCAGCAGATGATCCCGAATGGTCAGCAGTGCAGCTGCCAACATCGGCGCAGCATTGGCAAACTTCGGCCCGGCAAAATCGCCCAAGTCATTCGGAAGACACTGACGCAGCCAGGCCAACGCAGGCAGAATCGCATCGGTGTTGTCTGCTGCCTCCTCCAGCCTTTGCGTCAGCCGGTTTTGTTCAGACTTTCGGTATGCCTGGATGTGCTGCTGGGCCAAGTCATTGCACGCTTTTTCCAGGTTGCACCTGCGGTTCAGGTGCTGTGCCATCTGCTTGAACTTCGCTGCCCATACTGCCTCTGTGTTGTTCATGCTCTGAATCCTTTCAGTGGTGGTGTCGATCCATCAAACAATCAGCCAAACAGGTACAGCAGCAGCCGTGTGGTGGGTGCTGCCAGTGTTTCCAGGTGGGCTGCAGTGCAGCTGGTCAGGCGTGGCATGCTTGGGGCCAGCTTGCCAATGGCCAGGATGTGCGTGATCGGTGCAGGCTCCCGCCCCTGCTGTGCTCGCATCCGCCCGCAGGCTCGCTGCAGCATGGCCCGCACATTGGCCCGCAGACCGTCGCTCATGTGCCGTGCCGATGCCTGCTCAAACAGATCGCAGGCAGCATCAGCCAGGTTGTCGATCTGGTCTGGCACTCCTGCGTGCAGCAGGTGGCGGATGAAAGCCCTGCACTCCTCGGCTAGGCTTTCCAGCAGCAGCCTGGTGGGCCTGTGGTGTCTGGCTTCGAGCATCTGCCCCAGCACTAGGCTGTGCATGCTCTCCAGGTCGTGCCTGATCAGGGTAGGGCTGGCAAGTGCCACCATCGTCTGCCTCCATGCTGCGATGCCCAGGCCGTCCTTTCTGGCCTGCTGTGGCCATAGGGTATATCAGGGTATACCCTTTGGTCAAGCATCGGCCACACGCATGTGCAGACCGCAGAAAAACAGGAAGCACTGGAAAGCTATTCCAGGCTGTCGGCCACCAGCTTGGCCCCTTCGGCAAACATTCCCCGCCTGGCATCATCGTACCGATGCAGCTGCCGCAGATCGGCATGCCTGGCAAAGCCCTGAGCCATCCGCAGGTTGCCGCCGGAAACGTCCAGCAGCTTGGTGATGCCGCTGTGACGCATGCCATGGGTGGTGCAGGGTCGAATCTTATGGCCTTTCAGTCTCTGCCGCAGCATCCGGCCCAGGCCAGTGCCGTGCATCCTGGCGTATGGCCGCTCATGCCCCTGCTTGAAAGCCCACCACAGCGGTGCATCACGCTTGATCTCTGGCAATTCCTGCCGCAGCCATGAGACATAGTTCGCCAGCAGCCTCCAGATGCCTTGGGGCACACCTTTCAGCTGCTCACGATCTGGCTCCCGTGCTCCTGGATCCATGAGCCTGCCATCGATGGTGCGTTTGGGCACCAGGGCCAGCCTGCCCTTGGCCACTATCATCAGCCGCTCTGTGTCTGGGTCACAGTCGCGCAGCCTCATGGTCAGCACTTCACCGCGCCGCAGGCCGCAGCCGTACATCAGCCCTATCAGGGCAGCATCCCTGATGGATCTGGGATCATCACCGCAGGCGAGATCCACCAGCAGCCCATCTAGCTTTTTGTGATCAGGCCCGCTGGTATCCCTACGGGTGATCAGCTTGGGCACCTGCACTGCCACCTGGTAGGTGATCGCCTCCCGCCTGGCTGCGTGCTTGCAGAAACTCTGCATGGCCCAGATGCGGCGTGCTCGGCTGTACGGTGCCAAGCCCCGAACATCACGCATCCATACCAGCCAGTGCTCCAGGATCTGCTCTGCAGCTGCTCGGCCTTGCAGGAGGCTCTGGGCTGCCTGCTCTGGCGTGCACTCCAGAAACTTGGCCAGGCACCTCATATCCTCCCGATAGACTTCCTGAGTCTTTGGGCTTTGCCTGGTCAGCAACCAATCAGCCAGCAGGCCCGCTGCACTCCATCGCACCACTACTGGTGCTTTCATCGGCCTGAGTGGCAGCAGCCGCTGGGTGTCTCTGACCAGTGCCCGCACCTGGCTGGATTGTTTGCGAGGTGGCATCGGATGGCTCCTGTGTGCTTGCTGCATCATGCTGCGAGTAGCCCGCAGGATAGCCTCATGGGGCCGGTACAGGCCATCCCGGATGCTTGCCACCACCCATAAACTTTGGGCATCTTCAGCCCCTCAGGAGTCTCCACATGGCTGCCAGTGTTTCCCGCCCTCGCTGTTCCCGCAGGCCACAGCTGATGAGCACCGTACAGGCCAGCACCACCTTGCAAGTGCCAGGCCGCACCATCCGCCGATGGGTCAAGGATCAGGGTCTAGGCCAGATTGTGGCCGGTCGCCGCCTCCTGAGCCCTTCCGATGTTCGAGCACTTCAAACCCTGCGGGATCATGCCTGATCACTCAGGCAGATCATCTGGCGCTGCCATTCAGCACACGCCAGATCACAAACACCGCAAAAGCTAGACCGATCCATCCACCCATGGCATGGCTCCTCTGATCAGGCTGCATCCTTGGTCTGCTTTGCATCCAGCTGCTGTGCGAGGTCGCGCACCCGCTCCAGGGCCTCTGTGGCACTGCACTGATCGGCCACCCGCTTGAATGTCACGAGCACCACCAGGCCGCCCACACTCAGCTTGATCTGCTTTGGTTTCTTGCGGCTGCTGCGTGGCTGCTTGACCACTGCCGCCCTGGCCTCTGTGATGCTTACGGTGCCTGTTTCCACCTTAGCCTGCTGCTCCATGGACAGTTCAAGTAGCTTCAGCTGCCCGCTTACCCATGCTTGGCTGCGGCCCAGCTGCTTGGCCACCATTTCCTGCGTCATGCCGGGCTTTTGCATCAGTGCCTGGATGCTGCGGGCGTATTCCAATGGGTGCAGATCGTGGCGGGCTGTGTTCTCTGCCAGACGCTTTGCCAGCTGCTTGTGCTTATCAAGATCCTCCACCTGCACCACAGCAGCCAGGCTGGCCAGGCCCGCTTTCTTGGCTGCGAAGTATCGGCAGTGCCCACTCAGGATCTGGTATGCCTGCAAATCCGTTGCCCAGTAGACCGTGATCGGCTCCTGCTGCCCCAGAGCCGTGAGGCTGTCGGCCAGCTGTGCGATCTCATCCTCAGGATATGTGGCCCTGGGATTGTCTGGGCTTGGCCGCAGCTGCGCCAGATTGATGTGGTGCAGCACATCCTGCCTCACTCCAGTGTGCCTGGTGGGCGGTGCGATGTTTGGCTCTTGCGTGTTGCTGTGCTTGTCCCGATACAGGCTCATGCTGATTTCTTTCTCTTGGTGGTGTCGCTGATCCGTTCCATGATTTCTGCCCAGGCTGCTTTTACTGCCTTGGCTGCTTTGCCCTTGGGCTTGAACTGTGCCACAGGCATGCGGCAGTTGTTGGCCTGGCCAAACTCGGCACAGGCTGGTGTCATCGTGCCGATCACCTGCCTGCCGTAGGTGCGGCGCAGCTGCTGCTCACAATCCTGCTGTGCCACTTCTCGCTGGTCGTACCTGGTGATCAGGAATCCCAGGTGCCTGAGTGCAGTATTCATGGCAGTGGCTTGCGCCAGTGTTGCCATCGTGATGGGCAGCGTGCACAGGCTCACGATCTCGGCAGTGGTTGGCGTGATCACACCATGACTACTGAGGAGTGCTGCCATCGTGGCTGGGCTGCGAGTGTCTGGCGCTGTGTCGCAGATCACCATGTCCAGATCAGTGGCATGCAGTGGCAGCTGCGGGTGGGGATTCTGCAGCCGCATCTCTGGCCTGGCTGGCACCAAATAAAGGCCGGGCAAGTTTGGCACTGCACGCATCACCTGCTCCACAGGCAGCCCGTGCTCAAGCGCCTCTGCTGTGTCTCTTGGCCCCAGGTCGTCGCTCACAGAGATGCCAGGCAGGAGCAGCTGCGTGATCGTGGCCTGCGGGTCTAGATCCACCAGGAGGCACGATGCCTTATCGGCCAGCACTGCGCCTGCAAAGGCCAGCGTGGTGGTGCTCTTGCCGATCCCGCCCTTGTGCCCCGCCACTGTCAGTACCAGTGCCATCTGCCAGCCCTCTGAGTGCGTCAGCTGCATGCTGCCGATGCCACTACCATCGGCGCACTTCGGGCAGGATCTGGAGTGCATCCGGCCTGCACCGCAGACGCACCGCAACTGATGGGCTTTGCGTGATCACTGCGCCGTGCAGGATCGCTGCTTGCAGGATGTCTGGCATGATCCATCCCACTGGCCCACAGACCGAATATCAGACCCTGATACCTGGCTATCAGACCCTGATAATCCCCTGATCATCAGACCCTGATAATTTCTCTATCTCATGACGGGCTCAGCCTTTGCACCATTTCTGGGATTAGTTGATACCCATGGCTCATGGCCTGGCCTAATAGGGTCGCCCTAGGTTTAGCCCACAGGCTTTCCACCAAATATCAGACCCTGATACCCACCCTGTTTTGGCCAATATCAGACCCTGATAATCGGGCAGTATCAGCCCCTGATATTTGGTCATCAAAGGCCCATGTTTGTGCGCTGGCCCCTAGGTGCTGAGCATCAAACACGCCCGCACCGGCCACGAGCAGCCGACGGGACGATGGCTACCAAGCCGGTGGTGGATCACAGTGATCTACCACCGGACAAAAGGCATGCGAGCACAGCCCGTGCCCAGTGCGGCTGGCTGGTGTCATCTTATGGGGCAGTTTTTATCCCCTCAGGAGCATGCCCATGCACGCTACAGATCAGTTTTTATCTCACAACACTGGCACCGTGCCTGGCACTCGACCAAGATACGATCACACCACTTTGGCCATGGATGCACTCGCAGCTGCTGGCCACATTGTGCGTGGCTTTGATCTCAACAGCTTTGATCCCGTTCGCGCAGCACTTGCGGCTGAGCATGCACCACTGGTGAAAGGTGCCCATGGTGATGTGCGAATTGTTTCTGACCGCATCGCCAAGGTGCTCGAGCAGACCACCCGCCGCGCAGAGGCTCGGGTGCACGCAGAGCAGATGGCCATGCGGGATCTCTAGAAACGAACACAGGAGGAGCAGCCGACCACCTGTGAGGAGCTACCAGCCCAGGTGATCGCAGCCTACCGATCACCGCACATGGGCGCAGTGCTCAGCGGTTCTGTGCGGGAGGTGATCATCCCGCAGCTGCTAGCCTCCTGCGTTCCACTGGATCGCATTGATCAGCGCCGCACGATGCACAGCTTGTGCGTTGGCGACCACTTCTCTGGCCCGTTTGAAATCTGATGGCAGGCTGTCTGGGTCTAGTTCCTGCAGCCTTTTGATGGCCAGTTCCACTGCTAGCCTGGCCTGTGATTCCTCCATCCGCAGGTGCTGCGGTGCACCAGCAAGCAGCAGCCTCTCTGCCTGTTCCGCTGCTGCATCACCGGCATGGCCTGGGTGCGCAGCCTCCAGTGCACTGCGGATCAGTGCTGCACGTTTTTGCGTCCACTCACGCACTGCGCCCCTGGCTCTGTTTGACGTTGCCGCCTTGACCGATGATCGCTGTATGCGTTTGTCGAATATGGCCAGCTGATGGGCCAGGGCATCATCATCGATGGCTTTGGCCTGCTGACGATCACAGCTGGCCTGCCATATGGTCTGCAGTGCCTGCCGATCTGTTGGCATGGTGGTCGTGCTCATTTTGCATCCCCCGCCACAATGTTGGCCCGAAACTGTTTCTCAGCTGCGTTGGCATCCGCCACAGCACCAGCGGCATGCCGCAGGGCTGCGTGCGCTTCCTGCAGCTGCGTGGTGCGGGCTGCCTTAGCGTTGTCCCACCTCTTTGCGTTTTCCACGATGTGCTGGTTTGTGCGATTGTCTTTCAGCTGCGCCTGCGCCTTTGGGTGCTCAATGTCACATTCCTCCATGCGTTCCTTTGCATGGCTCAAATCCTCCAGTGCGATGCTGTGGGCCTCATTTGCACCTGCCATGGCATCTTTGAGTGCCTGCCACTCCTGCTGCTGCTGCGGAGTCATGTTGGCCGGTGTGACCAGCTTGGCAGTGGCATCCTCGGCTGTTTGGATTGTGGCCAGCAGCTGCGTGCTCTCGGCAGCGTATTTCTCACGGATCCGCTGCACTTCAAGTGCTGCAGCCTCCAGCTTGTCGGCTACTTTGCTCACCTCGGCATTGATGGCATCCAATCGCTTTTGAGCAGGCCCAGCCGCTGCCATTTCTCGCCGCAACCGCACCACCCGATCCAGCCGGTCGATCTCGCCCTGCAGCTGCTCCTCAGTGGCACCGCTCTGCTCCAGGCTTTGGAGGATTGTGTCGGGATCTACTTCCTCACCTCGGTGCAGTTTTTCTGCAATGTGGTGGATGGCCATGGCTTTTGCTTGTTTACGGGGGCGCAGATAGTCCATCACGTTGAATGGCATGGGATCACCTTGGGGATGTGCAGGCAGCCAGCACAGCGCCGTGCTGTGTTTGGGCCTGTGTGTTCAGAGGTCGCTGGTAGTGCAGCTGTGCCGAAAGCAGGCTGCGGTGCAGGATGCCGGATGGGTCAAGCAGATCCACCAGGCTGGCTGCTGGATTCACCGTGCCGATCACCTGGAGCAGGGCATCGTGGCTGTACCCGTGGCGTTCCAGGTCGCTGCGGATGCAGACGGCCAGCATGTCTGCCGATCCGGGCCTGTACGGCATCGCACGATCAGCCAGCACCGTGAGGGTGGCAGCCCACCGCACATCGTGATCCTTGGCCCGCTTGGCTGGCTCTGTGTTGGCTGTGGCAGCTGGTGCCAGGTCAGCCATCACCCGCCTGATCCGCTCTGCATCAATCTCATCTGTGCCCCAGATGATGTGTGCAACCTCATGCAGGGCCACAGCCTCCACCATGGGCTGCAGGCACTCGGTGCATTTCTGGGCCTGGCATAGCTCGAGCATGTGCCCAACAGCCACACCCACACCCTGCCTGCCCAGACAATCACCTGCCCACTCGGCAAACGCATGACCACTGCCGATGGCTGCTCCCTGCAGATCGCCAGGAGGATGCCCCAGATCCACCACCACCAGGCCATCAGGCAGATCAGCCGCTGCCACCACCTGGCACAAACACGCCGCATCTGCCCGCACCCTGCGGATCTGCTCTGATTCTGGTGCGTCTGTCTGCTGCGTTGGCATTGTGCGGCCTACTGGGTGTGATCCGCAGTAGACCGCTGGGGGCCTATTTCCTATCCGCCTGTGCCACCAAGCATCGTGGCCTTGAACTCACGCAGGTGGTCAATGTGCCAACGTGGCGGGCTTTGCCTGTGCTCGCCCTTGATCGGTGCAGGTAGCGTGCCTGCCGTGATCATCCGGCGCAGCTTGTCGATACTGATTCCCAGATACTGTGCGGTGCGTGCACGATTCAGAAACGTGGCGTGGTGCTCAGCCTCCAGCCGCTCCTGCTCCTGCTGCGCCGCTTGCCGTGCTGCCAGCTTTTCGGCTGCTCTCTGTGCCAGTATTTCGCGCACTCGGATCGAATATGCCATCTGGTGCCTCCTGCACTCAGGCTACTGGCAAAACACCGATCAGGATGGGGCTGCGCCATGACGCAGGTGAAAGAAAGAACGTCAAATTCATTGCGAGCTCGTTGCCCATTCAATCGCAGCGGATGGCCGGGAGAACCTATGGCCCCAGCTGGGTGGGCGGGGCAGGCGGCTAGGTTCTTCCCAGCCTGTGCACTGCTGCCATGATCATCGATCCGCCACAAAATTGTGCATCGTGAGCGGTGCCCTACACCGTCACAACCAGTGCAGCTGCTTGGCTCAATGCTCTCTGCCTTTGCTGTGCCTGCTCGAACAGGTAGCCCAAGGCCAGCACCTCTGCATGGCGTTTGGATAGTCCACCGTCATGCTCCATGATCGCTGCCCGTTCACTCCACTGCTCAAACTCATCCGGCGTGCTCCTCGCCAGCCAGGCCACCGCTGCTGGGTCTGGAAGTGGTGCCGATGGTGAATCAGAAAATGGCTGCACTACCTCCTGCAATGGGTAGCCCGTTGGCTGATCGGGCATCCGCTCTGGCACGTTGGCGATCACCACAGCATGGCTGCTGGCATCAGGCTGCTCTGGGCATCTGGCTGCGATCACCACCGCAGGCTTGGTGCGTGGCTGCACCTGGCTGCTGCGAGTCTCCAGGGCCTGCTGCACCGCCGCAGATGG
>Ga0114967_10004465_pt1 | contig 11237 bp, 10 predicted proteins | sample M_130628_MF_Meta_FD_92639 | JGI IMG/M metagenome (GOLD analysis project Ga0114967, IMG submission 92639) | Freshwater microbial communities from Lake Montjoie, Canada to study carbon cycling - M_130628_MF_MetaG | ecosystem: Environmental > Aquatic > Freshwater > Lake | place: Lake Montjoie... | reverse complement strand
TGGTATAGCCCATGATGGTGATGCAGATCGGTGCTTGTTGGTGGCAAAAAATGGTGAAGTAATTGATGGGGATTACATCCTAAATATTTTAGCTACCTATTGGCTAGAAGAAGGTAAGTTAAACAAAAAGGCAGTAGTTGGCACAGTTATGAGCAATCTTGGCTTTATTAAATCTATGGAATCTTTAGGCATTAAATTTGAAAAAACTGCAGTTGGTGATCGTTACGTATTGGAGAAGATGTTAGAAAATGATTACACCTTAGGTGGTGAGCAATCAGGGCATGTGATTATGCGCCAATTCTCAAATACTGGTGATGGTTTGTTAACTGCGCTACAAATCATGCAGGTAGTAGCCAAATCAAAGAAATCTCTCTTAGAGCTTGCAACCACTATGAAAAAGTATCCACAAATTTTAATTAACATTGAGAATATAAAAAAAGAGAAATTATCTTCATCTGAAAAAATAAACAGTGCTATTTCGCAGGCAGAAAAAGAGTTAGGCGCAAATGGACGGGTATTGGTTCGGGCCTCTGGAACTGAAGCACTAGTACGGGTAATGGTTGAAGCAAATGATTTGCAATTAGCTCAAAAGATCGCAGATTCATTAACACAACTAGTAAGATCAGAACTTAAGTAATAAGAGGAGTTTAAAATGTGCGGCATTGTTGGCTACACCGGTAAAAACTCCGCACTGACTCCAGTGATTGATGGCTTGCGCCGACTTGAATACCGTGGCTATGACTCAGCTGGGATTGCACTTCCAACAGAAATTGGAAAACCACTATTTATAGAGAAGCGTGCTGGAAAGTTAAAAAATCTAGAAGGTGCGTTAGCAAAAACACCAAATTCAACTAGCGGTATTGGCCATACTAGATGGGCAACTCATGGTGGACCTACAGATTCAAATGCTCACCCACATTTAGATAATGAGGGTAAGTTAGCTTTAATTCATAATGGGATTATTGAAAATTATGTACAACTTCGGGCAGAGTTAGAAAAAAAGGGACACAAGTTTAAATCAGAAACTGATACAGAATCAGTGGTGCATTTACTAAGTGATGCTAGAAAAGAAAATAATGGTGATCTAGCAGCTGCCATGCGCCAAGTTTGCAAACAATTAAAAGGTTCATTTACGTTGCTTGCGATCCACTCCGATAATCCATCTCATATTGTTGGCGCTCGTCGTAACTCACCATTGGTAGTAGGGGTTGGCAAGGGTGAGAATTTCCTAGCATCTGATGTTGCAGCCTTTATTGCTCATACCAAAGTTGCACTAGAGCTAGGCCAAGATCAGGTTGTTGAAATTACGCCAGTATCGGTTGTAGTGACAGATCTAAGTGGGGCAGTTGTTGTACCAAAGGAGTATCAAATCTCATGGGATGCAAGTGCAGCAGAGCGTGGTGGTTTTTCGCATTTTATGCTCAAAGAAATATATGAACAACCTAAGGCAATCTCAGAGACATTAATTGGCAGATTATCTGGCTTAGAAATGAAATTAAAGTTCAAGAAATTTGAAAAAATTATAATTATTGCCTGTGGTACTGCTTATAACGCAGGGCTAGTTGGAAAGTATGCAATTGAAAAATGGGGACAAATTCCAGTAGATGTTGAGCTGGCTTCGGAGTATAGATATCGTGAGCCAAATCTAAATAAAAAAACCTTAGTAATTCCAATCTCGCAGTCAGGTGAGACCATGGATACTTTAATGGCGATGAGATATGCCAAGTCAAAGGGTGCAACTATACTTTCAGTTTGTAACACAAATGGCTCGACAATTGCCAGAGAATCAGACGCGGTTCTATACACACACGCCGGTCCTGAGATTGCCGTAGCTTCAACAAAAGCCTTTGCTACCCAGTTAATCGCTATGTATTTAATTGGCCTTGAAATTGCTCGCCAGGTAGAGAGTTTGAGTAAAAAAGAGATATCTAAAATATCAAAACAGCTAACAGCACTGCCATATAAAGTTGAGCAAATTTTAGAAACAGTCGAGCCACTTCGAGAGTTAACTAGAAAGTTTAAGTCAGCCGAATCTATATTATTTTTAGGCAGAAATGTTGGCTATCCAACAGCATTAGAGGGAGCACTTAAGTTGAAAGAGTTGGCATATATGCACGCTGAAGGTTTTGCCGGCGGCGAGTTAAAGCATGGACCAATTGCACTAATTGATAAAGGAACACCTGTTATTGCAATCATGCCTAGTGAAGGTTCACTTCTTGCAGAAAAGATGGAAAGTAATATTCAGGAGGTTAAGGCAAGAGGTGCGGTGGTAATTGCAATTAGTGAGTTTGAATTTAAGGGTGCAGATCATCTAATCCGAATTCCTAAAGTTGATCAATTACTTCAACCGGTATTATCGGTTATTCCCCTGCAGGTCTTTGCCTATGAGATGGCAGTTATAAGAGGAAATGATGTTGATCAGCCGAGAAATCTTGCAAAATCAGTAACAGTAGAGTAAAAAATGCCGGCACAAAGAAGAAAAGAGATGACTTCGGCGCTAAAACTAGCAGCTCTCTTTATTGTAATTTATGGATTTATAACCCAGCAGGTAATAGCAAATACTTGGATCAGAAGATTAGACGAATGGATTTATAACCGAGATTTTTTATTAGTTACCCCTGGTAAAACTCCAACCTTGGTAATGTTAGTTGATGATTTAGGTTTACGTGGTGTTACTGCTTTCTTTTTACTTGTTGCTGCTGTCCTCATTAGCCGAAGATTTAAGTCATGGCGACCAATTAATCTTTCAATACTTTCTTTACTATTACTAAATTTCATTGTAGGTATTTCAAAGCTTTTATTTGGTAGAACCAAACCAAGCACAGGTTTTGATTTAGTTTTTACTGATAGTGGACTTTCATACCCAAGCGGACATGCAGCTAATGCAATTTTCACTTGGGGTATTCTTGCTTACTTAATTTTTCGCTACTCCCATAGGCAACCATTTGAAGGATTACGGCTTACCTGGTTTGTTTCAATAATTACAATTGGAGTTTGCTTAGCCTCACTTTATCGGAATACCCATTGGTTCTCAGATTTACTTGGGGGCATATTTATTGGATCTGCATTACTAGTATTGGTTATCGCAATTGACCGATCTATTACCTCAGATCGCCAACCTTCATAAATCAAAGGTAGGCTAACGGGATGAGTCGTGCCAGTGCAGAGGTTAATCTCTTAGCTGTTGCGGATAATTTAAGGTTAATAAAAAGTAAAACAGATGCCCAAGTATTAGCCGTTGTGAAAGCCGATGCTTATGGCCATGGCCTAATTCAAGTTGGTAAGGCAGCAGCTGATGCTGGGGCTGATTGGCTAGGAACAGCTCTATTAGAAGAAGGTATTGCACTTAGAAAAAGTGGAATCAAAATACCGATTATTTCCTGGTTAACTCCATTGGGTGAGGATTTTAAAACTGCAATTGATTTAGATATTGATTTATCTATTTCATCAGTTGAATTGTTAAATGAGGTTGTAACAGCGGGCAAATCTGTTAAAAAGATTCCAAGGGTTCACATTGAAGTAGATACCGGGATGAGTCGCGGTGGGGTTGGTGATGATTGGCAGCTATTTCTAGATCAATTAATTAAAGCCGCAAAGTCTAATGAAATTAATGTGGTTGGAATTTGGTCACACTTTGCTAGGGCAGATGAACCAGATGAAATAATGAATAAAGAGCAGTTGGCTACTTTTGAAGACCGGATTAAAAGTTTAGCAACGGCTGGGATAAGCCCAGAGTTTATTCACATTGCAAACTCTGCCGCATCGCTAACAAACCAAGTTGCTCATAAAAATATTATCCGTTGGGGAATTGGCTTATATGGTTTAAGCCCTGATGTAAGTAATTTAGGTGATTCTAAATCACTAAATTTAAAGCCAGCTATGAAATTAACGGCAAAGTTGCATTTAGTTAAAACGGTTAAAGCAGGTGCCAGTGTTGGTTATGGTGGCACTGCTACTACAAAGAGTGATACTAAACTTGGTGTGGTAACTCTTGGTTATGCAGATGGAATTCCACGGAATGCAAATAATTTAGCTGGTGTTTTTGCAGCTGGATTGCGTGCACCATTGATCGGTCGAGTTTCAATGGATCAATTTGTAGTAGATCTAGGGATTAACTCTTTGGCGAAAACTGGGGATGAGGTGATTGTCTTCGGTGATGGCAGTAGTGGTGAATACACCGCAGATGAGTGGGCAAAGGCCTCTGGCACTATAAATTATGAGATAGTTACCCGAATCGGCTCACGTGTGCCTAGAATCTACCCTCGTGAGTAACGCAAACCTGCTTTCAATTAAATCTTTATCTGTTTCTTTCGGCGGCTTAAAAGCGTTATCTAATATCAACTTAGATCTACACGCCAATGAAGTTGTTGGATTAATTGGACCAAATGGTGCGGGTAAGACCACATTATTTAACGCACTCTCAGGCTTAGTAGATGTTGAAGATGGAAATCTTGAAATAAATGGCAAGTCACATAAATGGCCAAAACCTTATGAATTAGTAAATCTTGGTATTTCTCGCACCTTACAAGGTGTTGGTTTATTTCCAGAGTTAACAGTGCTTGAGAATGTCATGATTGGTGATAGCAAAAGTGCTAAGGCTGGCTTGATCTCATCGGCGTTAGGTTTAAATGGTAGAGATGAAGCAAAACTTAAAGCACGAGCAATGACAGCTTTAGAGCGAGTTTATGCCTCTGGTATTGCAGATCAGCGCGCAGATTCATTGTCTTATCCAGTTACAAAACGAGTTGCGATTGCTAGGGCTTTAGTTTCAGAGCCAAAAATTCTTTTATTAGATGAACCAGCTGGTGGCCTAGGCGCCCAAGATATTGAATGGATGAACTCATTAATCCATAATCTTTCAACTCAATGCTCAGTTATTTTGGTTGAGCACCATATGGATGTTGTGATGTCAGTCTGTGATCGGCTCTACGTTCTTAACTTTGGCGAGGTTATCGCATCTGGTGATGTTGAAAATGTTAGAAGAGACCCAGCGGTTATCGCAGCATATTTAGGGGTGAACAATTGAGCCTTGTTGTTGAGAATTTAACAATTGATCATGGCGCAATTAGAGCCATTGATAATGTCTCGTTCACAGTTCCTGCTGGGCAACTTGCTGCAGTCATTGGCGCAAATGGTGCTGGTAAAACCACGCTGCTTCGCACGCTCTCTGGTCTTAAAGAAAGTAAATCCGGTAGTGCAACTTGGAATGGCAAATCAATACTTGGTGTGCGACCTGAAGATTTAGCTAGGTCTGGCATCATGCATGTTTCAGATGGAAAATCTGTAATTTCAGAGTTAACTGTTAAAGACAACTTGGCGCTTTCTGGGCTTTGGCGAAAAGATAAGAAGGATGTTGCAAAGGCAACGGAAGAAGTAATTGAGATTTTTCCAATACTTGGTCAGAGGCTTGGCCAGATTTCAGGTTCACTCTCCGGTGGTGAGCGCCAGATGTTGGCAATTGGCAGAGCATTAATTGCAAGGCCAAAACTACTTTTATTAGATGAGCCATCATTAGGGCTTGCGCCATTAATTATTGAGCAGATTTTTCAAACAATTAAGTCTTTTGTTAAAAAAATGGATTTAACAGTTGTATTAGTTGAGCAAAATGCAGTTGGTGCTCTAAAGATTGCAGATGAGGGCGTAGTTCTAAATTTAGGTTCGGTTGTGGCAGTAGATTCTGCGGCAAATTTATTGAATGACCCAGTCGTTCGATCAGCTTATTTGGGATTTTAATATGAACCAATTTGTTACCGCAGTATTAACGTCACTTTCATCAGGTGCTATTTATGCCTTGATGTCTATCTCATTAGTTTTGGTATGGCGATCAACTCGAGTAGTTAATTTTGCGCAAGCAGGCCAAGCAGTCCTTACAACCTTTATTGGGTATGAGGTAACGGTTAGAAGTGGTTCATATTGGATTGGATTAATTGCAGCGGTAATAAGTGGCGCAGTAGTTGGCGCAATAATTGATAGATTCTTTATGCGACCAATATTCAAGCGCGTTAAAAGTGGTCCAATTGTGATGATTGCACCAGTTGTTGCAACTTTAGGATTACTTGGTTTGATTCAAGCCATTATTGGATTTATCTGGGGCTTTACTTATGTTTCAATAGAAGCTCCGGTTTCAACAGATGGCTATAACTTATTTGGAACTGTGGTTGCCTTTAGCCCATTTAATCTAATGGTGCTTGTGGTAGTCACTATTGCAATGTTGTTGCTAACGCTTTTATTCCAAAAAACTAATGTGGGTTTAGCACTCCGTGCTTCAGCATTTTCACCTGAGATTGCTCGGTTATCCGGAATCAGAGTTGATGCAGTTCGCACACTTGGTTGGGCAATTGCAGGAGCTGCCGGTGGATTAGCAGGAATGTTGTATGTGCCAGGTTCTTATTTACATCCAAATGCCATGGATGTTTTATTAGTATTTGGTTTTATTGCAGCAGTAATTGGTGGCCTAGATAGTTTATTTGGTGCAGTAGCAGGTGCCATGATTCTAGGTTTTGCAGTTAACTTTGCCACCTCCTACATAAGTTACAAACTAGTTTTCCTAACAGCCTTTGCATTACTGATTACCGTATTGCTGGTTAAACCAAATGGAGTTTTCTCTTCAAGCAAGGGGAGAAAAGATTGATATGAAAAATACTTCAGTCAGAAAAAGAGGCTTGATTTTTATTGCCATTGGTTGGGCACTTTTAATTATTGGTGATCGAGTTGATGATTTAGCACTTTCTCAAGGAGCCTTGGTTGCAACCTACGCACTTGCTATTGCCTCAATTATTTTATTGACTGGATATTCGGGTCAATTATCATTAGGACATAGTGCTTTGATGGCAGTTGGTGCATACGCTGCTGCTTTAAGTACTAATAATCTTGGATTATCTCCTGAAATTGCTTTAGTTGTGGCTGCATTTGTCACAGGTCTTTTTGGATTGATACTAGGTTTTGGGGTTGCAAGATTAAGTGGACCATACCTTGCCGGAACAACTCTAGCTTTAGCGGTGTCACTTCCAACTATTGCAAATCAATTTGCAATTTTGGGTGGTGAGCAAGGTGTTGCATTTGATATTGGTTTGCCACCTGCGAGATTTGGTGAAGAGTTTTCTCAATACAAATGGTTTTTCTGGATTTGCGCACTTGCTGCATTAATTATGATTTGGCTTATTTCCAATGTTTTAGCTTCAAGGTATGGCCGTATTTTTAGAGCACTACGTGATAATTCTGTCGCAGCATCTCTTTCTGGAATCAATGTTGGCAGATTAAAGGTGATGGCATTTGCACTAAGTGCTGGGGTCGCAGGATTGGCTGGGGGATTGCTGGTAATGCTGATAAGTGGGGTCTCGCCGAGTGCTTTTCCGCTTAGCCTCTCATTTTCCCTGCTAACAGGCGCGGTTGTTACTGGCGTGTACAACCTAAAAGGTGTGATGCTAGGGGGACTGATCTTGGTGGCTATACCCGAAATCGCCGAATCGGTAGTATCACGCATAGGAGGTTCGGAAGGATTCACCGTAGCCTTGCCTGGTTTCTTGGTGAGTGCACTGCTGATCTTGGCAGTTGTATTTACACCAAATGGACCGGGACATCTGCTACATAAGAAGAAGCATTAACCTGTAATAAGCAAGATAACCATACGGAAGGAAATAAATGATCAGAAATACTCGTATGAAACGAATCTCGTTCGTTTCAACTGTAGTTGTTGCCGGAGCGATGCTGTTAAGCACAGTTCCAGCCAATGCTGCCGATCCTGGCGTTACCGCCACAGAAATCAAGCTAGGCATCACATCACCTAAGACTGGCACCGTGGCACTGTCCTACGGAAAACTGCCTGGCGCCATGAAGGCGTACTTTGACTACATCAACGCTAATGGTGGTGTAAATGGTCGAAAAATTACTTTGGTTTCCCGTGATGACAAGTACTTGCCACAACAAGCAGCAACCCAAACCAGAAATCTAGTTCTTTCTGACAAGGTATTTGCAATCGTTGGCGCACTTGGTACAGCAACTCACACAAAGGCATATGTTGCAGCTCAATTAGCTAAAAACAATGTCCCTGATCTATTTGTTAACACTGGATTTAGCGGTTTTGATGACAAAACTAAATACCCAACAACATTCTTGGTCCTTCCAAGCTATGCAATGGAAGCAAAAATTATCTCTAAGTTAATCGCTGATACACCAACACTTAAGCCAATGCCATCATTCTTGATCGCTCAAGATGATGAGTTTGGTAAGGATGGCGTTAAGGGATTTGCGTTGGCTGGCCACAAGTTCTCAGATACTCCAATCCTTTACCCTGCAGGCTCGCTTTCTGCTGCAATAGCTGAAGGAGCACTTGCAAAAATCAATGCCGCTGTTCCGTCTTATGCAAAGCCAGTGATGGTACTTATGGGAACTACTGATTCAACAGCTTTGATTTTAAAGGCTGCTGAAAAGCTTTCTCTAACATCAAAATTTACATGGATTGCAGGATCAGTTGGTGGAGATGCAAATACTTTGCTAGCGCTCGGTGTTAAGGCAGCGACAATAGATGGTATTTATGCTGCTAGCTTCTTCCCAGACGCAAAAGACACCACTGATCAGTATGTTTCTCAATTTATGAAGATTAATGAGAAATACAACAAGGGCGTAACTTTTGACAACGTTGTACTGCAAGCAATGAACTCAGCAATGCTGACAGTTCAAGCTTTGCGCGCAGCTGGTAAGAATTTAACTCGCGCTGGATTAATGAAAGCTATTGAAGATAAGGGATCAACATTTGCTAGCGCAGGTCTTGCTCCTCTTAACTACTCTGCAACAAGCCGTGTGGGTTACAACGGATACTGGTTCGGACAACTGAATGCAACGGGCGAGCTAAAGCCTGTTGGTGGCAAAGTAACTTTGTACACAACAGACTCAGCCACTGCTACTGCACCAGTTCTATCGACTTACACACGTAAGCCAATTCCAAAGAACGGGATACCAACAAACTAATGAAAACTTCAACCCTTAAAAAGAGCCTTGTTGCTATTACAACGGCTGCGCTAGTTTCAGTTTTTGCAGTAGCTATTCCAAGCTCTGCATCTGCTGCGACAACATGTGTAAAGGACAAATTAACCGTAAAAGGCAAAGTTGTTTCTTTCCAAAAATGTACAGGTACTGATGACCGCGGTTCTAAGTATGAAATTAGAATGCCTGCTAAGTTCAATGGAACGATGATGCTTTACTCACACGGAATTAGATATCCGTTTGCGTTACCTGCACTTGGTTTAACTTATAACGACGCGCCTGATATTGCTCCTTCTACTGAGGTTGGCGAACAACTTCTGGCTCAAGGGTTTGCACTAGCAGGAGCTGGAGTGGAAGTTCAAGGCTGGAATCTAACTGAACAAGTGTATGCAACACTGAATGTTAATTTAGCTGCTCGTATGCAATTCCCGGCTATCGACAAAGTTGTTGCTTGGGGACAGTCTCTTGGAGCACTTTCAACGCAAGCACTTGCTGAACAATATCCAGGAATCGCAGATGCAGTCGGGCCACTTTGCCTAGCTGAATCAGCAAGCGCAGAGCTAACTGGATTCCTTGATTTCATTTGGGGATTAAAAACGTTTTTTGATCCAACAATCAAGGGTTCTGGATACTCATCTGGAGCAGAGGGATTAAAGGAACTACAGACAGATATTGGTAAAGCTGTTGCAATTTTTACCTTCCTGTCTAATGAATTCACTGTTAACCCATTGACTCCTGGCTGGCCAACTACAGCAACTTCAGCAACTGCATTAATTTCTGCTGGTTTACCTAGCCGAAGTGCTCTGTTGATGATTGGTTTGATGTCAGGCATCTCAACTCAATCTAAATCATTTGACAGTTCAAGTGGACCTGTTGGCCCACTCGAGACAGCTTTTGGTGGTCTGTTGAGTCCAGTATTAGCGGTTCTAGAAAATGGTTCTGAAGCTGCAGTTCTGGGTTTCATTGCAAATTATGATCTAGAGGTTCGTGCTGGTGGTCGCTTCTATGACAATACCAATACTGATTATGTAGCTCGCTTAGGTGCAGATGCAGAAATCTTTACCTCTGCTCTATCTGGTGCGTCAAAAGGACTTGCAGGATTTGGTGCTTTTTTGAATAAGCTAAATCCAGGCGCTCCTCGTGTTAAGGCAGATCCAGGTGCATTAGCAAAACACAACCAGTTGTATCAGCTTCAAGGAAAAATTACTGTTCCAACAGTGACCATAACCGCACTTGCAGATCACATCACCCCTCCAGGTGCTACCCAGTACTTGGTGGATCAGTATGCGAGCTCAGTAAGTAACGGCGATAGCACTAAAGGCTTGCTTGTAAACATTTGGAATAAACCACCAGATGAGTACACAACCTTCACCGGACAAGCTCCTGATAAGAGGACTGTTGCGGTAAATGGTGTTGGCCATTGTAACTTCACAACAAGTCAATACATGGCTGTTGCTAAGTTGCTGGCTGCCTCTGCCAAGTCTGGCAAGGCTCCAACTGCAAAGACAGTTAGTGCAGCAATCAAGAATGATTCAAACTTGTTTGTTGATCCTAACTACCGCGCTCCATTGCTTAAGTATCGTCAATAAGTAATGCGAATCCGCTAGATATCTAGTTGAAAGGGCTCCAGGAAACTGGGGCCCTTTCTTTATCTATAAACTAATCACCACTATGGAAATCTTGATCAACTCAGTTGCCCAAATGCACGAACTGGGAGTCAAAATTGGTGGGAAACTAAAAAGTGGTGATGTCTTAGTTTTAACTGGGGATTTAGGTGCCGGAAAAACTGTATTAACCCAAGGTATTGCATCCGCATTTGGTATTGAAAATGTTACCTCTCCAACATTTGTGATCAGCCGGGTTTATAAAGGTAAGCCGAATTTTATTCATGCAGATGCATATCGGTTATTAGATTCTGGGATTGAAAGTTTTACTGATTTAGATTTTGAAAGCTACCTACCCAGCAGTGTATTTGTAATCGAATGGGGTGCAGATTTTGTTACAACTCTTACCGATCAATATCTAGATATTAAAATTAAGCAAGGTTCATCTGAAACATCAAGAGAGATTGAGATAACTCCAATTGGTCAGCGTTGGAGCGGATTTAAATTATGAGCATAATCCTGGCAATTGATACCTCAACTAGCCGCACATCAGTGGCTCTTGTCGCGGATGGAAAAGTTTTGTTTACCAAGTTTCACGAAGACCCACTTGCTCATGGTGAGGTATTACCTAAGTTAGTTAAAGAGGCGTTA
>Ga0114967_10004462_pt1 | contig 11238 bp, 13 predicted proteins | sample M_130628_MF_Meta_FD_92639 | JGI IMG/M metagenome (GOLD analysis project Ga0114967, IMG submission 92639) | Freshwater microbial communities from Lake Montjoie, Canada to study carbon cycling - M_130628_MF_MetaG | ecosystem: Environmental > Aquatic > Freshwater > Lake | place: Lake Montjoie... | reverse complement strand
TTGCGTCCCACCAGTTGGCCAATGTATTCAATGGGTTAATGCTGTATTGAAAAGCATCATGACTCCATACTATATCGTATGGTGTTTTTGTAACAAACGTCTCTTCAAAGTTATGAGGAGTGTATTGTATATTTCGATGTTTGTGTGCAATTGGCAATGAGGACTGCAAATCATAACCTGTGCACTTAATATTAAGTGGTACCGGTACCTCATCGCGAGTAGTCCTGGTTGCCCACCATTCAAGATCTAATCCGGTGCCGCACCCCATATCAGCTAGAGTGTTAATACTCAACATAAAGTCATCGTATTCGTACAATGCATTTAACGTTTGTAGACTGTGTGCGTGACTTTCTTCTGGAGTTTTAAATATCATATTTGTATATCTTCCATGCCTGCTGTGCGTAATCTTACAATATGCCCCATTTGCCACTGTTTGGTATCAAGTCCCTTCATGATACCCAACCATCGATTACGTAATAGAGCCACTTCGTTGATGATAGTTTCAAAATCGATAACCTCATCCTCGCCATCAACATATTTTTCAGCATCTCTTGAAGTTAATGCACGGGCATATCCTTCAAGGTACTTTTGAAAATAGCGTCTGCGGATTTTTCGTAATTGTATGTTTAAATAACTTAACACAGCTTCAATTTCTTGAAGCTGGTTAAATCTATGTTCAGTGTGTCCCGGTAGTTCTTTGATAGATTTTTCTACTACTCCGCTGATGCGGCATTCGGCCTTGGCACTATTCAGTTCACGCTCATAGTGAGCAATGAAATCAGGGATTGCGCCGAGGTCGGCAACTACGCGACTGTACCACATTAATAATCATCTTCTTCGTTGTAGTTTTCTTCTTCGTCGTACTCTTCTTCTTCCTCTTCTTCATAATTTTTATCATTATCAAGATAGGCTGTTAGAGCACGTTTAATGTCACTGTCGCCTTTAAAGGCATTGCGGATGTCTTCAACATCGCAATCATGATCGATTAATACAGAGACCACAGTTTCTGCGGCCTCTTCACGATCAACAGTGTTTACATAACGTTTGAGTTCACTCCAAAGCTCGTTTGCAACTGTTTCAATCATTCAGAATCCTCCTGTTCGGGAGTACTTACCTCTTCCTTCTGATTTGCAAAGTCTTTCATTACAACATCTAAGCATGAGTCATCATTGCGTTCCCAACCTTTACGGAACTTCTTGATGATCTCACCTTGGCTAGTAGTAAACACCAAACTGTTGCCTTCTTTTTTCAAGAGGCCTTTCTTTTCAATCAAGTCAGTCAACCCACTGTAAGGACTCATACCTTGCTCATAAGGAATCTTGACTTGCACTCCTTCAAAGGGTTTGGCATAGCGTGTTTTCATAACTTTACATGCGGCACGGATACCCATGACGTCCGAAATCTTGTTGCCATCTTCATCTTCCTTGAGCTTGAGTTTCTTCATGGCAACTACAATACTTGAAGCATAGATAAAGCCTTGACCACCGGAGATCTTGTCATCAGGGTCAAACATGTCTTGGCTTGCGTATGTGTGGTTGGTGCAAACTAATCCAACATTGTAACTACCAAACATGTTGACACAGTTACGAACAAGTGATGTAAGTGCTTTGGGCTTGCGACCCAAGTCGCCTTTCATTTCACCTGCATCAAACTGATTAACGTCAGTAGGAGTCAACAACATACCCAATGAGTCAATTACAAACATAACCTTGGGGCGTTCGCCATCAGGCAGGGCTTTGTAATCACCCATGAACGTGGAAATTGTTTTAGCAACATCGTCAATCATGGCCATACTCAATTTAAGTAATTTGCTATCGCTGGTGTCAACTCCCAGTGCTTTGAGCCAGTCTTCATCCAGGGCATTTTCACTATCAATCAACACCACAAAAATACCCTGTTGCTGTGCATGTTTAATAATGTTGCCGGAACAGATATATGATTTACCTGCACCAGAGTCACCAGCGAATACTGTGACTTTACCAAGTGGAATGCCACGGTTAAAGTCTCCGCTGATCAAATAATTCAAGGCATAGTTGCCTGTAGAGATCCAGTCTGTTGGATCGTTGAAGCCAATACTTAGGCCATCAATGCTTTTTGTAATTTCCTTGCGGAACTTACTTACGTCAAAAGGTTTTCCCATATTTTTTACCTGTATAGATAGGATTGCACAAAGAGTTGCCCCTTTGTGCAATTATAGCTTAGATTATTGTTTTTGTCTAGCGCGAATCATGGCCAAAATGTCTTCGGCTTTTTGTGTCGGCTTGGCTGAAGCTACAGGCGCCGTAGCAGTTGATTCTTCAACATCAAATGGAGGAGTTTCGTCAACATCTGCTGTGGCTGCCACTGCTGGAGTAGGTTTGGCTGCTGGCGCACTATCGTTGCCTGGCTTGGAGCCTGCAGGTGCTTGTACCCCAGCTGGACGATAGTATTGTCCCCAACGCTCAGTGTCATATGGTTGACCATCTACCGATGCTTCAAACATTTCTTTGATAACTTTTAACTCAGCTTCGCTGGGCTTCTTGGGCAAGAAGCTGGAAAGATCAAACAAGCCATGTGCTTCGATTGCCGCTTGTTCAGATTCAGTCAATGCTGATTCCTTACGAGCCCACTTGGAGGTGGAGTAATCAGCGTAGCCGCCCTTGCTGGTCTTTGTGATACGGAAGTCCAGACCACGTAGCAAGTCTGTTGGCAATTCTTCCAACTCAGGATCCATTAACGCACCCTTGATAGTTTGAAAAATTTGTGGACCAATGATGAATCTACGGATTGGATTCTCTGGTGTTTTGTCGTCGCCAAGTGGGTTCTCACGTACAAAGCCTTGGAAAATGTAACTGCGTTTCTTCCAATATTTACGACCCATGTCTTCAAGGCTCTTGTCCTTGAACCAAGTGCGCACTTCTGCAAGTACTGGACAAGCATCGCCCCACATCTCAACACAGGGAACCTGAACTTGTACTTGTTTAGATTCCATTTCTCCCTTGATGCCGGCAAAGGGCAATTTGATCATTGCTCGTTCGACCCAGAAGAAAGTGTTTTTGCCGTTACCATCAGGAAGGAAACGCACATTTGCGCTTGCGCCTTCGTCGATGTTCCAGTGTGGATAAATTGCGTTGTCGCCGCCGCTTTGTGATTGACCGCCCTTGTTAGACTCTGCGGCTGCGAGTCTTGCGCGGATTTCTGCTAATGATGCCATAGTGTTTTTACCTTTCAGAATTAAATGCCTATGTAAGCCTATGTGTAGTTTACTAACGTACACTGCACTGAGTATACGTGCTTTTATTTATAAAGTCAAAGGAAAAGGCAGAAATATCTGCCTTTTTTTGTCAGAAGTTAGGGTTTAGGTCAACTGCTCATGTTTGATGGTCGTGTCATCATGACTCCATCAGTATCCAGTTCTTCTTCAACATCTTGTTTGGGTTGTTTGTTTGGCACAGCCATTCTTGGTGGCAAACCTGCGTCTTTGCGTAGCTTGTTTAACAAGTCTTCATCACTGCCACCACCTAACTTATCAAATACTCGGTTGCCAACCTTCTTGGCAGTATCCAGAATACCTTCATCAACCCCGCCTAATGATTGTTCAACTTGTCTTACCCAACCACTTACATCACTGCTACCAATTTCTTCTGTATCACCTACAAAATCAGCAACATCATCAATAGCGGCTGTTACTTTTTCAGGACCGTACTTGCTTAATAAGTCAGCACGTTGTAGCAATATTCTTCTAGTGATAGCACTTGCCACGGGACTGTGGTCCTCGCCTTCTGGCAATGTTCCCTTTGGACCTAGTCTGCCTTTGTTCATTTGAATACTTCGTTTTAGCTCATTAGATGGGCCGCCGGCTAATGTACCTTTACGTCCTGTTCTATCTGTTTTACGCAAGTCATCTAGACCATGTTGTTTGCGTTGACCTAGTCTATCAAAGTTAGGTGCCTGCCCGCCATGATTGACGCCGTGTTCGCCTCTTAGTGCTCGCATCGCATCGCCCATGTTCTTGAAAGTGCCATCAACATCTGCATCATTTTCGCTATCATGATATTTAACTTTGACTTCGCCAGTCTTCAAATTGTGTTCGATAGTTCCGCGGCCATAGTAGCCTCCTTCGCCATCATCATACTCATATACATCAACATCTGGTGATGACATGTCTTCTTCTTTGTGCCATCCACTCCAACTACCACTTAATTTACCAAGTGCCGTAGCTAGATTGCCTTCGCCTTCCGCCACACCTTGCTGAATGCCGGCACGTCTACGCATCAAGTTTAAATCACTTTCGCCCATTTGATCATCAAGTTCGGGTTGTGTTTGTGGGCCCATTTTTGGATCTGCTAATGCTTCAGCATCGCCGTCTGCGTCAGCTTCGCCGGGACCCATTGATGTGTCAACGCCCAGTTCGTTTAGTCGATCCATGATGGTAGGATCATCCCAAACATTGGCATTGGGGTCTTGTTCTGCTAGGTCATTCAAGCGATCAAACAACTCATCATCACCAACCAAGTCATACAGTTGTTCTGTGGCATTGGTGGCATCAGCACCCACAATTAGTGGCTTGCTCATGAGTTCTTTTAGTTTGGTTTCTGATTCAGAAGAATCCGGTAATGCCTATGTTCCCTCTACTACTTGGTTGGTCCAAGATTCAAATTCGTTGACTTCTTTCATATTTTCTTCCTTGTATTCTTTGGCCAATCGTGCCAATATGGGTAATGCTTCTTCAATTCGTTGATCAATGTTGCGCTCAATAAACATTTCACGTATAGATTCAACAGTGTGATCACTGCCTGTTGCGGCTGCCGGATCATAAATCTCACGTTCTTCGTGATATCCACGTTGTCCAATCATTCGTTTGGCTTTGGCTTTTAAATCTTGATAGTGTCGAACTGCGGTCCCAACCAAATCAGTGGTCTCTGTGGCAAAAGTTTTGCTTTTGGCCGCACGTACAAAACGTGCCAGGGTATTCATTTCTGTGACTATTTCGCAAATGTGTTGTCCAAACGCATCGTAGGGATTGCCGCCTTCAGCGCAATGGCGTGCCATTACTCGTCCACCAATTAGATTACGGAATGGTAGTTTAAAACGTTCACCATCTGCTGTTTCGACATATAGACATTCAATGGCACGGTGCCTAGCTTCGCCCTCGCCAATGTTGCGATTGTGTTTGATCATCAAACGTACTTGTTTAGGTTCATCACTGTAACTGACATTCTTTTTACCGTAATAACCTTCGAACAAGCCTTCTTTGATGGCGGCCATACCTTGCATGGTATATTTGAGTCGATTGATGTTGTTGATTTCAAAAGTCAGCATGTTGCGACTTGCAAAACTCTTGAGCTGATGCAGGAAATCGTACCATTCACTCTTGTCATCAGACTCCATGGTGCGTCCAAGGTTATCACCAAAATACACTTCAAGTTGATTGTCTTGCCCCACTAACACAACTACAGTTCCATAGTCGTGGTTTTCAGTTTTCCAGTTAAAGCTAAACAATTCAGCCTGTGCAGGGTCAGTTACTGGGCGGCCAGCACTATCTAGGATTTCTGGTTCCAATCCCTGTGTAACTAGCAGGTCATATAGATTTGATTCGGCGTTATTATTCATATTAGTGTATTTATTACAGGGTCATAACAAAAGGCAATGGCTCTATCATAACATCTTGGTGGTCTCGCATTTGTGTGTCAAGGTCAGCGTGATAACTTTGTAATACCTGCAACATACGCACCGCTAACAACGATGACATCACAAGATCGTCGGTTTCCCCAATTTTGGCAGCATATCCTGCGCCAGAAGCTACAAAGTTTTTAAGTTCACTAATTAAACTTCGACTTTTAATAGTCATTCGATTGCTTTCAATCATGTGTTTGAATTTGGCACAGGCTGCCAGCTTGGGTTTATTACTAGTGTTGAAGCCTTTTCTAAATCTGCCAGGTTCACTTAAAAAGTACCCGGGAATGTTGGGTTCTCCATATTCAGCAATACTAATCAATGCGGCTTCTCCAATGCTGTTGTTTTCAACACTGTAGTAGATGCTCTTGGGATCGTTGACTACATCATTTATATGTTTAATAATGTCTACCAAGGTACGCACTTGTGTGGGTATATCGCTTCTATTATGTCGCCATTCGGCCACTTGGTCTGTGCTGTTTGCTTCAAATACCTGTATAGCACTGGGATCGCCACCAGTTCCTAGACTGGGATCTAACGCCACAACATATATACGATCCCGTTCTGGTTTTTTGTACCAACGTACTTCGCCAGTTTTGTAAATGGGTTCTACGCCGTACAAGTCCACCAACTTAGCTGGCGCTATCAACGTTTCATCATTAATAATAAATTCGCAATCCATCTCTCGACGGAAACGATCTACACCCAAGGCTGCTCGCTGTTGCGTGGCCCATGATTCGTCTCTGTCTGGATGCTCGTGCCAAAAACTTCTGTAGGCTTTAAATCCATTCATGCCAACGTTAGTAGGGTTGCCAAACTCATCTTCACAACGGTTGGCACCTTTCCATAACAAGGCAAATTGATCTTCGTCACTGTTGGGAGTACTTGTGATAATAGCCTTACCACCTGTGGCCAATGTTGGACTGATAGAAGTCCAAAATTCTGTGGCTATTGTGGGACGTACAAATGCAAACTCGTCAGCGTATAACAGTGATATACTCATACCACGCCCGGTATTTTCAGTAGTTGTAGCACTTACAATACGACTACCGTTGTCAAACTCCAGGCTGCCTTTGTTGTAACTTATGGCGCCGGCTCTGATATGATCTGGAACACTTTCATATGCGTAACGAATACGTTGCATAATCTCCTGTGCACCTGTATATTTGTGCGCGGCAACTAGAATAGTTGAGTCAGGAACAAACATGGCATACCACAACAAGTATCCGGCGGCCGAAGTTGACTTGCCAGTTTGTCGAGGCATCAAACTAATACTGTATCTATAATTATGATACGTTTCAATTAGTCTTTGCTGGTACTCAAATGGGTGGTACAACATACGCCCTTTGGTAGGGTGCTGGATATAGAAAAAATTATCCAGAAAATATATAGGCCCAGTTGATGAATCTGCGCAAGCGGCAAACTGTTGCAGTTCAGTGGAGTTATAACTCACCGGTTTATAAGGTGCCTTAATTAACGTTATATCTGTTGACATGATACTATTTAACTAGACATAGAGATAGTGGTCACTTTGTAGTTCACGGTAGCGAATCGCTAGCTACGCCCAGCACCCGGGCGCCCTCGCAACTAGTGCGGTCCTAAGGGTGTTCGTTTACAAGTTTAGTTGCACCAACTGGTTTTTGCTTCGCCGTAATATTCGCGAGCAAAACCATTGGCGATTAACTGTTGGCGCAGACTAACGCCGTTAAGGATGACGTCGCCAAGCACACGTCCGCCATACTTGTCCCAGTCCATGAGCACAATTTGACGCTTTTGGCTGTTGGCAATCATTTGTTTAGTAAATGCTGTGGCTGCTTCTCCACGCTGTGCTTCACTGGGACACTGTGCTCTAAAGCCTTTTTCAGGAGTGTCCACACCAAACACTCTAATACTGAGTTCCTGTTTGAGTGGTGCAGGAAGCCAAGTGGCCTGAATACCTACTGTGTCGCCGTCAATCACTCGAGTGATCACAGCATCATATGTCACACCGGGCTTTTGTTTGGGTTGTGCCATAACTAGGCATGGTACAATGAGTAAGAGTAAGAGTATTTTTTTCATATGGGTATTTTTAAGGTGTGATCACAATGAGTTCACCAGTAGTGGGATTGTAGTATACTGGTGAAAAACCTGCAGGTATTGAGCCTGCAGTGGGTGCGGCAAAAGTCACACTGGTCACTGCTCGCACAGGTTTCACTGTGAATGTGTTGGCAGTGGTTTGATTCAAGTTGGCGTTTGTAGCGTTTATAATGATTGAATTGTTGGCTTGTGAGGTGCGACCAGCAAGGTAGCCAACAGCCACTGAATAGTTACCTTGTCCTGTTTCGGCTGCACCTGTTCCAATGGCCACTGCTTGAGTACCTTGTGAAGTTAAGCCGGCATTTTGACCAATAGCCACTGATTGAGTACCTTGTGACGAGGATCCGGCCTGCGTACCAATGGCTATTGTGTTGTTTCCTTGTCCCCCGGCACCATAGCCTACGGCCACTGCATTGATACCTTGATTGGTTAATCCAGCAATTGCACCAATAGCCACTGCATTTTCACCCTGAAGGGTTTCACCAGCCCGACTGCCAACGGCTACTGAATTTATACCTTGAGTGTTATATCCGGCACTATTTCCAACTGCTACCGCGCCAACACCTTGTGAAGTTACAGCAGAACGCACACCAACAGCCACTGCATTATTGCCTTGTGACACGGCTCCAGCCTGCGTACCAATGGCCACTGTATCTATGCCTTGTGCGTTGCCGGCCGCGTAGCCAATGGCCACTGAGAAGTTACCTTGAACAATGCCAGCATTGGTTCCCAGGGCTATCTTACTAGGACCACTGGCATTGTTTTTATCGCCCAATGTAGCCCAGGTTGTTGCAACAGCTGATGCCACCAGGGTCAATTGACCAACGTTGTTACCTACATATAACAACGGCGGATCTGTTTCAAGATTTACTACAAGTTCGCCTGGTCTAGCATTGCCGTCATAGTTGACCAGCGTTACTTGAGCGTTGTCTTTCATTGCGGCACGTGAAATGCCGTTTATGTTGTTGTATGGTGGTGGGTTTGCCATTATCTTGGGTATCCTTTAAATGCTATTACTGGGCTCTGTGTGTCTACAAACTTGGGTTCAGTACTAGTGGGTGTTGACACCATTTTCTTGCCGCCGGGTGTTTTGGTCATTGACAATGCGGCATCTATTATTTGCGCAATGCCAGGATTCATTCCAGCAACAATACCGTGTTCGCCAAATGCTGTTTCGTCGTGCCATTCAGGCATGTTGGGGTTTACATCATCTTTAACTGCTTCACTTCTTGCTCTAGCAACTGCTACGCCAAATCTATAATTGCGATATGGATCTGCGGCACTAAGGCCAGGGATTACATATGTGTAACGCATGGGATCGGCTTGCTCGGGTGGCAATTGTGCGGCTTGTTCTGTAATAAATTCACGAGCTCTCATCTTGGGTAGCCCTTGAATCCCGTAACAGGGCTTGTGACATTAACTTCTGGATGTTCTTTGCTGTCTAAGTCGCCGTTGTTTAAATCTTTGTATTCAGCCCCGGCTGCTTTAAAAGCCTGTTTGAGCATGTTTTGTTCAACTTTAGTGTAAGGATGTGCAGAACGTTTTTTACCTACCCAACTTTTAGCATCCATTTTGATAGGCGTGTTTGATCCATCAGCCATGGCCACAGCCATCATCACGCGATTAAGAGTATAGTCACTGTTGGCTTTTTCAGCGTCACCGAAAGTTTCAAGGCCTACTGTAGCAACTTGTCTACGTGTACCTATTTTTCCATCGTGTTCAGTAATAAACTCACATGCTCTCATTATGCTTGCCAAACTGCGTTTTTGCCCGATGATGTGGTGCCTACTTCTTGTATGGTGGCGTTAGACCCAACAATTGTGAGTTGGTTCCCGACCCCGACCCAAACAGTGACTCGGTTATTGGCCGGTATCACAATTGGATTAGAATACAAATTTCCAGTTGCTGGGCCGTATACTAAATTTACATTGTAAGTAACTGTGTTTGTGCCTGTGCTAATTCTGGCTTTATCTGTGTACCAGGTTTGGCTGCTTGCAGATGTATAAACGTTTGCTTGACTCATTTGTTATTTTCCTTTTACCATGCTCGGCATGACCAATAGCGGGCACTAGTCTTTGGACCAGGGTTTTCGCAATGATGTCGTGCTCTAAAACTTCGACGATGTGCTGGGCTTGACTTTTTAATTCGCATGTTAGGATCACCAAAGTTTACTTTGACAACATTGCCTTTGGCATTTTTAACATACACTTTAGATTTTTTAACGTCGCCTTGCATGGGCTTATTCAGCGAGACTTCTCGTCCGTGATATTCGGCTTCATCAATGTCTGTTCCAATGGCGTCAACTGGCGCAAGCTCGGCAGCCTTTTGCGCAAGTCCACTATTATCTTCATTGGTATAACCCATTGAATTATTACTGCCCACTGCCCCATATCGACGTATTGTTTCAAATGTACAACCAACATTTTCCAACAGTTGGAAGGTACTTTGATCTCCATGAATTACCACGCCATCTTCAAGAACTTCGAGAATGTAGGTTTCAATAAGATCTTCAAATCCTATTTCAATGTCAACATTATCTCCAGGCTGTGGTTCAGCCTGGAGTTGTTCAGTTTCAATTAAGTAGTCCTGGAATGTTTTCATTTTTTATCGTAACGATTATATAATTCCCAGAGTCGACCTTCTGATGCTTCGGCCATTGCCCCTGCACCTTGTCGAGAAAGCTGACGGTTGAATGGTGCACCCACCGTTTGCCCAGTACTCTTGCGTCCATTTAATCCACCACTTAATGTGTTGATCATAATGTCAGTGTCGCTGTACTCAGGCTCGGGACTGTTGGCCAGGTCACCTTCAGCAACTTGTTCACAGCCGCAAGGTGTACTACCACATTGTGGACAAGCTTCTTCTCCGTCTGTGCCGCCAAGACCCGCCATTTTCAACAATTGTGCTAGTTGTAATGCATCTTCATCAGTGGCATTCACCGATAATGTTTTAGTACCATCTTCACCAACACTCATATTAATACTCATACCTTCAGTTAGTACAGTGTTTAATTTGGTGTTAAAACTCTCTGACAGAGCACCTTCATAAACACCTTTGCCAAACAAGGCATTGCCTTTTGATTTGCCAGTTGCAGGTGCAGTTGCAACACTGCCCGAAGTTGTTGTTTCTTCTACATCTTCTTTTTTCTTAGACTTTTTCTCGTCGTACTCAATGTCCTTGGCAACTTTATTGCCGGCTTTTTCAGCCTTGTCATCTTCGGCACCACGCTTCTTACCATGAATACCATCTTTCTTCTTTTCATCATACTCAATGTCTTTGGTGACTTGCTTACCGGCCTTTTCAGCATGATCATCACGTGTAGTAGTGCGTTCTTCTTCTACTTTAGAAACTTTATAACCGGCTTTCTTCAACAACATCATAGCAGTTTTTAATTCGCTGGGTTCTGTTTCGCCCTCTTTGGTCATCAACTTAGACTTGCCGCTTGGTCCTTTAGCACCAATACTCTTGCCAGCGCCCTTGCCACCTGGTCGTCCAGGACCGCGTTTC
>Ga0114967_10004461_pt1 | contig 11240 bp, 15 predicted proteins | sample M_130628_MF_Meta_FD_92639 | JGI IMG/M metagenome (GOLD analysis project Ga0114967, IMG submission 92639) | Freshwater microbial communities from Lake Montjoie, Canada to study carbon cycling - M_130628_MF_MetaG | ecosystem: Environmental > Aquatic > Freshwater > Lake | place: Lake Montjoie... | reverse complement strand
ATTAAACCCGAAATTTCGGAAGGCAAATCTACAAAAAGTAATAATTTATAAAACTAATTTTAATGTTTCTTTTAATTCACTTAACATCATGGCTGTTGCGCCCCAAACGAAATGTTCATTTACCTGAAAACCAGGAACTTCAATACTACCTGCATAGGATGTCATCATGGTATTAGTAACAATAATTTTATCATCCAAAAAATCTATTAATGGTAACTCGACAATACCTGCTACTTCATCTACCTGTAATTCAAAGTCTAATGCATCTTGGCAGTAACCCAAAAAAGGATAAACCATATAATTGCTTGGAGGAATATAAACTTCGGTAAAGGCGCGAACTACATTAATTGCACTAGGAAGAACACCAATTTCTTCATGAGTTTCTCTGATTGCCGTTTGTTCTAAATCGAAATCTTCCACTTCAACTTTTCCTCCGGGAAAAGCAATTTGAGAGGAATGTACTCCATTATATGAATTACGTAGAATTAATGCTAAATGTGTTTGGTGTGCTTTTGGATAAAAAAGCATCATAACCGCAGCTTTTTTCGGAATTACTTTTGTAAAATCAGTGTTCTTTAACAATTCTTCTCTATTAGGAGGTGCCATTTTTCTATGAGCATTCATGGCTGGAAGCTCAACATTTAGTACTTTTGGCGCATATTTTAAGAACTGATCGAAATGCATCTTGATTAGTTTATAAATATAAAATTACCTTAAAAAATCAAAGCACTCAAACTTTTACAACACTAATATGTATAGCAAAGAAGAAGCATTACACATAAAAAAAGAATTTTGGACTGCATTTGCTTCTGCATATCCTAGAAAATGGTTGCTATATGATACTAAAATAAAAGATGTTACATTTAAATTCTATATTGATAATAAAAAGGCGCAAGTGCTATTAGATATTGAACCAAAAGATGAAGAAAAGCGTAAAATTTATTTTGAAAAAATTGAATCTTTGAAAACAATTTTACTTGAAGATTATCTTCCTGAAGCTATTTTGGAGCGTAATTTTTATCTCGAAAACGGAAAAATTATTAGTAGAATTTGGATAGAAAAATTGGAAGTAAGTTTGAATAATAAAAATAATTGGGAAGCTATTTTTGATTTTTTCAACGAAACAATGACACAGTTTGAGCATTTTTATTTTGAACATGAAGACTATATCAAAGATTTAGAAATCAATACTTAACGTAAGATTACATCTTTGATTACTTCTTTTCGAAGTTCTTCGTTTATCATATTAATAATCTTCTGCTTACCATAACTTAATTCCTCTCGCAACACTGCTGAAGTTAAGGAAACATAAAGCGTTGTTCCTTTTAAAACCACCTCTTTAGTATAACTGTTAACACCATTTCCCATAAGTGATTTCCAAGCTTCCTCGACATTAATTTTGTCCATGCCAGCTTGGAGTTTGTTTTTTTCGATAAACTCTTTCAAAACATCTCCTATGGAACCTTCGTTGCTTACTCGTTTTGCCATTTACGCTGGATTTAGTTCAGTGTTATTTAAATGAAAATGGTTTAAATTTTTTATAGGTGTATTCTAAATTATCTTTGTTTTTTAGTATTAAAGTTGAATCTTCAATGGTTATGATTTCTTCATTCCATTTTCCAAATTTTGTAGTATATTCAATATAGAAAGCGTTATCTTTTTCAACCAATTTAATATTTTCTTTAATACCATTAGTTTGGAATTTCCCATCAAATTTTGGCATCACTTTTTGTCGAAAACCTACCACTTTATTGTCAAACTGAGCTTGTCGAAGTTCAAAATAATCAATAGTTTCATTGATTTTATAATCTTTGGTTTTACCTGTCGAGAATTTAACCTGTTTGATTTCCCAATAGCCATTGATTTTTGCGATATCTTCCTTCTTTACATTAGAATGACACGAAATCAGCAACATAATAAAAAGCAACACTAGAGCATTAGCGAATAAGCGAAGTAAACCTATTTTTTTCATGTGTTAAAAACGTGTTGATGAATGACAAATTTAATTTTTAAATTAACATAGTCATAGAAAATAAATATTGCTGCTGAATATACCAGAGATTCTCTAAATTTTTCGAAACGCTTTGGACAAAGATTAGCGCTTTATATCAGTAAAATTATTTTTTGTTGAAATATCTGATTACAGCGTAAACAAATAATACAAAAGCAAACAGTCGCAACCCAAGAAAAATACTTGGTAATGGTTTTTCTATAAAATAGCTAACCAAAGCAATCCCTATACTTATTGCTATTAATTTTAAATTGGATGATTCTTTAAAAAAAGATATAATTTTATTCATAATTTTTTATTTAAAAAACGAATCTACAAATTCATATTTATTAAAAACCTGTAAATCATCAATACCTTCACCTACTCCAATATATTTTACCGGTATTTGAAACTGATCTGAAATTCCTATTACAACTCCGCCTTTGGCAGTTCCGTCAAGTTTGGTAACTGCAAGACATGAAACTTCTGTCGCTGCTGTAAATTGAGTAGCCTGTTCAAAAGCATTCTGTCCTGTTGAGCCATCTAAAACTAATAAAACATCGTGAGGAGCGTCTTCGACCACTTTTTGCATTACACGTTTTACTTTGGTTAACTCATTCATTAAATTTACTTTATTGTGCAAACGACCTGCAGTATCAATAATTACAACATCAGCATTTTGGGTTACAGCGCTCTGTAACGTATCAAAAGCAACTGAAGCAGGATCACTACCCATTTGTTGTTTTACGATTGGCACACCTACTCTATCTGCCCAAATTTGCAGTTGATCAATCGCTGCAGCACGAAAAGTGTCGGCAGCTCCAAGAACAACTTTATAACCAGCATTTTTGAATTGATATGCTAACTTTCCAATGGTAGTAGTTTTTCCAACACCATTAACGCCAACAACCATTATGACATATGGTTTTTTATTAACAGGCAAAGTAAACTCAGTTTCTTCACCCGATTTGGTTTCCGATAAAAGTCCAGCGATTTCTTCACGAAGAATCTGATTTAATTCCTCTGTTCCCATATACTTGTCATTGGAAACACGCTCTTCGATTCGCTTTATGATTTTTAGAGTAGTAGCAACACCAACATCTGAAGTAACTAATACTTCCTCAAGATTATCGAGAACTTCATCATCAACCTTTGATTTTCCAGCAACAGCTTTGGTTAGTTTGGAAAAAAAAGAAGTCTTTGTTTGTTCTAAACCTTTATCCAGTGTTTGCTTCGCCTGTTCGCTTATGCTCTGGTCCTTTTTTTCGGAGGAAAATATTCTTTTGAAAAAACTCATTGTTTTTAGGGAAAAATTTTGCGTAAATATAAAAATAAAAAAGCTACTTCCGAATGAAAGTAGCTTTGATATATAATTTTATTGGAATTATTTCTTTGCTAAGAAACTATCCACTTCTTCTGGTGTCATAATGCTTTCAACAAAAGTATAAGCTCCCGTTTTTGGAGATCTTACCATTTTGATAGCTTTTGATAATCTTTTAGAAGCTGTTTGCAGGGTTGCTACGGTTTTCTTTGCCATGATTCAAATATTTTTAAAATCCTTAAAATGTGGACACATTTGAAATTTTTATTTTATAAAAAATTTCGAATTATTTAATTTCTTTATGAACAGTCATTCTCTTCAAAATTGGATTAAATTTTTTAATCTCTAATCTATCTGGAGTATTCTTTTTGTTTTTGTTTGTAATGTAACGAGACGTTCCTGGAAGACCTGTTCCTTTGTGCTCTGTACACTCTAAAATAACTTGTATTCTATTACCTTTCTTTGCCATTTTGCTTTATTTTTTGGGTTATGGAATTATTTAATAAATCCTTCAACTTTGGCTTTTTTCAAAACAGCAGCCAATCCATTTTTATTGATTGTTTTTATTGTAGACGCAGCTACTCTTAGAGTAATCCATCTGTCTTCTTCAGCAAGATAGAAACGTTTTTTAACTAAGTTAACAGAAAATTTTCTCTTAGTTTTGTTCATTGCGTGAGAAACATTGTTTCCTACCATCGCTCTTTTACCTGTAAGGTCACAAACTCTTGACATTATGCTTATCTTTTATCGTTATTCAATTCGAGGGTGCAAACTTAAGAAAAATATATTGTAGTAGCAAAAATATTAATGGAGATTTTTTTCTTTTTTTTACTAGCAAGAAAGAATGTCCTTAATTGAAAAAAATTATTAACATTGAAATTTAGCTGAAGGCATTTTTTAAAATTTCTTTTTGTAAAATTTCCAATGCTTTATTTGCAGTTCTATCTATCACTTTTTCACGTGGTTGGCCAAAATTAAACGCTGAAGTAAAAACGATTGTGGGTGTTGCTAATGCAATAAAAACAGTGCCGACTTCAGCATCGGCGTCGCCTTTTGTTGGTCCGGAATTTCCTGTTGTTGCAATTGCATAATCCGTTTTCATTAGTTTTTTAATTCCCAATGCCATTTCTGAAGCCACTGCTGCGCTAACCACTGAATGCTCTTCAATGGTTTTTGCATTTACACCTAACACTGATATTTTGGTATCAGTGGCATAACTTATCACGCTACCTCTAAAATAATCTGAAGCACCAGCAGCTGTAGTTAGCATTTGAGCAATTTTTCCGCCTGTACAACTTTCGGCCGTGGCTATTGTTTTGCCTTGTTGACGAAGTAATCTTCCAACAATTACTTCTATCGTTTCATCTTCATCAAAACCTACGATAATATCACCAATAATCTTTGTTAATGATGCCACATTTTCCTGAATCGCTGTTTCTAAAATTTCCTTATTTTCTCCACGAGCGGTTAGTCGCAATCGAACTCTACCTGGACTTGGTAAATAGGCTAATTTTATATATTCCGGTAAATTATTTTCCCAGCTTTCCAATCGTTCTGCAATTATGCTTTCTCCTTGACCGTAAGTAAGGATAGTTTTGTGGATAATGTATGGTCTTTTAAATTCGGCTACGATTTTCGGAATGAGTTGTTCGTTTAAAATGCCTTTCATTTCATAAGGAACACCAGGCATGGAAACAAAAACGGTATTGTCTTTTTGCATCCACATACCCGCAGCGGTACCATAATTGTTTTTTAATACTTGTGCTTTTGAAGGCAATAAAGCTTGATCTTTGTTAACTTGTGTCGGATTGAAATTCAGCTTGGTAAACAGCGCTACGATATGATCTTCAACTTCTTGATTCCTAACAAAAACATCATCAAAATAATCGCAAAAGGTTTTCTTTGTTATGTCGTCTTTTGTTGGTCCTAAACCTCCAGTAATGATAACCAAATCTACTTTGTCTTGCAAGGAAGCAAAGGTATTTAAAATATGATTTTTATCATCGGATATGGAAAGCATTTCGGTGGTTTGAACACCAATCTTATCTAATGCTTTGGCAATATATCCCGAATTGGTATCAACAATTTGACCGATGAGAATTTCGTCGCCAATGGTGACAATGGTTGCTTTCATTTCGATTTAGGAATTACGAATTGGGATTTAAGATTTAAATAAAGCATACTATTTAGAGTCGGATAGAGCAATATCTTGTAGAGAAAAAATCGGGAAACAGAAGATTCAGCGTAGCTAATTTCCATAACTAAGATTAAAACCTAACTTTTCGCTTCTTACAAATCAAAATCTTTTTTGATTTCTTTTACTGCTTTTTCTATTTGACTTTGAATGCTTGCAAAAGTGTCATCAATTTCTTTGCGTTTGCCTTCTGCTTTTGTCCATGCTTCAACTTGAAGAATTTCTTCAAAAGCAACGGTCATTCCTAATAAATCAAGGCTTGGTTTGATTTTATGAGCATAGCTATACGCTAATTTATGGTCTTTTGTTTTGATACCTAAATCAATTTGTTTTAAGTCTTCAGGAACTTCAGTAACAAACAATGTAATGATTTGCATTACGAATTCAGGGTCATTATCTGAAAGAGCGTATACTTTTGAGAGGTTGTAGTTTATTGCCATTATTTAATATGTAATCTTAGTACTTTTTTGTTTTCTATAAATCCTTCCAGGATATCGTTTGGCGCCACTTTGGCAACACCTTCGGGTGTTCCTGTAAAAATGATGTCACCTTTTTTTAGCGTAAAAAACTGTGAAATATGAGAAATAATTTCATCAATTTTCCACAACATGTGACTTGTATTTCCTCTTTGAACGGTTTTTCCGTTATTTTGTAATTCAAAAGTAATATTTTCCATCGAAATAAAATTATTTTTTGGATAAAAGTCACCAATAATCGCTGAACCATCAAAAGCTTTTGCTTTTTCCCACGGCAAACCTTTCTCTTTCAAATTATTCTGAATATCTCTTGCCGTAAAATCAATTCCCAAGCCTATTTCATCATAGTATTTATGAGCAAATTTAGTGTCTATATACTTCCCTACTTTAGCTATTTTTACCAAAATCTCTACCTCATGGTGAACATCATTACTAAACTCAGGAATGGTAAAAGGGGTTTTCTTTGGAAGAATAGCCGTATCGGGTTTCATGAAAATCACTGGTTCGTCCGGACGCTCATTATTGAGTTCGGCAATGTGATTAACATAATTTCTTCCGATGCAGATGATTTTCATATTCTTAGAGTTATCAGACGTAGTCGAAGTTTACATATATTATTGAGAACTTTGACTGAAAACTGTGACTATTTAGTATTCAATTTTCTCAATTTAATTCCGGTTAAAACTTTCTTTGTATATAAAGGAAATTCCGCATTTTGAATCCAACTAAAATAACCTGGTTCTTTATCTAAAACCTCATCAACCAAGGCTCCTTTATGCTTGCCGAAAGTAAAAATTTCTTGTCCTTCGTTATTTAAAGCAATGAAACCGGCAAAATCAACAGTTTTTTTTCTAGTTGTATAATCAGCCAATGTTTTCATGTCATTTTCTAAATCTACATATCTATCCAATTGGGCTTTGAGAATTTCGTAGGTAGCCATCGTATCAGCTTCTGCACTATGTGCGTTTTCAAGACTTTGATTACAATAAAACTTATAAGCAGCACTCAAGGTCCTTTCTTCTTTTTTATGGAAAATAGTTTGCACATCAACCGAAACTCTGTTTTTCATATCAAAATCAACTTCAGCACGAAGTAATTCTTCTGCCAAAAGAGGGATATCAAATCGGTCAGAATTAAACCCTGCCAAATCAGAATCTTTTATCATCACATGTATTTGGGATGCCAATTCTTTGAATGTTGGTTCGTTAGCTACTTTTTCATTCGTAATGCCATGCACGGCAGTAGCAAATGCAGGAATGGGAATAGTTGGGTTCACCAGCCATGTTTTGCTTTCCTTATTTCCGTTAGGAAACACTTTAAATATTGATATTTCAACAATTCTGTCTTTGGCAACATCAATACCTGTGGTTTCCAAATCAAAAAAACAAATAGGCCGTGTTAGTTTTAATTCCATCTTAAAAAGTTAGTTGACAAATATAAAATATTGAATTTACTGATTGGTCTATTACAATGTTTTTTATTAACAAAAAATCCCGATTGTAACATCGGGATTGTACTATAATTAGTTACGATTAATACTCTCTATTCACATCAAATGCTTCTAGATAATCGGCTACACGTTTTACAAAGCTTCCGCCTAATGCACCATCAACAACTCTGTGATCATAACTATGCGACAAAAACATTTTTTGTCGAATTCCGATAAAATCACCTTCAGGAGTTTCAATAACAGCTGGTACTTTTCTAATCGCGCCAAGCGCTAAGATTCCAACCTGTGGCTGGTTGATAATTGGTGTGCCAAATACAGAACCAAAAGTCCCAACATTAGTAACAGTATACGTTCCGCCTTGTGTATCGTCTGGTTTTAATTTTCCAGATTTCGCACGGTTTCCTAAATCGTTTACGGCTTTTGCCATCCCAACTAAGTTTAATTGATCTGCATTTTTAATTACAGGAACAATCAGGTTTCCGTTTGGTAAAGCAGCTGCCATACCAAGGTTTATATTTTTACGTTTAATGATAAACTCACCATCAACCGAAATGTTCATTCCAGGAAAATCTTTCAACGCTTTCGCTACGGCTTCCATAAAGATTGGTGTAAACGTTAATTTTTCACCTTCTCGCTTTTCAAAAGTATTTTTCACACGATCTCTCCATTTCACAATATTAGTCACATCTACTTCTATGAACGATTGCACGTGAGCCGATGTTTGCACCGAAGCGACCATATAGCCTGAAATCAGTTTACGCATACGGTCCATTTCAACGATTTCATCGCCGCCATTTACCGAAACTGGAACGGCTTGAGTTATCGTTTGTTTAATATCGGTTGTCGGTTGTCGGTTGTCGGTTGTCGGTTGAACAACATTTGGTTGGGCTCCTCTGTTTTTTATATAATTTAAAATATCTTCTTTAGTTACTCGCCCATTTTTTCCTGAACCGGAAATTGATTCCAATTCAGCTACAGAAATTCCTTCTGCTGTTGCAATATTTTTTACTAAAGGAGAGTAGAATTTGTCTGATGATTTGAAATCGGCCGGAGCAACTGCAGCTTGAGACACTTCTACAGTTTTTATTACTTCAGCTTCAGCTGGAGTTGGAGTTGATTCTGTTTTAGCCTCCTCAACAGGAGCACTTATAGTTCCACCGTCTGTTTCAATTATAGCAATGGTCTGACCTACTTTTACGACATCATTTACTTGAAATAAAATTTCGGTTAACGTTCCTGAAACTTCACTTGGAACTTCACTATCCACTTTATCGGTAGCAATTTCCAAAACAGCTTCATCGGCATCAATTTTTTCACCTACATTTTTTAACCAATTTGTAATGGTTGCTTCCGCAACACTTTCACCCATTTTTGGTAATTTCAATTCAAACTTTGCCATATGTGTAATCTAAAGTTGTGTTGTTTAATTTTGATTGCAAAAATACTAATTGTTTTGAGCAATCACTAAGAATTATTCAATTTTTGATAAATTTATAATTATACCTCTATCGTTTGCGTTATTGCTCCCTATTAAAAAATTTGACTCAGGTAAAAACATTTTAAAAGTGATGTTTTTAGCTTTTGTTTGCTTCATAAAATTGATGATTTCCTGAAATGAAAATGACTTAGTATCAAATACTAATTCGTAATTAAGAGATGAATTTATTTTTAGTTTATCAAATTTTGAATAGGTAAGCATAGTAGAAACATACAGAAAAGTTAAAAGTTCTTTTGTAAAAATAACCGTTTCGTTAGGGTAAAATAAGCTATTATGCTGCTGATTTTTTTTAATTTTACTAAAAACAAAGCTTCCTATTGCCATAATCCGATCAAATATAATTGATTTTCTAAAGTGTTTTTTATAGAAAAATTGCATGGCTTCTTGAAAATGCTTCATGTATTTTTGATCCCTAATTGTACTTTCTCCTTTATAATGAATGATGGTTGTTTCGTGGAAATAATAATTTGATTTTCCTTTTTGTAGTGCTCTATAACTTAAATCAATATCATCAGCATACATAAAACAGTTTTCATCAAAACCTCCCATTTCATTGTATAATTCGCGTTTCATCAACATAAAAGCTCCAACAAGAATATCGACTTTTCCGGTTTGGTTTTCATCTAAATGTTGGGCATAATATTTATTAAAAAGACTAGACTTTGGAAACAACTTATATAATCCAAAAATCTTAGTAAATGCTACCCATGGTGTCGGGATTCCTCTCTTACTTTCTGGAAGAAAGTTACCAGCTCCGTCTATCAGTTTACATCCTACGATTCCTAAATCTGTTTTGCTTTTGGCGAAAGTCAGCACTTTATCAAACGTATCTTCGGCAACAACAGTGTCAGGATTTAATATGCAGATGTATTCACCTTTGGCTGATGCAACTGCAATGTTATTCCCTTTTGGAAAACCTGAATTCTCTTTGTTTTCAATGAGTCTGATATTCGGAAAAAGCAGTTTCATCATCGCGCAACTATCATCGGAAGAATTATTATCGATAACAATAATTTCTGCATCTAAGTTTTGAATGGCTTTTTGCACACTCAAAACACACAACTCCAAAAAGTAGCGTACATTGTAATTAAGTATGATTACGGATAGTTGCATTAGGCAAATATAATAGAATCAATTTGAAGATTTGAAGATTTGAAGATTTAAAGATTTTGATTACTGCTCAAATAGCTTACTTTTGCAACTACTATTTTCAAATTGCCTCATTTTCAAATTAATTCATGAATTACCTTTCTGTAGAAAATATATCAAAATCCTTTGGAGAAAGAACCTTGTTTAAGGACATTTCCTTTGGTATCAATAAGGATCAAAAAATTGCCTTCATTGCTAAAAATGGTTCGGGGAAAACCTGTATCATGAACATTATCAATGGCGAAGATGAACCCGACACCGGTCAGGTTGTGCTTAGAAAAGGATTGAAAATGGCGTTTTTATCACAAAAAAGTAACCTGCAAGACGAACTCACGATTGAGGAAAGTATTTTTGCTTCAGATAATGAAATTCTGCTCGTAATTGAACGCTACGAAAAAGCATTAGAAAACCCAGAAGACGAAGAAAAGTACCAATTGGCTTTTGATGAAATGGATCGTCACAATGCCTGGGATTTTGAAACGCAGTTCAAGCAAATCCTTTCGAAACTAAAGCTTGAAGATTTAAAACTGAAAGTAAAATCACTTTCTGGCGGACAAAAGAAACGATTGTCTTTGGCCATAATTCTAATAAATCGTCCTGATTTACTGATTTTGGATGAACCCACGAATCACTTAGATTTAGAGATGATTGAATGGTTGGAAAGTTATTTTGCGAAAGAAAACATAACTTTGTTTATGGTAACACACGACCGTTTCTTTTTGGAGCGCGTTTGTAACGAAATCATCGAATTAGACAACGGAAAATTATACCAATACAAAGGCAATTATTCATACTATCTTCAAAAGAAAGAAGAACGGATTGCTATGGAAAACTCAACTATTGACAAAGCACAAAACCTATTTGTAAAAGAATTGGCATGGATGCGACGTCAGCCAAAAGCAAGAACTACCAAATCGAAATCGCGGCAGGATGATTTTTACCAAATTAAAGCCGTTGCCGAAAGCAGAAGAAAAGAAAATGTAGTTGAGCTTGAAATCAATATGGAACGCATGGGCAGCAAGATCATTGAGCTCCATAAATTGTATAAAAAATTTAAAGACAAAACGATACTTGATAATATCACTTATGACTTTCAACGTGGCGAACGTATAGGAATCATCGGTAAAAACGGAACCGGGAAATCAACTTTCTTAAATATACT
>Ga0114967_10004459_pt1 | contig 11241 bp, 8 predicted proteins | sample M_130628_MF_Meta_FD_92639 | JGI IMG/M metagenome (GOLD analysis project Ga0114967, IMG submission 92639) | Freshwater microbial communities from Lake Montjoie, Canada to study carbon cycling - M_130628_MF_MetaG | ecosystem: Environmental > Aquatic > Freshwater > Lake | place: Lake Montjoie... | reverse complement strand
TGGGAACACATTTGGCAACTGTCCTAGCCCACACCATCGCCCCAATGTCTCTATACGCAGCGCTCGGCCTTGCCGACACCCGAACGAGATGCGGGCAAGGATGCCCGCGGACCGGACGCTGCCCCCATCGCCCCTCATCCCCATACGCTTCGCTTACCGCCTGTGGCCAAGCCGGTACTGTGATGATACGTTACCGATCATTCATTCAGTGGATCATCGAGTTTCCCATGGCTACCCGCGAAAATCCCACAGGCTCAATCAGGAAAATCACTGATTGACACGGGATCAGATCACCACTACGATAGAGAAACGATACTTCATTGAACGTTAGGTAGGGATCATTTCATGAGTGAGCAGGGAGCGAGTGGACGGCACGGCCCACCCCCGATAGTGAGGGCAGCGATTGTCCTCACGGTCATCGGGATCGGAGGAGGCACCTGGTTTGCGGCGCGGAACGGATACGTCTCGCTGCCTGGCATCGCACGCGCCGCCCCAACCATCGGCAGTAACCGAATTGCCGTTTCGGGCACCATCGAAAGCGAAGAGAGCACGATCACTGCCGAAGTGAGTGGGCGGTTGGTCGGGTTTGATGTCCGGGACGGGGACTCGTTGAAGGTGGGCCAGCTGATTGCCCGCATCGAAGATCCGGTCATCGCAGCGCAGGTTTCACAGGCGCAGGCGTCCGTCGGGGTGGCTGAGGCAAGCCTGGCCCTGCTTCGGGCGGGGACGAGACCGGAAGACTTGCGCGCCACCGAGGCGGCGCGTGATGCCTCCCGGGCGCAGCTTGCGACCGCACAAGCCCTAGTCGCAACGGCTCAGGTGGCGGTCACGAATGCCGAGGCCCTGCGCGCGCAACCGCAGGAACTCGACGCCCGCATCCATCAGGCGCGGGTCGCCCAGGAGGTGGCTGTGGCGAGGCTAGCCCAACTGGAGGCCGGTGGGCGCGATGAGGACATTGCGACGGCGACGGCAACTCTTGGCATCGCACAAGTCCGTCTCGCCCAACTGGAGGCCGGCGGGCGTGCGGAAGAGGTCGCCAGCGCCAGCGCCGCCCTGGCAGTGGCGCGCACGCGTCTCGCGCAGGTCGAAGCCGGGGGTCGTGCCGAGGATGTGACCGCGGCGACCGGGCAACTTGAGGTCGCACGCACGCGGCTCTCACAACTCGAGGCCGGAGCACGTTCGGAGGAACGCTCGCGTGCTAACGCCGTCGTTGATGCATCACGAGCGCAGTTGGCAGCCGCAACGAACCGTCTCGCACAGGTGGAGGCCGGTGCGCGCACGCCAGACATCCGGGCGGGACAAGCGGCGGTCGACCAGGCACAGACCCGCCTCGAACAGGTGCGTGACGGCACCCCACGGGGGGAAGACGTTGACCAGGTACGCCTTGCCTACGAGGCAGCCGACGCCGCATATGGTGCTGCAGGCGATGCCGAGACCGATGCACGAACCACCTTTGATGCTGCCACCAGGCTTCGCGACAATCGACCACCATCGATGTCCGCGGACCAAGTCAACCTTTCTTACTCTCAGGCGCAGCAGGCGTGGCGCGCGGCACAGGCGAACCGTGAACAACGACGGATCGCACGTGATGCGTCCCGCGCCGCGCTGGAAAAGGCACTGAACGGCCCTACCCCTTGGGAACGGCGCCTCGCCGAGGAAGCACTGGACCAAGCACGGGCACAACTCCAGCGGTTGCAGGACGTGAATCCGTTTGATGTCCGGACCGCCGAGAGCCAGGTCGACGCGGCGCGGGCACAGTTGGCGCAGGCCGAGGCAGCCGCATCGGCAATCGCCGTCCCGACCGAGTTCGACCGAGCGGTCGCCGCACTGGGCGTGTCAGTCGCGGAGGCACAACGCGACCGCGTCGCCAACCCAACCTCGTTTGATGTCGATGCAGCCCGGGGTGCCGTCGCCCAAGCGGAGGCCGCGCTTGCGATCCGAAGCCAACCGGCAACGGACCGCGACCTCGAAATCGCCCGATTAGGAGTTCGCCAGGCCGAGGAAGCGCTTGCAATCCGGCGCAAACCGGCAACGGACCGCGACCTCGAAATCGCACGACTCTCAGTGAAGCAAGCCGACGCGCAGGTACGAGACCTCGAGACACTTCGCGAACAACCGATAGCCGCCACGGCGCAGGTAGACCTTGCCCGCGCCCAACTTGAGGCCGCCCGGACCACGGTCATCGGGGCTGAAGCCGCCCTGGCAGGCGCGGAGGCGCGTCTGGATGGGGCAAGGCAGGGCGCAACCGCGACCCAGATAGGCGTCGCCGAGGCACAACTCGCGCAGGCACGCGCCGCCGCCAAGGTTCTGGAGGCACAAGCGTCAAAGGGGACGGTGCTGTCGCCGCGTGCGGGAACAATCGTCCGCGCAATCGCGCACCTGGGTGAGACCGTCACTCCCGGAACACCTTTGGTGGTCTGGCACGACGCCTCAGACCTGACCCTGACCGCGTATGTCGGGGAGATGGACATCGGACGCGTGAAGGAGACCCTGCCGGTGACGATCACGGCCGACTCCCTGCCCGGCGAAACCTATAAGGGCACCGTGCGCACAATCTCGACCCGCGCCGAGTTCACCCCCCGGAACGTCCAGGTGGCGCGCGACCGCGTGAATCTGGTGTATGCAGTCAAGGTGACCGTCAGCGATGCGTCGGGCCGCCTCAAGGCCGGGATGCCCGTCGATGCGGTGATCGACATCGAGGCCCTGGCGAAATGACCATCATCGGGGCCAGGCCCCCGGCAACCACTGATCTCCAGCCAGAACCGCTTCCTGCTGAAAAGGCCGAACTTCCCGCCGCGCAAACGGTCGAACCACAGGCAAACACACCGGCCGGACCGGGCCCAGCCCGTCGCCTCGCGGTGCCAATCCGGCGCTACTGGGGCCAGTCCCTCTGGGCAATTGCCTACAAGGAGACCCTCCAGATCATCAGGGACCGGCGCACCCTCGGGCTGATGCTGGTCTTGCCGGTCGTCCAACTGATGCTGTTCGGGTTCGCTGTCGGCACGACGGTTGCGCACATCTCGACGGTGGTCGTGGACCAGTCGCGGGACCCGGAGAGCCGGGACCTCATCACCGCCTTGGTCAACACGACGTACTTCGATATCACTACCTACGTCGAGACCCCGCTCGAGGCCCGGCAGGCAATCGATGCCGGTCGAAGCAAGGTGGCGATCATCATCGCGCCGAACTTCGCAGCCGACCTCAGGGGCGGACGCGGGGCGCAAGCCCAGATCCTGATCGATGGGTCAGATCCGAATATCGCGCAGACCGCACTCTTCGCGGCGCAGTCGGTCGGTCAGGCCCGAAGCGCGCGAACACCCGGCCGCGTGCCCGCCTCCAGCGAAGCGAATACAAATCAGGTGGCGATGGGGCGGGGTTTGGACCTGCGCCCAACCGTCCTCTACAACCCCAGCCTCGAGGCCACCCGGAATTTCGTTCCCGGGCTGATTGGCCTGATCCTGCAACTGGTCACGGTCATCCTGACCTCCTCGACAATCGTCCGGGAACGCGAACGGGGCACGTTTGAGCAACTGATCGTGACGCCGGTCTCCCGCTGGGAACTGCTGCTGGGCAAGTTGGCGCCCTATCTCGTCGTCAGTTTCTGGAACACCGGCGTGATCCTCGTCCTCGGCTATCTCGTCTTCGGTGTCGAAGTTATCGGGAGCATCACCCTCCTCATGTTCCTGAGCGCAATCTTCCTGACCGGTTCACTTGGACTGGGGCTCCTCATCTCCGCGGTCTCCTCGACGTCAGCACAAGCAATGCAGGCAAGCCTGTTCACCGCTTTGCCAGCGTTCATCCTGTCAGGGTTCATCTTCCCCACCGACTCCATGCCACCACTGATGCGCGCGCTTGGCTACCTGCTGCCACTCACCTACTTCCTGCGGATCATCCGTGGGATTGCGATGAAGGGCATCGGCTTCATGCAACTCCTCGATGCGATCGTGCCGTTGACCGTACTGAGCGTGGGCATCTTTCTCCTAAGCCTCACCCGGTTCCGGAAGACACTCTGATGAAGCGAAGCGCATACAAATCAGGTGGCGATGGGGAGGGGTGATGAAGCGAAGCGCAGACAAATCAGGCGGGGCGATGGGGTGGGCCATGCGCTTTCCAGGGTGGCCATTCGGTCGCACGCGCGATGAGGCCTTCGACTACACCGCACCGATCATGTTCAGTGGCGTGACGAAACGCTTTGGGTCGAAGATCGCCCTCGACAACCTTGATGTGGTGATCCCGGCCGGGCGCGTCACCGCACTCGTCGGGCCAGACGGGGCCGGCAAGTCAACGACCCTGAGGCTGATCGCCGGCGCCCTCGTTCCCACCGAAGGGCGGATCGTTGTTGGCGGACTGGATGTCGTTCGACACACCGGGGACGTGCAAGCCCACCTAGGCTTTGTGCCGAGTCGGCGGCTGCTCTACAGCGATCTTACGATTGCCGAGAACCTGGCGTTCTTCGCAGGACTCTATCCAGCCGAACCGGTCGCGATGGCCGAACGGCGCGCATCACTGCTCGACTTGATGGACTTGACGAGGTTCACAGACCGCCTTGCCGGAAACCTCTCGGGTGGAATGAGGCAGAAACTCGCGCTCGCGTGCGCACTCCAACACGACCCGGGTGTCTTGCTCATGGACGAACCGACCACCGGCATCGACCCATTGGCCCGACGAGACCTCTGGCGCCTCTTCCACCGCCTTAACCGGGATGGTCTGACAATCCTGCTCTCCACTCCGGCGATGGATGAAGCGACCCGATGCCATGAGGTCATCTTCATGGACCACGGTCGCCAGATGGCACGCGGAACACCGACATCCCTGCTCGAACATGCGCAGGGTCGGGTCGTAGCTCTCGAGGCAACGCCGATCGCGCTCGCCACTGCAGTCGCACGAAGGTTTCCCGAGGTTTCGTCCGTCCAACCCCGCGGGGATCGCCTGCACGTCCTGCTTGACGCCGATGCATCGGCCGACCCATCGTGGCTTGCATCACGTCTGCAATCGCACGGGGTGACCGTCCGGTCGATCAAGCCGGTCAAGCCAACCCTCGAGGACGTCTTCGTGGCACTGACCACCTCTCCGCGCACGCACTCCAAGGAAGTTTGACGTTGATGACCCCCGTGACTTCCCGACCACCGGTGATTGTTACTGACGGCCTAACCCGGCGGTTCGGTTCATTCACTGCCGTAAACCGCGTATCCCTTTCTGTGCCAGAGGGCAGCATCTTCGGGTTGCTCGGCCCGAACGGATCAGGCAAGACCACGGTGATTCGCATGTTGTGCGGGGTTCTGGAACAGAACGAAGGTACCGCCCGGGTTCTGGGTCTCGACCTGCCGAGGCAGGCGGCTGACCTCAAGCACATCATCGGCTACATGTCGCAGAAGGCCGGGATCTACGACGACATGACCATCCGGGAACACTTGCGGTTCTACGCCGGACTGTACGGATTGACTCGCCTGGAAACGGTCGAGGCGACGGATCGGGTAATCGCGATGGGACGACTTGAGGAATGGGTAGACACGCTCGCCGGTGCGGTGCCAGTCGGAACGAGGCAGGACCTGGCGTTCGCTTGCGCATCGATCCACGCACCACCACTGCTTTTCCTCGATGAACCGACGGCTGACATGTCTCCTGTTGCCCGGCGGACCTTCTGGGATGGCCTCTATCAACTGGCAGGGCAGGGAACCACGATCCTGGTCACAACCCACTACCTTGACGAGGCTATCTACTGCCACGAACTCGCGCTGATGCACCGTAGCAACCTGGTCGCAAGCGGAACCCCGGATGCGCTGATCGACGGCTTGCCACATACGCTCGTCGAAGTGGAGTGCCCGCAACCGCACGCCGCCGTCGAACTCGTCGATGGCCTGATGGGCGTTGTCGAGACGGCCCTCTATGGCGATACCTTGCACGTCCTGTTCGAACCGGGCCATGAGAGTGAGATGGCCGCGCAGTCGATCCGTCGGCGCCTCGAAGGGGCCGGGGTCCGTGTCGGCGCAATCACGGCAGTACGGCCAACCCTGGATGACGTCTTCGCCGCCTTGGCAGGGTCATCCGCAGACGCCGGATGACCCGCGCAGTTGGGGAGGCGGGAAGACCCGCACCCAGCGAAGCGCATACAAATCAGGTCGCGATGGGGTGGGGTGCGACGGCCCCACGGATCAGTCGGGCCAGATGCCAGCCATCACCCAACTGTCGCCACCGGCGAACGCTTCACCATGCACCCGGGACTGGAGACTGTCGGTCCGTGAGGGATAGATGCGTCCGCCAAGATTGGCAATGCACCCGGTGGCATCCTCCAGGAACACCTCCAGGACGGATGCGTCAAGGAAGATCCGGATGGTGAATGGCGAGTGGATATCTACCGTGACGGGTGTGATCACGACTGTGGAAGTCACTTCCGGGTCGAGGCTCGAGGCGGACCTGTCAATGATGAGACCGCCAGCCTCCAGGTCGTAGCCCGCAAAGGTCCGCTCCTCGTCATCGGGACTGCACCGGACCCACGCGCCTGAACGACCGTGATACGGGTGATCAAACCGCAGTTCGAGTTCGAGCGAACCTCCGTGCACCTGGGTCGGGTGCGACGCGCCCAGTGCGACGTGGTCACGACGAAGGCTGCGAAGTTCTGGCGCGGGAGAACCGGCAACGCGGCCATCTGATGTGACACGAAGGATCCGCGGGAGGGACATCGCCCCAGACCACCCGGCGGCGGTACCGGCAGTTGAGGGCCGGCCCTCGCGCAACCATCCCCACTGCACCCGTCGGCCATTTCCGTCCCACATGGACTGGGGCGCGTAGAATTCGCCCCCGTCAAGGTGAGAATAGTGCCCGTTGCGGAGGCGGGTCCCGGTCTCGTCCATCTCGCCGGTCACGGCAACGGTGTGGTGGTTGCCCATGCCCCACGCATTGAGTAAGAGGACGCCTCGTCCGTCCATCTCGAAGAAATCCGGACACTCCCACATCGTTCCGGTATTCACCGGGCTGGTGGCCGAAAGATCGCCGACCAGCATCGGATGGAGGTACTCCCAGTGCCTGAGATCGTCTGAGCCGTAGACGAGTGCCGTGCCGCCGATGCCCGGAAAACCGGCCCCGATCGCGAGGAGCCATTTGGCAGGCGACCCGGCACGGCCACGCCACACAAATGGGTCCCGGTACTGGACAAGATCCATGCCAGGTGGTGTGGTTGGAATCACCGGGTTCGCCGGATCTTTTACGAATGTCCGGAACCCGTCGTACGTACGTGCGATACAGACGAGTTGGTGCTGGTACGGCCCGTCCGTTCCGGGAGCGACGCCCGTGTAGAACAATGTTGGCACCCCGGCGTCGTCGATGACCGCGTTCCCCGACCAGATGCCGGAGGAGTCATAGGTGCCATCGGTAGGAATGATCGCGCAGGGTCGGTCGGTCCAGTGCACGAGGTCATCACTGACGAGGTAGCCCCAGTGCATGTCCGCGTGGAACCCCGCACGCGGGTTGTGCTGGTAGAAGAGGTGCCACTTTCCTTCGTGGTGCAGGATGCCGTTGGGATCGTTCAGCCAGCCGGCCGGCGCCGTCACGTGGTACCGGGGGCGATGCGGGTCAGCGGACAGGATCCGACGACCATGCAGCCCGCGATCCACGTAATCACCCGTCAGTGGCCAGTCACGGTCTCCGGGCGCTGGAGGGAGGAGGTCCGCGGGGTTCACCACGCCACCTCATTCCGCAAGACGGATCGACGCCTCTCATGGACGGGCATCATCGACACTCCTCGTTTGAACGGAACACACTTGGACTGGATGATGGGCGGAGGGGCTCCGCCCATCATCCTGACTAGGGTGACCACGCGTGCGAGCTCTCGCTGCACGCACCTCCATTGGTAGGAGGTGTACTCGCGATCAACGCCGGGCGATTTCCGGATCCTTCTCGCGGGGCAGGTTGAACCACGCGTCGTTGCACGCGTCCATCTCGTCTGGAGAAAGCGTCACTCCGACCGCACCAAGACTGTCGCGAAGCTGGTCAGGCCGGCTTGCTCCCACGATTGCACTGGTGATGACTGGCTGGGCCAGGACCCAGGCAAGGGCAGCGTGGGTTAGCGAGTGTCCGTGATGTCCGGCAACGTCCTTGATGTGGTCGACTTGGTCATGGACCTCGTCATTCCAGTACCGCTTGCGGTACATCTCGCCACGGCCAGAGCCCAAGGTGAAACGTGACCCTTCCTGTAGCGCACGGCTGCCCGAATAGCGTCCAGTAAGCATTCCGCCGGCAAGCGGGTTGTAGGAGATCACTCCAACGCCGTGTGCCTTGGCCAGAGGCAACAATTCGTCCTCGATCATCCGGAACAGCAAGTTGTAGCGGGGCTGGACCGAATCAAAGCGGGCAAGCCCCTTGGTCTCGCTCGTCCACAGGGCATCGGCAAGTTCCCACGCCGGGTAGTTGCTGCACCCGATGTAGCGGACCTTCCCAGAATGGACGAGGTCGTCGAGGGCGCGAAGCGTCTCCTCGATTGGAGTGGCGTTGTCGGTGGAATGGGTCTGGTACAGGTCGATGTAGTCGGTCTGCAGGCGACGCAAACTGTCTTCGCACGCTTTCATGATGTGCTTGCGGCTGAGGCCCTCGTCATTGAGACCGGGACCCATCCGCCCCCGGCACTTCGTGGCAAGCACGATGTCCTCGCGGGAACCACGCGCCGCGAACCACCGGCCCATGATGGCCTCGGTCTCGCCGTTGACGTCGAGAGTTCCGCCAAGCGGATAGACATCCGCTGTGTCGAAGAAAATGACACCGTGTTCAACGGCGGTGTCCATGATGGCGAAGGATGTCGCCTCGTCTGCCTGGTTGCCGAAGGTCATGGTGCCGAGGCATACCTCGGTAACACGCAGGCCAGTCCGGCCCAGTTGCTTGATCTTCATTTGTCTGGGTTCCTCATCCGGGCGAAGCAGTCCGACACAAACCGAGAGGTGGAACGGGTGAATGCTCGCCCCCCGAGTGTACGACGCCGTAACGCCCAACCGGCCCAACTACGCCTCGCGCCTATTGACTTCCTGCACCAAAGAGCGCATGATGTCAGTGCATCCAGAGACCCGGGCAGGCCTGAAGCGCCCGGGCGGCAACCGACCTCCGCTCCCGCGGGGTCACGGTGCCGAGGCCGGCCCTGGAAAGGGTGATGCGGCGCCAACATCGAGGCGCAAACTGAAGATCCCAAACCTACTCCGGTCATCCGCGGAGTGTGACCGATGGGACCGATGGTTTCTCGAGGTTGATGCAAATCCGACCAAGTGCTGATGGTCGGCGCCAACTTCCGTGCCGGTCCGTGCGATGCCGAGGAGAAAACGGCATGGCTACGGCGAAGACCCTACGCGCAACCAGTGCCCAGCCAAACGCACCGTCGTCCGGGGCACAATCGCTGTTGCGGCAACTCGGGATCATCGGGATCGATCACCTCGAACCCGTGATCCTCGCAGCCATTGCAACGGAGCAACCCCTCCTGCTCATTGGCACCCATGGAACTGCCAAGAGCCTCCTGCTTTCACGCTTGTGCGAAGCACTCGACCTGACGTGGAGGCACTACAACGCAAGCCTGATCAACTACGACGACCTCGTCGGGTATCCGTTGCCGGATGACGCGGGCAACCTCAAGTTCGTGCAGACGCCTGCTTCGATCTGGGGTGCGGAAGCAGTCTTCATCGACGAAATCTCGCGATGCCGTCCTGACATGCTGAACCGGCTTTTCCCGATCATCCATGAACGACGCATCCAGGGACTAGCCCTGACCGATTTGCGGTTCCGGTGGGCGGCGATGAATCCACCCTCCGATCCGGACGCCGATGAGGGCAATTACGTTGGATCGGAACCACTCGATCCGGCCCTTGCCGACCGCTTTCCGTACATCATCACCATCCCTGCGTTCGCAACCCTGTCGGCAATCGACCAGAAACTCGTGATCCAGTCGTCAGCGTCGAGGACCGTCCCCCCGGAACTCTCGACCCGACTACGGGAATCAATCGACGCGATCCGACAGCGCATTGACGCCACCGATCCGGGTTTGAGTGACCAGTTCTCGGAGTACGTCCGGCTGTTCATCGCGGCCTTGCGCCACAAGGGGACATCCCTCTCCGGGCGACGCGCCGCCATGCTGTACCGAAACCTGATCGCGGTCAGTGCGGCCAGTAGCCCGAAGAGCAAGTCGGAGTTTGCAGCCACGTGCTGGCAGGCAGTTTCGGCCTCCTTGCCCCAGACAGCATCCGGAAGCGCTTCCGTTTCGCCGGCACAACTGCTCGCGATCCACCGAGAAGCTTGGTCAGTAAGTCTCCTGGACCAGTCTGATCCCCGAAAACTCCTTCACGCCGAACCGAACCCGGTGCGCCGGTCACTCTTGGCCCTGGACCTCGGGACCGACATCGCAACGAGGTCGGCCTGCGTCGCCGACGCACTGGGATCGCTCCCGCCAGGCGCACGCCACGCCCTCGCATTCCACCTCGCATCCCGCGAAACCGCGCAAGTATCCGCATCCGTCGGCGAACAGATCGCTGACCTGTACTCGGAGGTGGCCATCAAGCAGCAGGTCAATGCAACCCTTGCGCGGTTCGGATCGAGGTTCGAGACCACCAGGCGGATAGACGCCTTCCTTGCACGCCCACCTGACGATGCGGCAAGGGATCTTGGCTTCCTTACCAATCTGCTCATATCGCAATGGAAGGCCGGATCGCTCAGTGGGCCGGCGGACGTCGATGCGATCGTTACGTCGTGGGTCCGCCAACGGCAGGAACTCGGGACGCTCACCAATGTTTCAGTCGATGGGAGGGCGAAATGAACGCCCGGACCCCAAATATGACTCGTCAGCACGCACCGCCTGAACCATCCGCCCAGGAACCGGCCCTTCTTCATAACATGGGTGGACCCCGTCCACCACAGACCGTGTTCAACCGGACTGGGGTCGCAACCACGAAGGCGATCACCCTGCCGGCGTGGGCAAATACGGCACGCCTGACCAATGTTCCCGGCGTGCCCGATGATCCGAACGCGGTCGGCGACCTTACGGCATGGCGCCTTTGGCTGTACCTCGGCGTCAACCTGCCAGACCTCGGGGTGCCCGAACTGGTTGCGTACGCGACGTCGCAGGTTCCGGGGTTCACCCGCCTGCCGGCGATCGTTCCGGCTGACTACAACGCACCCCAGCAACCGGAATTGTCGGGGACCGATCGCATCGACCCATGGTTCTACCTCGCCGTGCGCAGTCGGATCCGCGGGCGGGCGTTCATCAAGACCGCGATC
>Ga0114967_10004458_pt1 | contig 11242 bp, 9 predicted proteins | sample M_130628_MF_Meta_FD_92639 | JGI IMG/M metagenome (GOLD analysis project Ga0114967, IMG submission 92639) | Freshwater microbial communities from Lake Montjoie, Canada to study carbon cycling - M_130628_MF_MetaG | ecosystem: Environmental > Aquatic > Freshwater > Lake | place: Lake Montjoie... | reverse complement strand
TGCGTTTCACGACCGATGCCCGACTCTTTGTAGCCGCCGAACGCTGCATGTGCTGGGTAAGCATGGTAGCAGTTAGTCCAAACGCGACCAGCTTTGATGCCACGACCCATGCGGTATGCACGGCTACCGTCACGGCTCCAAACGCCAGAGCCTAAACCAAAGATGGTGTCGTTAGCGATTTCCAAAGCTTCAGCTTCATCTTTAAAGGTTGTAACAGCGAGCACTGGTCCAAAAATCTCTTCTTGGAAAATGCGCATTTTGTTGTGGCCTTTAAATAGCGTTGGCTGAACGTAGTAACCTTGTGACAAATCGCCACCTAGTTTGTTTTGTTGACCGCCGATTAATAATTCAGCACCTTCTTGTTTACCGATGTCCATGTAAGACATGATCTTGTTCAATTGGTCAGCAGAAGCTTGTGCGCCAAGCATTGTATTTGGATCAAGTGGGTTGCCTTGTTTGATGGCAGCAACACGAGGCAGTACACGTTCCATGAATTTGTCATAAACAGATTCTTGGATCAATGCACGTGATGGACATGTACAAACTTCACCTTGGTTGAATGCGAATAATACCAAGCCTTCAACGGCTTTATCAAAGAAGTCGTCGTCAGCAGCTGCGATGTCATCAAAGAAGATGTTAGGTGATTTGCCACCTAACTCTAGTGTTGCAGGAATCAAGTTACCAGCTGCCGCTTGTGCAATCACGCGACCAGTTGCTGTAGAGCCAGTAAACGCGATTTTTGCGATACGGCGGCTGTTAGCTAACGGAGCACCAACTTCACGACCATAACCGTTCACAATGTTCATCACGCCTGGTGGAACGATGTCAGCAATTAATTCCATTAAAATTAAGATGCTGATTGGTGTGAATTCAGCTGGTTTCATGACAACACAGTTACCAGCAGCTACCGCTGGTGCAAGTTTCCATGCAGCCATTAAAATTGGGAAGTTCCAAGGAATGATTTGACCAATCACGCCCAGTGGTTCATGGAAGTGATACGCAACCATGGTGTCGTCGATTTCACTTAGTGTGCCTTCTTGCGCGCGAAGACAGCCAGCGAAGTAGCGGAAATGGTCGATTGCTAATGGAATGTCAGCATTGATTGTCTCGCGAATTGGTTTGCCGTTGTCGATGGTTTCAGCTGTAGCCAATAACTCTAGGTTAGCTTCTAAGCGGTCAGCAATCTTAAGCAACATATTAGCGCGCTCTTGCACTGATGTTTTACCCCATTTATCAGCTGCGGCATGTGCTGCATCTAGTGCCAACTCAACGTCAGCTGCGCCTGAGCGTGCTGCTTTAGTATAGGGTAGGCCAGTGATCGGTGTAATAACGTCAAAGTATTCGCCGCTAACTGGCGCAACCCATTTGCCACCGATAAAGTTGTCATATTTGGCTTTGAAAGGGATTTTTACGCCCATGCCTTTTAGTAGTTCTAAGCTCATTCTCATTATCTCCGTGATTTTTATAAAATAGTTGTGTGCGCCATGTTACTTAATTACCACCCATAACTTTACCTTAAATTAAAACAAAATGAATCCCCCAAGCTTTTTAAATTTATTTTTTTAAGGAGGTAATTAAGGCGGTCATTAATCTCAGATGTTTGAGATAGTTTTCCTTTTTAGTTTTACCCCAATTTAAGCGTCTAATTTGAGTGCGTTTTTTATCGATTTTTATGACTTTTTGGCGCCGATACTAAACACAAGGCACTTAATGATTGATACAATAATGTAATTGATTTGTAACTTTTTCTGTTTATTTGCGTCCTATTACCAATAGCCAGTATGTTAGTTTTGGAGAGAATTTGTGTTAGATGAAAATTTAGTGAGCATCGATAAGCACATTGAGACTCATGTTAATGTTTCGGGCGCATTGATGCCTCTGCTTCATGCAATTCAGGATGACGTTGGCTATGTGCCAGAAAGTGCTTATACCCGCATTGCTAAGGCTTTGAATTTATCTGTGGCTGAAGTGCATGGTGTTGTGTCGTTTTACCATCACTTCCGTACCCATGCACCGGGTAAGCATATTCTCCAGCTTTGCCGAGCTGAGTCATGCCAAGCCATGGGCTCCGAAGCCCTTGAGAGTTACGTCAAAAAAACTTTAGGTGTGGATTACCATCAAACAACTGCAGACGGCGCAATTACTTTAGAGCCGATTTATTGCTTGGGTAATTGTGCATGTTCTCCGGCTGTATTGATCGATGATCAAGTTTGTGGTCGTGTGGATATTGACCGTATGAATGAAATTATTGCTGAAGCGAGAAGAGCGTAATGGCTATTAATGTATATGTTCCCAGAGACTCAAGTGCGCTTTCATTGGGTGCACACAAAGTGGCTGCCAATATTCAAGCTGAAGCTTTAAGGCGTGGTATTGAAATCAATTTAATTCGTAATGGCTCTCGTGGTTTATTTTGGTTAGAAACCATGGTGGAAGTGGCAACAGCCAAAGGCCGTGTGGCTTATGGCCCTGTGATGCCTAAAGATGTGGCTAGTTTGTTTGATGCTGATTTTACTCAGGGTGCAGCCCATCCGCTTAATCTTGGCTTAACAGATGAAATTGAATGGCTTAAAAAACAAGAGCGCCTGACCTTTGTGCGGGTTGGTATTACTGATCCGGTTTCAGTGGAAGACTATGTCTCTCATGACGGCTTCAAAGGCCTAAAAAATGCTTTAGCTAAATCTGGCGCAGAGATCGTCAAAGAAGTGACCGACTCTGGCTTGCGAGGTCGTGGGGGTGCAGCATTCCCAACAGGGATTAAGTGGAACACAGTGCTGAATGCGCCTGCAGACCAAAAATACATCGTATGTAATGCCGATGAAGGTGACTCAGGGACTTATTCAGACCGCATGATTATGGAAGGTGACCCACTCGTGCTGGTTGAAGGCATGACGATTGCTGCTTTGGCGGTGGGTGCTACGCAAGGTTATATCTACCTGCGATCTGAATATCCAGATGCTTTAGTAACGCTGAATGAAGCCATTGCAAATGCTTATCAAGCAGGGTATCTAGGCGATGACATTTGCGGTAGCGGTAAACGTTTTCATCTAGAGGTTCGTCGCGCGGCTGGCGCTTATGTGTGTGGTGAAGAAACTTCATTGCTCGAAAGCCTAGAAGGTAAACGTGGTTTAGTGCGATTCAAACCACCACTTCCTGCGATTGAAGGTTTGTTTGGCAAGCCAACGGTTGTGAATAATGTGATTTCACTTGCGACTGTGCCAATTATTTTAGATAAAGGTGGCAAGTTCTACCAAGATTTTGGTATGGGTCGCTCACGAGGCACATTGCCAATCCAATTGGCTGGCAATATCAAACAATGTGGCTTGGTTGAAAAAGCCTTCGGCGTGACCCTTCGTGAATTGCTTTATGATTTTGGCGGCGGCTCTGCTTCGGGCAAGCCCATTCGCGCTGTGCAAGTCGGTGGGCCATTGGGCGCTTTTTTACCAGAGTCTCAATTTGATACGCCTTTAGACTACGAAAAATTTACAGAGATTTGGGCGGTGCTTGGCCACGGCGGTATTGTAGCGTTTGATGAAACCGTTGATATGGCAAAAATGGCCCGTTACGCATTTGAGTTCTGTGCGGTGGAGTCATGTGGTAAATGTACGCCGTGCCGCATTGGCTCAACTCGCGGTGTTGAGGTGATGGATAAGATTATTGCTGGCGAAGACCATGCCAAGAACATCACCTTGGTTCGTGATTTAAGTGACACCATGTTAAATGGGTCTTTATGTGCGCTGGGTGGTATGACGCCATTTCCAGTGTTAAGTGCAATGAATCATTTCCCAGAGGACTTTGGCCTACAGAAAGGCAAAGCGGCTTAAGGCTGTTAGGAGAAACTCATGAATAAATATACGGATTTCGGTACCCCAGTAAAAACATCTGCTAATCAAATCACCCTTGAGATTGATGGTACGCAAATTACCGTGGCAGAAGGCACTTCAATTATGCATGCTGCCATGGTGGGGGGTGTCACGGTGCCTAAACTTTGCGCCACTGATAGCTTAGATCCTTACGGTTCATGCCGTTTGTGCTTAGTGGAAATTGAAGGTCGCCGCGGCTACCCAGCTTCATGTACCACACCGGTTGCTGAAGGTATTAAAGTTAAAACGCAAACGCCAAAATTAGCAGACATTCGTAAAGGGGTGATGGAGCTTTACATTTCTGACCATCCGCTTGACTGCCTCACATGCGCAACTAATGGTGATTGTGAATTGCAAGACATGGCCGGGGCTGTTGGTTTGCGCGAAGTGCGTTATGGATATGATGGCGAAAATCATCTCAAGTCAGAAAAAGATACTTCAAATCCTTATTTTCAGTTTGATCCTTCAAAATGTATCGTTTGTTCTCGCTGCGTTCGCGCTTGTGAAGAAGTGCAAGGAACCTTTGCATTGACCATTCAAGGCCGTGGCTTTGAATCTAAAGTGGCTTCTGGCACTGAGAACTTCTTAGAGTCTGAGTGTGTTTCTTGTGGTGCTTGCGTACAAGCATGTCCAACAGCAACCTTAATTGAAAAGTCAGTCGTCCAGCATGGCGTGCCTGAGCATTCAGTGACAACAACATGTGCGTATTGCGGCGTGGGCTGTTCATTTGACGCTGAAATGAAAGGCGAGCAAGTAGTTCGCATGGTGCCAAGCAAGAACGGCGGGGCGAATCATGGTCACTCTTGTGTGAAAGGTCGCTTTGCGTGGGGTTATGCGACCCATCAAGACCGCATTACAACGCCGATGATTCGTAAGAGTATTCATGATGCTTGGACTGAAGTTTCATGGGATGAAGCCATTCATTATGCGGCGAGTGAAATCTCACGTATCCAAACACAATACGGTAAAGAATCAGTAGGTGGGATTACCTCATCTCGCTGCACCAATGAAGAAGTATATGTGACTCAGAAATTAATTCGTGCGGTTCTTGGCACGAATAACGTGGATACTTGTGCACGTGTTTGCCACTCTCCAACAGGATATGGCCTAAAGCAAACATTAGGCGAGTCAGCAGGCACGCAAACGTTTGATTCTGTCATGCACTCAGATGTAATTTTTGTCATGGGTGCAAACCCAACGGATGGTCATCCAGTATTTGCGTCACAAATGAAACGTCGTTTACGTGAAGGTGCAAAATTGATTGTGGCAGATCCACGTCAAATCGACCTGGTTTCCTCAACACATGTTAAAGCCGATTACCATTTGAAACTGCGTCCGGGCACCAATGTGGCGCTAATTTCAGCAATGTCGCATGTGATTGTGGCGGAAGGTTTGGTGAACGAAGCGTTTGTAAAAGAGCGTTGTGAGATTGATTCTTTTGAAGCATGGCGCGCATTTGCTGCTAAGCCTGAAAACTCTCCTGAAGCACTCAGCGAAACACTAGGGGTACCAGCTGAAGATATTCGCGCTGCGGCGCGTTTGTATGCTACTGGCGGCAATGCGGCGATTTACTACGGCTTGGGTGTAACAGAACACAGCCAAGGCTCAACCACTGTGATGGGGATTGCAAATATTGCTATGGCGACAGCTAACGTTGGTCGCGAAGGGGTTGGGGTGAATCCACTTCGCGGACAGAATAACGTTCAAGGATCCTGTGATATGGGCTCTATGCCGCATGAGTATCCTGGTTATCGCCATGTTTCAGATGATGCTACTCACGCATTATTTGAAACGGCTTGGGGTCGCCCACTCAGCAAAGAGCCGGGGCTCCGTATTCCCAACATGCTTGATGAGGCGATTAGCGGGAAATTTAAAGCGCTATATTGCGTAGGTGAAGATATTGTTCAATCTGACCCAAATACACAGCACGTGACCCATGGTCTTGAGTCTATGGAGTGTGTGATTGTACAAGACTTGTTCTTGAACGAAACGGCCATGTACGCGCATGTGTTCTTCCCAGGTGCTTCATTCTTAGAAAAATCAGGTACTTTCACTAATGCAGAGCGCCGTATCTCGCCAGTGCGCCGCGTAATGACACCGAAAAATGGTTTTGAAGATTGGGAAGTGACGGCTAAGCTATCTTCAGCATTGGGCTACCCAATGCATTACACGCATGCGTCTGATATTTTGGACGAAATTGCGGCATTAACACCAACATTTAAAGGCGTAAGCTTTAAGAAATTAGACGAGCTTGGCAGCGTCCAATGGCCATGTGATGACGAACATCCAGCAGGCACCCCTACGATGCATATTGATGAGTTTGTGCGCGGAAAAGGAAAGTTTTTTATTACTGAATATGTGCCGACGACTGAAAAGGTCAATGCGAAGTATCCATTAATTTTGACGACAGGTCGTATCTTGTCTCAATATAATGTGGGTGCACAAACACGACGGACAGATAACGTCACATGGCATACCGAAGACCTGATTGAGATTCATCCGCATGATGCTGAGGATCGTGGCATCAAGGATGGTGATTGGGTGGGTATCTCGAGCCGTGCTGGTGAAACCGTGCTACATGCAAAAATTACGGAGCGTGTGCAACCAGGTGTAGTTTACACCACATTCCATCACCCAGAATCTGGCGCGAACGTGATTACTACTGATAACTCAGATTGGGCGACCAATTGCCCTGAATATAAAGTGACGGCGGTGCAGTTAACTAAGGTATCTCAGTTGTCAGAATGGCAACGAGACTACAAAGTCTTTAGCCAAGAACAAATTGGTTTTGTGGAAAATCCTAAAAGCGCAGCAAACGTATAATTGGTTAGTCAATTTAGCCTCTTAAATACTGATGTCTGATCTGATTAAGCCGCTGATTGCAGAAACGACCACCAGTTATGTGGTCGTTAATAAATGGCAAGCGGATGAGACATCTTCGATTGAGGATTGCGTAGCTGAAGAGGTGCCAGTTGCGATGATTTATAACGGCATCTCGCATGCTGTCATGTTGGCCACACCGCAAGATCTTGAAGACTTTGCTTTGGGATTTTCGCTGGCTGAGGGCATATTAAGTTCGCCAAAAGAGCTTTACGCGGTTGAAGTGGTTCAACAGTCCTCAGGCATTGAGCTGAGAATGGAGATTGCCAGTGAGCGTTTCTCTCAACTAAAAGATAGACGCAGAAGCATGACGGGGCGGACCGGCTGTGGTCTTTGTGGTGCTGAGAGCCTAGCCCAGGCCTTGCGTTTGCCAAGCACGTTTAATCAATCTCATGACACTTTTCAACACGCTGCGATTCTCAAGGCGCTTAAAAGTGCAGCGAGCTTTCAAGTTTTGCAAGCCCAAACAGGCGCCACCCATGCCAGTTTTTGGGTGCAGAAAACTGGCGATATTACAATGGTGAGAGAAGACGTCGGTCGTCATAATGCCCTCGATAAGTTGCTTGGCGCTATCGCCAAAAAAGATACTGGGGTAGGGTTTGTATTAACCACAAGCCGTGCGAGTTATGAAATGGTTCAGAAGGTTGCTGTTGCTGGAATTTCGATGTTAGTGGCGATTTCAGCCCCAACAGGTTTAGCCATTCGAATAGCGGATCGATGTGGTATTACATTAGTTGGTTTTGCTCGTGCTGAACAGTTTGCAGTTTATACACACCCTGAGCGTTTAAGTGATTGTGATTAAGTAAGTCTAAGGAAAAGAAATGAATATCGAGCAGTTAGTCACCATGGCTAATCAAATTGGGACATTCTTTAAGTCCGCACCTGATAAAGCCCAGGCAAAGAAAGATATTGTGATGCATATCAAGCGCTTTTGGGCGCTAACGATGCGTTTACAGTTGATTGAGTATACACAAAATAATGCGGGTGCTGGTTTAGAACCGCTGGTCAAAGAAGCGATTCTTGAACATCAGGCATTGCTTGCTTAATTTCAGCCATCGTTTTTTGCCATAACGCGTGATATAAAATTCCATGGCTAATTTCCACGTGATCATTCCTGCAGCAGGTTCGGGAAGCCGTATGGCAGCTGTGATGCCCAAGCAGTATTTGCGTTTAGCAGGGCGTCCGATGGTTGCTTGGACACTTGAACCTTTTTTGTCTTGCGAACGGATTGCTTCTGTCCATCTTGTGCTGAGCGCAGATGACACCCATTGGCAAACACATGCAACACGCCATCCAAAATTATCTATATTACATTGCGGCGGCGAAAGCCGAGCAGAGACTGTGCTTAATGCATTAAAGGGGATGAATATCGAACAGTCTGATTGGATCTTGGTTCACGATGCAGCTCGGCCTGGGCTGACGCATCAGCTACTGGACTATTTGTTGGATGAAGTGCAAGACGATGCAGTGGGAGGTTTGCTGGCGATTCCTGTTGCTGACACCTTAAAGCGAGCTGACACAAAACAACGTGTTGCCAGCACTGAATCTCGTGAAGGTCTATGGCAAGCGCAAACTCCACAAATGTTTCGTTACGGTATTTTAAAAGAGGCATTAACTAAATCAGTTGGCATCCCAACCGATGAAGCGCAAGCGGTCGAAGCCTTAGGTTTATGTCCTAAGTTAGTGACAGGTCAACTGCGAAATTTAAAAATCACTTACCCGCAAGATTTGGCACTAGCTGAAGCCATTATTGCGGCAGACCTTCAACAGAAAAATAGCTAGAGGCATGACAATGATAAGAATCGGACATGGTTACGATGTGCATCAGTTGGTTGATGGTCGTCAGTGCATCATTGGCGGCGTAGAAATCCCTTACGAAAAAGGCTTGTTAGGCCATTCTGATGCAGATGTATTATTGCACGCTATTTGCGATGCCATGTTAGGTGCAGCCGGCTTGGGTGATATTGGCAAGCACTTCCCAGATACCGATGCAAATTATCAAGGTGCAGACTCAAGAAATTTATTGCGTCATGTCGTCGAATTATTAAAGCAGCATGGTTATGTGCTTAGTAATGTGGATGCTACCATCATTGCGCAGGCGCCTAAAATGGCGCCGCATATTGAAGCGATGTGTATGAATATCGCTAGCGACTGTGACGTTGCTAGAAGTCATGTAAATGTCAAAGCAACCACCACAGAGAAGCTAGGATTTACAGGTCGCGGTGAAGGTATTGCGGCTGAGGCGGTGTGTTTAATCGAGTCGATAATCTAGGCTTTTAAAAGCACAATGACTGCACCACTTCCGCCGTCATTTGCTCTGGCCTGCGCATAGGCGATGACCTCATCTTTTTGTATCAGCCAATGCCGCACTTTATTCTTCAATATGGGCTCTTTGTTACGAGAGCCTAAGCCCTTGCCATGGACTATTCTTACACAACGTATGCCGCGTTTTTTACATTCAGCCAAGAACGTTGAAACCATTGCACGTGCTTCCTCACTAATCATGCCGTGTAAATCTAGGTTCGCTTGAACGACCCAATGGCCACGCCTAAGTTTGTTTAGCACAACGGGTGATTGACCTTCTCGCAAGTAAAGTAACTCTTCGCCACTTTCTAATTCGTAAGATGGAAAATAACCATCACTTAAGGAATCAACAAGTGCTTGTCGTTCATCGCGTATAAATTGCTGGGGAATTGGCTTGGGTTTGGGCGGCTGATGATGCACGCGATCTGTGTTTAAAGGCCTTGCATCTTTAACGGCTGCTTTAAATAAGTCTTCCAGCCTTTGGGCTTCGGCTTTTTCAGCCTCTAACTTGAGTGCAAGGGCCTTTGCCTCTTCAGCGGCTCTCGCCTGTGCCGCTTTTTGAGCTTGCAGCAGGCGCTTAGCCTCTTCAATGTTTTTGATTCTAGAGTTGCTTGTCATGGCATTTTGCCTTAATCAAGCGATGCTACTTATTTAAGACTAGTCAGGTAACGTTCAGCATCTAAAGCAGCCATACAGCCTGTGCCAGCACTGGTCACCGCTTGACGATAGATATGATCTTGCACGTCGCCAGCAGCAAATACGCCAGCGATGTTGGTAGCAGTGAAGTTGCCTTGACGACCTGTTTGGGTGACGATGTAACCACCTTCCATTTCAAGCTGGCCTTCAAAAATATCAGTATTCGGCTTGTGACCAATGGCAATAAATACGCCGCGTAATTCGATCTCTTTAGTTGCGCCAGTATCGACATTTTTAACGCGCATGCCAGTCACGCCCATGTCGTCGCCTAACACCTCATCCAGCGTTGAGTAAAGCTCAAGCACGATTTTTCCTTCTTTCACGCGATCCATTAGCTTGTCGATTAAAATCGCTTCCGCTTTGAATTTGTCGCGGCGATGGACTAAAGTCACTTTGCTTGCGATGTTGGCTAAATACAATGCTTCTTCAACCGCGGTATTGCCGCCACCAATCACAGCGACTTCTTGGTTACGATAGAAAAAACCATCACAGGTTGCACAAGCAGAAACGCCTTTGCCAGAAAATTTTTCTTCTGATGGGATGCCCAAGTACTTAGCTGATGCGCCTGTTGCAATAATCAATGCATCGCAAGTGTACTCAGCAGAATCACCCACCAAACGAATCGGTTTTTCGTTAAGGTGGGTAGTATGAATATGATCAAAAATCATTTCAGTGTTGAATCTCTCAGCATGCTTTTGGAAGCGTGCCATCAATTCAGGTCCCATGACGCCGTCGGCATCTGCAGGCCAATTATCTACTTCTGTGGTAGTCATCAATTGACCGCCCTGTGCAATACCTGTGATTAATACCGGTTTTAAGTTAGCTCGAGCGGCATAGACCGCAGCTGAATAACCAGCGGGGCCTGAACCCAAAATAAGCAAGTGGGCGTGTTTTGTGGCCATGATGTAAAGCTCCTAATAGACAAAGCAAAAATATTTAGCCTCTATTTTAACGCAATTGGATTCTTAAATTTGAACGATATTGCGAGCGGATGAATTTTCTTTCTAATAGCCCGCTTAATTGCATTGAAAATAGCATCATGCTTATATTGGAGTGCCATGCTTTATTTAGATTGATACTGCTATAATTAACCTAATTTCGAGAGTATTCGCTTTGTCTTTTTTATTAATATTTCGAGTGATTCATTATTTTGTTTTTCAATAAAAAAACAGTCAATAGTTCTAATGTAAGCAAGAAAATTGATGCTGAAAGTGCTGGCTTAGCCAAAGAGGCTTGGTGGCTATTTTTTGCAGCCATCGGAATTTATTTGGTATTGATTTTGGCCTCTTACTATCATGATGACCCTTCTTGGACGCACAGTGCCAGTGAGAATGCGATTGTGCATAATGCCGGTGGTACCTTAGGTGCATTATTCTCAGATATGCTGCTTTATATATTTGGGTTCTCAGCTTGGTGGTTTGCAGTCTTTGCCTTTTACGCCATTTGGCTAGTTTATTTGCGTCTTGATGTGGTGGCTCAGGGACGTAAGCCGCTTTTGTTTC
>Ga0114967_10004457_pt1 | contig 11242 bp, 7 predicted proteins | sample M_130628_MF_Meta_FD_92639 | JGI IMG/M metagenome (GOLD analysis project Ga0114967, IMG submission 92639) | Freshwater microbial communities from Lake Montjoie, Canada to study carbon cycling - M_130628_MF_MetaG | ecosystem: Environmental > Aquatic > Freshwater > Lake | place: Lake Montjoie... | reverse complement strand
GCAGAAGATAATCCACTTGATGTAACCATATTTAAATTAGTAATAGTATTGTTTTGAACACTAGTTGGTGTGGTAGTACCTACAGTTAAATTGATACCAATAAATCTGTTGGCAAAAGCTCCATTAAGGGTCCAAGGAATACCTCCAGCTGCAGAATTTGAACCTCCAATAATATTGTTAGAAATTGTAAAATTATTACCAGTAAGAACAGAAATTGCACCATGTATATTACCCGCAGTTGAAGTTCTTGGATTTGTTTGATAAAAACTATTCCCTGTTATTACCCAATCTGTACTTCCAGCTGAAATTAAAATACCATTTGAAGCAAGAGATGGAGAAAAATAATCGAAAAAATTACAGTTATTAACAGTATTACTACTATTATTTAAAAGAGTTGTTGTAGCTGAACCTGAAGAGTAAATTCCATTTGTTGCTACTGTAGTTGGTGAAGCTGTTGCACCAGCACCGCCGTCTATATTACAAAAAGTAATTGTGTTATTATCATTACCATTGGTAACACCTGTACTAAACACTACTACACCACTCGTAGCACTTGCAAATGCAGATTTCAAACCAAGGTATGAAAGGGTATTATTATTTGCATCGTTTATAAATCTAACTGCTGTACCTCCTGTTGCTATACTGGTATTTGTAATTGATAATTGTGATGTTGTACCTAAACCTCCTGGTCTTCCATCAATAGCAACATAAGAAACACCGTTCAAATCTATTGTAGCAATTGTATTGCTACTTGTAATAACTAACCCTGTTGCACCAACTTCTGGTCTAATTGTTAAAGTACTGCCACTATTAGAACATAATGGAAAAGCAATAGGAAAAGTTTCTCCGGTACTTGTGTAGGTAGATTGTAATTCCAAAATTGTAGCTCCACTAATACCACCTGCTAAAGCAGCAGTTATGGTAGCAAAATCACCAGTTGGTCCAACAGATTTTGTACCTGATATGCCTAAGGCACATGAAGTAGTTATTTGGTTACCTGTTAAACCAGTAGATACATTTTCTGCAACCGCAGCCACACTATAATAGTATGTTGTGTTTGCACTAAGGCCTGTCTGCAAAAAACTATATGTAGTACCTGTACCAGCGAGTGTAGTAGAAGTTACAGTAGAAGTTACTACGTTGGTCGTAAATGCAGCATCTGTAGCACGTGTAACTATAAATGTATTTTCATTTGTAGAATTATCTGTCCAACCTATTGTAGTATTTGATACTCCTACGCTAGAGAATGTAAGTGTGATTGGAGCACTTACTGCTGCTGGAGTAAATGTGTAATATTTCCTTGAGCCATTGCTTGCTGAATTTAAATCAGCAATTGCTCCTGTTGAATAACTAAGTGTTGTAACAGCAGATAGCGATGTTGTATTTGTACTTGTATTAGTAACAGAAAGTAAATTGTTAGCAGTACTATTTGAAGAAAAACCGATATTAAATGAGCTAGTATTAGATGCAGAGCTATTTCTTGCCATTGCTCCATATACAAACTCTATTACTCCCGTTGTTTCATAAAGTCTTGCTTGATAAGTACCATCAGGGTTTGCATAAGATCCTGTATAGTCTAAACCCATATTCAAAAATTCTACAACTAAGCAACGATTAGGTGCACTGCCCAATAGTTTAAAATGGACTTTACCTGTAGAACTAGTTTCCAAATCACCGCCAATTGGGGATATTAGTGCTTGGCTTGCTGCACCTATTACATAAGTTCCTGTTCCAATTGCGGCACCTCCAAGTCGAATTATTCCATTTGAATTTGCCGAGAACTGACTATAATTGACCCCCATGAAAAAGAAATTAAAGCCAATGTTTGTTACAGGTGAAGCCCCATTATCCGTAGACCCTGCAACAAGTTGCGTTGTTCCTGCACTCATATCTACAGAAGTAGTACCAACATCTGATAAAGCTGCTAAAGACCCATTAGTTCCAGTACTTAAAGCATAATTTGCAGTGCTTTGAGCATTTGCAAAGAAGATACCAAGAACAGTTGTAAGCAATAATAATAATTTCCTCATGACACAGTTGGTTTTAATTAAAATCAAAATTGTATTTCTTTTTACCTGGGATTAGTAGGAAGGGCAAATTATTGATAATAAATTTAAAAACAAAAAAATGTTAAAAAAATTTTTTAAAAAGTACCAATTTTTCTTGAAACCTAAAATAACTTAGGATACTATTGGGCTAACTTTTAATCTAGGACACTAATTTTAAATGACTATTTTGAATAGTATTTTCAAATAAATATTGTTTTGCAGTGAAAAGATTGCTTCGTTTCTAAGAAAAATTTTACCAGAAAGACTCAAAGGCACAAAAAAATTTAACCTATATAAACTTCCTAAAACCCTTACCCTTTTTAAAATCCTTCAATCTTTTCAACTTCTTCAACCCCTTCAACTCTTTGAACCTCCATACGTCCTAAACTATTAAACTCCAAACTAAATATCCAAAAACTAATTCGCATAACTTTATTACAGTAAATAAAATTATGGCTACACATTTCAATACAGTTGCATGGGCAGAAGGAGGAAGTATTTATGAAGTGAATATTCGGCAATACACGCCCGAAGGCACTTTCAGAGCTTTTCAACAACATTTACCAAGGCTGAAAGAAATGGGTATCACCATCATTTGGCTGATGCCAATTACCCAAATCAGCGAAGCAAAAAGACAAGGAAGTTTAGGCAGCTATTATGCTTGCAGCAGTTATACAACAATTAATCATGAGTTTGGGACATTAGAAGATTTTAAAGAATTAGTAAGTGCAACGCACGATTTGGGTTTAAAAATAATTATTGATTGGGTAGCCAATCATACTGGTTATGATCATCACTGGGCAATAGAAAAGCCTGATTATTATATTAAAGATGAAGTTGGAAATTTCACAGAAAAAAATGGTTGGGAAGATGTAATTGATTTAGATTTTTCTAACCAAAATATGCAGTCCGAATTAATAAATGCCATGCAATATTGGGTGCGTGCATGCAACATTGATGGATTTAGATGCGATATGGCTCACCTAGTTCCATTAAGCTTTTGGAAAGAAGCAAGACTGCATTGTGATGCCGTTAAAAAATTATTTTGGCTGGCAGAATGTGAAGAGGAAAAATATCATGATGTTTTTGATGTAAGCTATAGCTGGGCTTGGATGCATGCAACAGAAAAGTATTTTAAAAACGAAGGAACTTTGCATGATGTAATGAATATTTTACATCAATATTCTCAATATCCTCATGGCAGTAAAAAATTATTCTTCACATCCAATCATGATGAAAATTCATGGAATGGAACAGAGTATGAAAAATTTAATGGTGCAGCTTTAGCATTAGCTGTTTTCACTTGTACCTGGAATGGAATGCCTTTGATATATAGCGGACAAGAAAGTCCGAATTATAAACGTATCGATTTTTTCGACAAGGATTTGATACAATGGCAAGAGCCAATACAACTCCATCAGTTTTACAAAGCCTTGTTATCATTGAATAAACACAAAGCAATAACACATGGTGAAACATTTATTTTGCCAGTAAAAAACAATCAGGTGTTGGCTTATTGCAGAAAAAAAGAGGAAGAAGTTGTGTTGGTATTGCTCAATTTATCTTTAGAATACAGAACAATTGTTGAGGTAAATCATGATTGGTTGAAAGGACAATTCACCAGTTTATTTTCAAAACTCACTTACCAATTTTCCGGCAACCAAACTTTTGAATTACAAGCAAATGAATACATTGTATATCATCATCCATCAATAAAAATATAGTATTTAAATACTGTATAAAAAGCTGCCAAAAAAATAATTCAAACCCCGTTATATTTGCTAGATATGGCAAAAGCAGGTTCAGATTCTCCTATGATGCAACAGCACAAGGCTATTAAACAAAAATATCCTGATGCTATTTTATTATTTCGTGTAGGAGATTTTTATGAAACCTTTGGTAAAGATGCAATTACTGCATCAAGTGTTTTAGGTATTACGCTTACCAAAAGAAACAGCGGTGATGTCACTAGCATGGAGCTTGCCGGTTTTCCGCATCATGCATTAGATACTTATTTACACAAGCTGGTAAAAGCAGGTCATAGAGTTGCTATTTGTGATCAATTAGAAAATCCAAAAGATGCCAAAGGTGTTGTAAAACGTGGGGTTACAGAACTAGTAACACCAGGCGTTGCAACGAATGATAAATTGTTGGAAAACAACAGCAATAATTTTTTAGCAGCGGTACATTTTACCGAACACCAATTAGGCGTTGCATTTTTGGACATTAGTACTGGTGAATTTTTTGCTGCCGAAGGCAATGAAGAATACATTGACAAATTATTGCAAAGTTTAAAACCTGCAGAAGTAATTTTTCAGCGCAGTTTTCAAAAACATTTTAAAGAAGTATTTGGTTTAAAATTTTATACCTACAATTTAGAGAGCTGGATTTTTGAAGAAGCATTTGCAACAGAAAGTTTACTCAAGCATTTTCAAACACATTCTTTAAAAGGATATGGTATTGAAAACATGCAGTATGGCATTGTTGCAGCTGGTGCAATACTGTACTATTTAAAAGAAACAGAACATCCAAATCTGCAACATATTACTTCTATTCAAAGAATTGAAAAAGATGATTTTTTGTGGATGGATCGATTCACCATTCGTAATTTAGAAATATTAGGCGATGGTTCGGGCAATGGAAACACTTTATTAAAAGTGCTAGACAACACAGTTAGTCCAATGGGAGCAAGACTGCTGAAACGCTGGACTGTCATGCCTTTGAAGGATTTAACAAAAATTAATGAACGATTAAATACCGTAGAACATTTTATAAAAGATGTTGACAACAGAAGTAAATTAATACAAGCCATCAAACAATGCGGTGATGTTGAAAGGTTGGTAAGTAAAATTCCATTAAAGAAAATTAACCCACGTGAAGTAGTGCATTTGGCAAAGGGTTTGCAACAGGTTGCAACAATCAAAGAAATTTGTGCAACATCTGGAAATGCTTATCTACAAAGACTTTCAGACAATTTGAATACTTGTAATTTCATTCTTGAAAAAATTCAAGAAGAAATTATTGAAGTGCCACCAATTGCTGCAAGCAAAGGAGGCGTTATACAAACGGGTATAAATACTGAATTGGATGAACTTAGAAAAATTGCAAGTGGTGGTAAAGAATACCTGATTAATATTCAGCAAAGAGAAGCAGAAACAACAGGTATCAGCTCTTTAAAAATAAGCTTTAACAATGTTTTTGGCTATTATTTGGAAGTAACGAATGTGCACAAAAATAAAGTGCCCGAAACATGGATTCGCAAACAAACACTTTCCAATGCCGAGCGATACATTACACCCGAATTAAAAGAATACGAAGAAAAAATAATTGGTGCCGAAGATAAAATTATTGCAATAGAGCTTGACCTGTATGATAAGCTGGTATTGGCTTTGCAAGATTACATTGCACCAATACAAGTAAACGGAAATATTCTTGCAACTTTAGATTGTTTGATTTGCTTTGCAGAAAATGCATTGCAATACCAATACAAAAAACCGGAATTGCACAATGGTTTTGAATTGATTTTAAAAGACAGCAGACACCCTGTAATTGAAAGAAATTTACCACCCGGTGAGAACTATATTTCCAATGATATTTTGTTGAATAATGCCGATCAGCAAATCATCATTCTTACGGGTCCAAACATGAGTGGCAAGAGTGCCATACTCAGACAAACGGCACTCAATACTTTGATGGCACACATGGGAAGTTTTGTTGCTGCAAGTAGTGCTTATATTCCATTAACAGATAAAATATTTACCCGTGTTGGTGCAAGCGATAATTTAAGCGGAGGAGAAAGTACATTCATGGTAGAGATGAATGAAACAGCATCTATCATTAACAATCTTTCTCCAAGAAGCCTTATTTTACTAGATGAAATTGGCAGAGGCACTTCTACTTATGATGGCATCAGTATCGCATGGAGTATTGTTGAATACTTACACAATTCAACTTCGGCTCCTAAAACATTATTTGCGACACACTACCACGAACTGAATGAGCTTGAAGAAAAATTGAGTCGTGTAAAAAACTTTCATGTTACCAACAAAGAAGTAGGCAACAAAATTATTTTCTTGCGCAAACTTGCTGCCGGTGGCAGCACCCATAGTTTTGGTATTCACGTTGCAAAAATGGCTGGTATGCCACCCGAATTGATTGAACGTGCCAATGAAATTTTGAAATTGTTGGAAGATGATAGAAGAGAGATGACAGATGACAGAAATAAGCTGATAGATAGTAGTAAGCAAGCTCTTTCAACAGCTGTCAAAAATTTAAATACTCCCAAAATGCAGCTCTCTATTTTTGATGCACATTCACAAACTTTTGATGCTATCAGAAAAGTTTTAACGGACATGGATATCAATAGATTAACCCCCGTTGAGGCATTAATGAAATTGAATGAAATTAAAGGAATGTTGAAGTAAAATAATAAGTTTCAAGCTTCTTATTGTTACTTTATTTATTCAAATTCTCATTAACTTTTTCACTGCAAATTTTATGTGGTATTGTAACATAAAAAACCGTTTCATCTTTTAATGAAACGGTTAATATTATTTAAGTAAGTAAAAGAAACTTATGCTTCCACAGCACCTTCTACCAATACAGTTGCTTTGTTGTTTAATACTTCTACAAATCCACTGTTGATGGTGTATTGTTCGGTAGCAGTTTTACTGGTTAAAATTTTTATGTTGCCTTTGCCCAATGCACTTACCAATGGAGCATGTTTATCCAACACTTCAAACTTACCATCTACACCCGGTAATTGTACACCATACACTTCACCGCTGTACAATTTTTTTTCTGGAGTTAATATTTCTAATGTCATTATTCGTGAATTTTCGGATTAACGAATTCGCAAATTCAAGAATTGCTCATTCGAAAATTATTTTATCCTTTAGCTTGCGCCATCATTTTCTTACCTTTTTCAATTGCATCTTCCAAAGTACCTACTAGGTTGAAAGCTGCTTCAGGATATTCGTCCACTTCACCATCCATGATAGAATTAAAGCCTCTGATAGTATCTTCAATACTTACAAACACTCCTTTTAAACCGGTAAATTGTTCTGCAACATGGAAAGGCTGCGACAAGAAACGTTGTACTTTTCTTGCACGGGCAACAGTCATTTTATCTTCATCGCTCAATTCATCCATACCTAAGATGGCAATGATATCTTGCAATTCTTTGTAACGTTGTAAAATTAATTTTACCCTGTTTGCTGTGTTGTAATGAGATTCACCAACGATTGCAGGCGTTAAAATTCTTGAAGTAGAATCCAATGGATCTACTGCAGGATAAATACCTAAATCCGCAATTTTACGGCTTAATACCGTTGTTGCATCTAAGTGCGCAAAAGTAGTTGCAGGAGCCGGATCGGTCAAATCATCCGCAGGTACATATACCGCTTGTACAGAGGTAATAGAACCATTTTTGGTTGAAGTAATACGTTCTTGCATCAATCCCATTTCAGTAGCCAATGTTGGCTGATAACCCACCGCAGAAGGCATACGACCCAACAATGCAGAAACCTCAGAACCTGCTTGTGTAAAACGGAAGATATTATCTACGAAAAATAAAATGTCTTTTCCTTTTCCTGTGCCATCACCATCACGGAAATATTCAGCGATCGTTAATCCTGATAAAGCCACACGAGCACGTGCACCAGGAGGTTCGTTCATTTGTCCAAATACGAAAGTAGCTTTAGAATCTTTCAATGCTTCCATTTCTACTTTACTCAAATCCCATCCGCCTTCTTCCATGCTATGTTTAAAAGCATCACCATATTTCATGATACCTGCTTCAATCATTTCACGTAATAAATCATTTCCTTCACGGGTTCTCTCTCCAACACCTGCAAATACAGACAATCCACCATGTCCTTTTGCAATATTGTTGATCAACTCTTGAATCAATACTGTTTTACCCACTCCAGCACCACCAAATAAACCAATTTTACCACCTTTTGCATAAGGCTCAATCAAATCGATTACTTTAATACCAGTAAATAATATTTCTGATGCTGTACTTAGGTTTTCAAATAATGGTGGCTTGTTGTGAATTGGACGTCCGCCCACTTTACTTACCTGAGGTAATCCATCAATTGCATCACCGGTAACATTGAATAAACGACCGTTAATTCCTTCTCCAACAGGCATTGCAATAGCTTTGCCGGTGTCAATTACTTCCATGCCACGAACCAATCCTTCGGTTCCGTCCATTGCAATAGTACGTACACTATCTTCTCCCAAATGTTGTTGAACTTCTAATACTAATTTATCGCCATTGTCTCTTGTAATTTCAAGAGCATTATAAATATCAGGCAAGACATTATCGTTGGGAAAATGAACATCCACAACGGCACCAATTACTTGTTTAATTTTACCTTTTGAAGACATAGAATTAAGCTTTTTTATTTGGCGGCAAAGGTAAGGGTATCAATCTTTCAAAAAAGAGATAATGTGACTTTTTATTGATAAAATTTAAAAAATAGCAGAATGAAAGAATTTTTATTATCAGAAATGCATTTTAAAGGTATTCATTAATAAAATGGGCAAAAAAAAACTGCTCACTTTTCAGGAGCAGTTTGATAAAAATTTTTAGTTGAATTATCTTGCTTTCAGCCAGCTTTTCGGATTTAGATTTACGTTTTTATCGTTTGTCACCATAAACAATAAAGTACCCTGTCCATCATCTCCAGAACCAGATTTTCCAAGTAAAGATCCTGCTTTTATCTCCTGATCTTTTGTTACCAAAATTTCAGACAAATGACTGTATGTAGTAAAATACTTGCCATGTTTTACAATCACCACCATTTCTCCACCCACATCACCTGCATAAGAAATTTTTCCATCTGCAACAGATTTTACTGATGTGCCCATTGGCAATCCAATTTCAATTCCATCACTGTAACCTTTTAATTTACCACCTGCATCATATTGACCAAAAGGGATTACAACTGTTCCAAGTCCAACAGGCCAAGGTAAGTTGCCTCTGTTCTTTTCAAAATTGATGGAAATAACTTTTAATTCATCTGTAGATTCCAACTTACTGTATTCTCTGGATGTGGAACCAGCAGTTGTCATACCTGTTACAGGTTCTGATACTTTCGGCTTTGTTGGTGTGGTGGTTGCAGTTGATGGAGTTGTTTTAGCAATTAATCCATCTTTACTTTGTTGTTCCTTTAATTTTTTCGCATCTGCAATTTCTTTTTCCCGTGCAAGCTTTGCCTTTCTTTCAGCTTCTGCAATTTCTCTTTTAATAATTGCAGCAATTGCATTTTTCATTTGTTGGCGTTGCAATTCCTTTTTACGAATTTGCGCAGAAATTTCTTTCTCTTGCCCTTTCAAATCTTTTACAACCTGGGCTTTTTGTTTTTTATCTTGTTCTAAATCTTGAAGATGAACTTGTTGTGCTTTTAATACAACCCCTTGTTCCTTTTTACTGTTACTTAATTCACCAATTTTATTTTGGAGAACAGATTGGGTTTTTACAATATTATCAACTTGTGTTTCTCTTAAAGTTCTATAACTTTTTAAGTAAGTAACTCTTTTGATGGCATCATTAAAATTAGTTGCGGAAAACAAAAAATTAAGGTATTGATAATTGCTTCTGTTTTTATAAGCAAATACAATACTTTGCGCATATTTTATTTTAAGTGTATCCAATTCTTTTTTTAGTCTATAAATTTCAAGTTCATTTTTATAAATATCTTCTACCAATAATTTTACTTGTTTGTTTATGTTTCCAATCAATGCTTCTCTTGCAGCTATTTTTTGTTGTACGGCAGCAACCTGGGCTACAGAAGCTTTTTTGTTTTTTTGGATTCGCTCAAGTGATGTATTTAATTCTAAAATTTCTCTTTTTAATTCAGCCTCTTTTTTTTGTAAGTCTTCTTTACCCTGCGGCTGAGCAAATGCAACAGTTGCGATAATTATAAAAAAAGCAAGAATTGATATTTTTTGTTTCATACACTGATAATATTGATAAAAAGCTATGGAGGTAAACATAACTTAAAAGATCTAAAAAATTATTGCTTTTTATAACTTTTTGGAATATTAAACAAATAGGTTAAAGGCTCGTTAAAAGCAAATTGCGTAAAGGTTAACCATACATCTAATTTAGATTTTTCTGCAACAGATATTTTTCTGTATGTTGGGAAATTAATTCCATTTAGATTTTGGTAGTTGCCCAATGAGATATCGCAAGTTCTATTTTTAAAATTATCTACGTCATCAAGTTTACTATGTATCACTGTATAATTATTATTATCCACTGATACTAGGTGTTTGAATATTTTACCTATCATTAAAACAGAAAGTTGTTCTCCATTTTTATAAGAGACAATATTACTATCAACAAAAATAGGATTCCCGATAAACATATCTTGGAGGGTAAAGAAATCAAATGGTATCTGCGTAATTTCTTGCAAGTATGCTAGACTTCTGTATTGTACAACCTTATCAATTTTGTTCACAACAATTACGCTATCTCTTGTTATTTTAACAGCAAATCCTTCTTTTGATATCCCCATAAAACTTCCTACCAACCGCATGTAAATAACTTGGTCTTTTTGCATGTATAAATACGCCGAAAAATTTTTAGTATCAGAAGCACTTTCAAAATCAATTTTAATTTTTGCATTGAATGTATTAAATCCAATACGGCGCTGCATCACTTTTTCCATGATAGATTTTACTATTACAGCAGAATCTACAGCTGGAGTTTCTTTAACAATTACTATCTGGGCTGTATCTTTTTTGCTGATAGCAGTTTGAATGGTTTGAACTTTCTTGTAAGTGGTGCATGAAAATAAAATACCAGAAAAGTATATGAGGAAGATTACACTATTTTTCATTGCGCAAATTTATTGGATTCCGGAGTGACCAAAGCCACCTTCCCCTCTTGTAGTTTCGTTAATAATTTCCACAGTTGTTAATTGCACCTGTTCAATTTTCATAAAAACCATTTGTGCAATTCGGTCTCCGTGTTGGATTGTTTGTTGTTCTTTGGAAAGATTAATAAGGATAATTTTTATTTCGCCACGATAGTCGGCATCAATAGTGCCTGGAGTGTTTAAGCAAGTTAGGCCTTGTTTAATAGCCAAACCGCTGCGTGGTCTGATTTGTGCTTCGTATCCATTTGGGATTTCTAAAAAAAGTCCGGTAGGTATTAAAGTTCTCTCTAAAGGTTGAAGTAT